>Ga0209800_10001403_pt1 | contig 25513 bp, 14 predicted proteins | sample Higcelweek8metaG_FD_187174 | JGI IMG/M metagenome (GOLD analysis project Ga0209800, IMG submission 187174) | Freshwater pond sediment microbial communities from the University of Edinburgh, under environmental carbon perturbations - High... | ecosystem: Environmental > Aquatic > Freshwater >...
TCAACATAGACAACAACCAGATCAATTGACAGTCCAGAACATTGGGCTGGCCATTTCTCTTTAGACACTAACCCTGCAAGTGCAGGAACTGGTGTTATAATTGAATGCCCGGCAGATTGGGCAAGACCATACCCGCGCCCATCAGCACCAAGCGCAGGGTAACTCATTCCACCCGCTGCAACTATTACAGCTTCAGATTCATATGTATTACCGTTATGACAAGTAACACCGGTCACACTCCCATTGTCAATATTAATCTTATCAATATTACAATCAGTAAATAATTCAACCTTATTATCTTCAGCAAGCTGCAGTAGACAATTCAGCACATCAATTGACTTGTGAGATTCTGGATAAACCTGAAGCGTTTCCGATGTATGAAGCGCAAGACCATGATTTTCGAATAATCTTATCAGTGATTCCTGAGAAAACTGTTTTAGTGAAGGCTTGACAAACATTTCTTTATCATCAAATGACCTTAAAAACTTTGTCAATTGTTCCCTTTTTGTAATATTACAGCGCCCGCCGCCAGTTACAAGAAGTTTACGTCCGGGCTTTGGCATACGCTCAAAAACCGCAACTTTTTTCCCACTCAATGCAGCACTTACAGCAGCTGTCAATCCGGCAGGTCCGGCACCACAGACAATAATATCAAATACATCCGATTCATTCATTTTATTATTTCCTTAGATCTGCAACTTTGCGCACACATGCCGGTACTGATATATCACTTCTGTAAAATCCGATTACATGTCCGACTTTATTCTCACCATGAAAATCGGACCCTCCGGAACACAGTAAATTCAATTTTGCAGCGATATTCTCAAGCATTATTACCTGTTCATCAGTATTGTGCGGTGTATATACTTCCAATGCATCAAGTCCTTTTTTTACAAGTGAACAGATGAAATCATATAATTCCTCTTCTGTCATTTTAAGAAGACCCGGATGTGCAAGAACTACTGTTGCACCTGCATTCCTGAGCAGCTCAACCATTTCAAACGGATCAAATCTGTACCTCTCAACATAAGCAGCAGCACCTTTCACCAGGTATTTCCTGAATGCATCTTCAATTGTTTCTGCAGCCCCGATATCCACAAGCAATCTTGCAATATGCGGCCGCCCGGCTGTTGTTCCATGCACATACTCTTCAATATCATCGAATTCTACATCATATCCTAACGCCTGCAATTTCTCGAATATTTTGAAATTACGCTGTATTCGTGAATTACGATAATGCAGCAGAGCATTTTCAAGTAGTGTATTTTGTAAAGGGACGTTGAGTCCGAGTATATGACACTCCCCACCTGAAGACATTGCAGAAATCTCAACACCCGGAATAGCTCTTACACCTTTAAGAATTGCGTGTTTCATAAAACGTTCAAGTCCTGAAGTTGTATCATGATCACAAAGAGCAACTGTATCAATACCACCGTCTTTTGCCGTATCAATAAGCTGTTCCGGTGTAAAAGTACCATCAGACTCTGTAGAATGTAGATGAAGATCAATAGCCATAAATTTAAATATCTTTTCCCGTTATTATTATAAAAAATTCTGTTTCAGATTATTGAAACATTTTTCTCTGTCCTGCCAATACCTTAGAGCTTATAAACTATATTGTTGAAACATATTCCAGTGTGTATTCAAACAGAATACACTTTTTATAAAAGAATATTGAATATGCATGCCCGTTCATAGTATTATTCTAACAGATACTGCAGATAGTTATGAGTAGCAATTGTGCGATGGGAGTAGCAGTGAAAGACACGTTACTCCCTTTTTTATTCAATTAAAAAAAGAAACTACCAGACGATTTTTTAATGTATCTGCCTGAGACCCGCCAATTCTTATAACCGGCGAAACCATATTGTCAAACCGCCTGTTTCTTACTTCAGCTGTTGTAATATCAAAGAATGTATAAAACTTGACAGGTGTATTTTGTAAACCATAGGCATACATTGTAATATTATCATTCTCGTTTTTCCTGGCACGAACAATATATACTGCCGAATTAATACTTTTTCTGTATAATTGAGCATTATGTGAACTGATATTGCTGTTTTTTGTCAATTCAGACTCAACTTTTGATAATAATCTGTGAAGAAATACTGCGCTCCATCTGCATCCGGTAAACGAGTATTCCACTGTATCACTGCGTTTCTCAAAAGGTATGTCTTTCTTCTGGTCAACATAACCAGTCATGAAAAATTGTGTCCCGTTATCACGTTTATCAACAGTCAGAAAAACCGGAAGTCTTATGCCTGATTCCAAAACCATCTCTTCATCAACTGAATTCAGCACATTTTGAAATATGTTCTGAAACTCCATATCAACACCTTTAAACTCAATTTTTATTCTATCTAAATTTGCTTTTGATAATATCGGGTGTTCCTTCAAATAAGCAATGCTGTTTTTCTTCTCATTAGTTAATAAAATCAGCAGATTATTAACGCTGTCGATTTTACTCTCTTTTTTCCGGAATTTCCGGTTGGAATATCGCTTGATGTACTGTTCCAGAAGAGAAATATCTCTCTTTTCAACTGCCTGTTTAAAATCATTATGCATTGAATCAATAGGATTTAATTTTACAGGTTTACTTATAATTTTCTGTTCAGTTTCATTTATGATTTCAGATTTTTTACTTGATGTATCATGATATCCAAGTGATATCTTTGCTTTCTGACACCATTCCTTATCGACATTGTAATAATCACAATCATCAACAAACTGCCGCAACATGGAAGTATCTTTTGAATCCTCAGCCCTGTTATAGAAAAATTTACATTTAAGCGAGAAATTCAATTTTTCCTTTTCGTAAACATATGCTAATAATGAATCAATTGTTTCTATATACTTCAAAGATTTCCTGAAGCCATAATTGACAACATATTTTTTAGACCCGCTATGCTCTTCAATAAGCTTAATCGTACCATTGGCATAATTGAGTTCATTTAATATTTTATGCCTGTCTTCAAGTACAATATCATCTGCATTATCAGGAATAGAAAACAGCAGTTTTTCAATCTGTCTGATTTTAATTGACAAACTTTGAAGCAGTTTACAGTCTGATATCCGGTCTTCAAGTGTATCCCTTGTTATTCTCTGTTCAATATGACGTTTATCACAGTACTTCAGATATTCATCCCATACGTTTACAATCTGCAGATAAAACCGATCTGACTTGACATAATCATCCTGTGAATAGCAATATTCTGCAGAATCAATGGAAGAATGTACATTGACAATTACACTATCACCGTGAATCCGGTCTTTCTTTATAAATTTAACTAATTTTATCAACCCGAATGTACCGCCGCTGATTACAGCACAGCCTATCACAGTTCCAAAAGCTGCTGCTCCGGAGGAACTTTCAGGTCTGGTTTTCTGTACCGTGAACAATAATATTAAAAATATCAGGACTATGTTTTTTTTCATTTTTACCGATAGGTCAATTTGTTACTTACATTGGAAAACAGACAGATTAAACTTGACAATAAAACAACAGTGACAGCAGTGGCGCACTTTAAAAGTGCGCCTTTATTTATCAGTACGATTTTGCCCAGATTACACGGCGTGTTGATGGTTCGCCGCTTATGATGCACTTTCCGTTCTCCAGCTCCCCGTCAAGTGGTATGCATCTGATTGTCACATTAAGATCATTCTTGACAATCTTTTCCACTTCTGATGAGCCATTCCAGTGACTTAATGCAAAGCCGCCATGAATTTCAGGCTTATCCTTGTTTTCGGGCGTAAAGTATGCATAAAACTCTTCTTTTGTATCAATCTTTTTTGTATTGTCTTCTCTGAATTTCCTGGCTTTTTCAAGAAGAGATTTCTGGATATCATCGAGAACCTCTGCAACTTTTGCAACAAACTCAGTTCTTGACTGACCATAACGTTCTTTGCGTCCCTTATCACGGCGACCAACAAATACCGAGTCGTTAGCAATATCACGAGGGCCGATCTCAAGATAAACAGGAATACCTTTTTTAATCCACGACCAGACCTTATCGCCTCCGCGTCCCTCTCTCTTGTCTACTTCAACAACCAGCTTTCTTCCGTCATATAAAACATTTCGCAGCTCCGCAGCCAGTTTATCACAATACTCAAGTACATCTGCCCCGCTCTCGTTATCATGAATAATAGGCAATATCGCAATATGTGATGGTGCAAGGCGTGGAGGTACAATAATTCCGTCATCATCGCCATGAGTCATAATAAGGCCGCCAATGAGTCTTGTAGATACACCCCATGATGTCGTCCAGGCAAACTCCTCTTTTCCCTCTGTGTCAAGAAATTTTATACCGGAAGCCTTTGAAAAATTCTGTCCAAGAAAATGTGATGTACCTGCTTGTAAAGCTTTATGATCCTGCATCAAAGCCTCAATACAGAAAGTGGACACTGCACCAGGAAAGCGTTCTCCGGCAGTTTTTTCACCCTTGATCACAGGCATTGCCATATATTCTTCAGCAAATTTTTCATACACATCAAGCATCATCATTGTTTCGTCAATAGCTTCCTGACGCGTTGCATGTGCAGTATGCCCTTCCTGCCACAGAAATTCGGTAGTTCTTAAAAACAGACGTGTTCTCATCTCCCACCTGACGACATTGGCCCATTGATTTATAAGAATAGGAAGATCTCTATATGATTGCACCCATTTTGCATACATTGCACCGATGATAGTCTCGGATGTAGGACGGACTATAAGTGGTTCGTCAAGCTCACCTGCGGGAATAAGTTTTCCATCAGGCCCGGCCTCAAGTCTGTGATGAGTTACAACAGCACACTCTTTTGCAAACCCCTCAACATGCTCAGCTTCCTTTTCAAGAAAGCTTTTCGGAATAAAAAGCGGGAAATATGCATTTTTGTGACCGGTATCTTTAAACATTCCGTCAAGTACACGCTGAATGTTTTCCCAGATCATGTATCCCCATGGCTTAATTACCATACATCCGCGAACAGGAGAATTTTCAGCAAGATCTGCTGCCTTGATGACCTGTTGATACCACTCCGGATAATCTTCAACACGTGTCGGCGTTATCGCTGTCTTAGGCGTACCTTTTGTCTGCGCTGCCATATATCCACCTTTCAGCAAGTACTATTTTAAAAATCAATATCTTTTACAAGGAAATATAATTGACACTTAATATCCATTGTCACTGACAAGAATCAGTGATGAAACAGACGTAATTTACTAAATGCCATAACCATACCATATTCATTACATGCGTCAATCACTACATCATCACGCACAGATCCACCGGGTTGTACAATATATTTGACACCGCTCTGCTGCGCTCTGTCAATATTATCACGGAAAGGGAAAAATGCATCTGATCCTATGGCGACATTTTTTAAAAGACCCATCCATTCACGCTTATCATCCGCAGATAGGCGATCAGGTGTTTTTTCGAAATTTGACTGCCATATATACTGTTCTGCAGGACTCAGGTAGTCTTCGAGAAATTGATCAATTGCATTATCACGGTCAGGACGACCAATTTTTTCCTTGAATTTAAGATTCAATACTGAACTATGCTGACGAAGGAACCATTTGTCTACTTTTGATGCAGCAAGACGGGTGCAGTGAACACGAGACTGCTGTCCGGCACCGACGCCTATCACCTGACCGTCATATACAAAGCATACAGAGTTTGATTGTGTATATTTAAGCGTAATCTGTGCAATAATAAGATCCCGGACTGCACTTTCAGGAAGCACCTTGTTTGTCGTGACTATACTTTGCAAAGTATCCTTACTAATTACAATATTATTTCTCTTCTGTTCGAATGTTACCCCGAAGACTTCACGGGTTTCAATTTCAGGTGCTTTATATGATGGGTCGATTTCAACTATGCCATATCCGCCCTTTTTCTTTTCTTTCAGAATTTCAAGCGCTCCAGGTTCAAACCCGGGAGCAATAACACCATCAGATACTTCACGTTTAAGAAGCTTTGCAGTTGCAATATCACAAGGGTCACTGAGAGCTGCCCAGTCACCAAAGCTTGACATACGATCCGATCCGCGTGCGCGGGCGTAAGCAGTCGCAAGAGGAGTGAGATCACAGTCATTTACAAAATACACATCCTTAAGTACGCTTGTCAATGGTACTCCGACAGCAGCACCGGCAGGACTTACGTGCTTGAATGACGCTGCGGCACTCAGGCCGGTCGCATTCTTCAGTTCACTCACGAGCTGCCATGAGTTAAGTGCGTCAAGGAGATTGATATATCCCGGGCTTCCATTCAGAACTTTTAAAGGCAAAGCACCTGCATTTGAAAAAATACGTGAGGGAGCCTGATGAGGATTACATCCATATCTCAGTTTTATTTCATTGACACTCATGGTTTCTCCTGTTACTTTATTTAAATTGTTTTAATTTGTCAAAATCGAGAGTTGCAAAATAATCATTTTCAGTTTCCGCGCGACGAATCTCGATTGTATCGCCATTCTCCCTGAGAAGATACTCTGCTGAACGCAACTTTCCATTATAATTAAAGCCCATTGCATGACCATGCGCGCCGGCATCATGAATAACTACAATGTCACCGGGCTCAACAAGTGGAAGATTGCGATTAATAGCAAATTTGTCATTGTTTTCGCACAGAGAACCAATAACATCACAAGTATGATCTGCAGGTGCATCTTCTTTGCCTATAACAGTAATATGATGATAAGCGCCATAAAGAGCAGGACGCATAAGATTTGCCATGCATGCATCAAGGCCGACATATTTCTTATATGTATTTTTCAGATGAATCACTTTACTGACAAGATATCCGTAAGGACCCGTGACCATTCGTCCGCACTCAAGATAAATTTTGAGGGGATGCAGTCCGGCAGGAGTGATAATACGACCGTAGGCCGCCTTGACACCTTGAGAAACAGCTTCAATATCAACCGGTTTCTGTTCAGGTCTGTAAGGAATTCCAAAACCGCCGCCAAGATTGACAAATTCAAGTGAAATTCCGTATATGTTTTTAATTTCAACAGCAAGTTCAAAAAGCATTACAGCTGTATCAATGAAATATTCATAATTAAGTTCATTTGATGCGATCATGGTATGCAGCCCGAACCTCTTGACACCTTTACTCTTAAGTATTCCATAAGCGTCAATCAGCTGTGTTTTTGTAAATCCATATTTTGCTTCCTCAGGATTTCCTATAATCGCATTGCCTTCACGTAAAGCTCCGGGGTTATACCGCATGCAGACGAGCTCGGGTAACCCTGCATTTTTTTCAAGAAATTCAATATGTGTTATATCATCAAGGTTTACTATTGCACCAAGTTCTCCTGCTTTCCTGAACTCATCTGCAGGTGTATTATTTGATGTAAACATGATATTCTCACCAGTAATACCACATTTTTCCGCCAGAAGCAGCTCAGGCAATGAACTGCAGTCTGCGCCTATCCCCTTTTCCTTCAATATTTTCATAAGAAATGGATTTGGTGCAGCTTTAACTGCAAAATACTCTTTAAATCCGGCATTCCATGAGAATGCTTTTAGCAGTCTATCTATATTGCTCTTAATTCCATGTTCATCATACAAATGAAACGGAGTAGGATATTTTTCGACTATTTTTTTGATCTGTTCATTTGAGAAAGGCAACACTTTAGCTGTCATTATGAATCTATTCTCCTTAATTTACTGATAACCTGCCGAAGATTTGAAAAATACGATTTTTCAGCTGTGATGTCACGAAGATAATCCCAAATTATGCGTCAGGGATTATTAATTATTACGCGAGTTGTCAGGGAGTCAGTTATTGCAGAATATTTTAGGCTGTCGGAATTTTCAATTTACTAACAATATCGCTCCATTGCTCAGAAACAGGAGCAGTGATTGTACACATATTCCCGTCAGGATGCAAAAAACACACTTTTTTTGCGTGAAGCATCAAGCGGTCAATACCCCCTACTGGTCTTGGATAACCATAAATGCGATCGCCAAGAATAGGAAAACCAATCGAATATAGATGAACCCTAATCTGATGACGCCTTCCGGATGATGGACATACATCAAGCTGTGCAGCATTAATCATCTTTTCTTCAATTTCAAATCGTGTCTTCGACGGTTTACCCCTTTTGTCAATGCCCATTCTGCCCGATCCAAATTCAAAAACAGGTGCATCAATAACAAATCCATTCTCAGGAATACCATTGACAACTGCAAGATAATGCTTCTCAACATCCCTTTTTTCAAAAAGAATATTCAGATACCGATGTGTCTGAGCATCTTTTGCAAACATTATTACGCCGCTTGTATCTTTGTCAATACGATGAACAACGTAAAGTTTTTTTGATAATGATTGTTCGGTGATTTGCAGAAGAGAGTCAGATGAGTTTTCGCCGCGCCCGGGAATTACTGGAATTCCACTGTCTTTATTTATAGCAATCAGAATTTCATCTTCGTAAATTATTGACAATTCCACAATATAAAATATCAGAAGCTTTACTGCTGCTTCTTTCCCCCAAAATAATTCCAGTGAATAAAGTCTTCAATATTTTTCCTATTTTTTATTATAGCATCAGTCGATGGATAACCAAGAGGTGTGAATGCGACAGGTTCAATATTATCAGGAAGTTTCAGAATACTTTTTGCTTCAGGTTGTTTGAATGCACCTATCCAGCATGTTCCAAGGTCAAGATCAGCAGCAGAAAGTGTAATATGATCAACAGCAATTGCGACATCAATATCACCAAAGTCTTTTCCATCGGCACGATGCCATGAATTTGAGTGATCACAGCACGCAGCTATGATGACCGGTGCTGTAAGAAACCAGGGTCTATTGTATACAGAAATCAATCTTTTTTTAGTAAGTTCATCCTGTATTACAATAAGAACGACAGGCTGATTGTTACAGGCAGAAGGTGCAAGCCTTGCGGCTTCAAGCACCTTCATAATTTTCTCATCTTCTACAGGTTTGTCAAGAAAGCTTCGGACAGAATGTCTTTTTTCAACGAGCTTGAGAAATTCCATTTTCACCCTTCTTACTTTGACTCATCCTGCATCTGCTGCATTTCATTTTTAAGTTTTTCAAGTTCAGTATCAAGTTCTTTTTGTTTATCACCAATCTTTTCCTGCTCTTTTAGCAGCCCGCGCTGTCCAACGATTTTCTGAACTGTAGCATATGCGTATTCAATATCATCACTGATTGTCTGAGCATTACGGGAGAAGAATGTTGTTCTGTTAAAATCATATGCAAACTTGTAATAATCATCGAATTTCTTTATAAATTCATTATGCCTTGTATGAAGACTGTCAATCTGTGCCATAATCGTAACAGTTTCTCCGGAGCTTGACAGATATTCAACATTTTCTGACAGATTATTATGTCCCATGCGATCACTTTCATTCTGCATACGGACGTAATTCAAAGAGTCCTGATCAGGTGTCTTGACATTTTTAATTCTGTCAGATGCTTCTTTCAGCAGATTTAAAGCTTCTACATATTCTTTCTGCAGCAGATGCCCATAGGATTCAATAAGCAGTCCTTCACATTTAAGAGCATCCTTGTTTGTAGTTTTATAAAGCGTCTGACCAACACTGATGCAATCTGTCCATTGACGGGCTTTAAGAGATGTCCACCCCTGTCCAAGAAGAGCATCTTCTGCAAATTTACTTGTTGTAGGAACCATGCGAAGAGCAACAATAGCTTTTGACAACGAGTTCTCTTCAAAGAATATATAACCCAGGAACAGATATGACCTGTTGATAACCTCTTTCTGAGCTTCAGTGGTAACCTTTGCACCAACACAGTTTTCCAGAGTACTTACAACTGTACTCAGATCAACATCTTTCTGAGCCTGACAGATTGCAACAGCATGTTGCGCAAATACATAATCAGGATGACCATCAGGAACTCTCAGGAACATATCCATTGCATTAACCTGATCATTCTGCTGCATCAATGTCTGTCCCATGAGATACATGGAATGTGCTTTTAAAGAATCATTGACATTTGGTTTACTGAGTTCAGCAAACTGTGTTGATACACGCTCAACATCACCTTTACGATATGCAATTTTCATGATACCAAGATCAGAATGCGGCGTAGCACTGCTGAGCGGATAATCGGTCTTCATCTTCTCATAATTCTTTATAGCAGCCTCACGCATATCCAATTCTTCAAGACATGAACCGCGGAAATATTCAACCCAGTCTATTTTGAAAAAGTCAGGGTATTCCGTATACAATTTACTAAAGATAAAAAATGCATCCCAGTAGTTCTTCTCGGCATACAGCTTTCTTCCTCTATTATAAAGATCATTTGGTGACAGACTTGCCATACGCGCCATTTTTCTGGCGTATATTTCTTCACGATGCTTTCCCATATCAAATCTGCAGTAAATCGTATGTCCGGTTGCCTCATTTTCCGCTTCAGTCATAATATCATATTGATAAAGGAATTCAAGGTCACGGCCATTATTCAGGCCTGGTATATTGAATCCAAATGCCATACCCCAATAGTCAAGTCCATCCTGCCCTACACCAAAATGAATAAACAGCCGAAGCAGCTTCATTAACCATAAACCAAGTTTATAGTTCATATCAAATTCAATTTGTTTAGAAAAACTTTCTCCACTGCTTAAACTGAAATTCTGTGCGGTTGCAAGAAAATCTTTAAAATTCAAATCAAGACTGCTCTCAATACGATGATCAAGAAAATAGGCCAACCAGCTTATTCGTAAATTTCGGGCATACTCACCCTGACTTCCGTTTGACAAAAAGGAAAACTCCTCTTTCATCTGCGGCGCAAACAGGTTTTGGGCTGCAATTCCCAGAATATGATCACCAAGAACAGAATTATGCAGAGCGCGGCAGGTTAATCCTAAATCTAATCCCATACCCATCTTTGGTGTACCAAAGCCAGTCTGATATGCATAATCAAGATTGACACCGATAGAAAAACGACTCCAGAAATTATATGCATATGATAACATGAAAAAATAGTTGTTGTTTGAGCTTTTATTGGATGGATCAGGAACAATTCTGCCGCTGCCATCATCAACAGCACTAACCACAGAACCATCGTCCTCCACTACAAGAGATAATCCCAGAGATTGAAACAGTCCTACTGGTACAGTAAGTCCGCCCTCTATATGAAGGAACTGACCATTAAGAATGGGAGAAACGGCAATACGACCTGTCGTATAATTTTCCTCTGTCAACAGAGCAGGATTTGTAAGAGCTGAATGATTTGATATCATGTCGCGCCATCTCTGAGTAAGTAATGGCTCTGCAGGAAGACCGTCAGCACATACCGATTGCCATCCTGCAATGACTGTAACTGCAATAAAGAGTCCCTTTTTTATTTGGTTGGTCAAAAACATCTGGCTACTATCTCCTATTGAATATTGCCTATTTATCTTTGACTGAATTGTCGCTCCCCAGGCAAAACAGCCACGCAAACTGCATAGTCTTTACAAATTTACTTAAAAACCGTCATTATTACAAAATTGTAATAATTCAAAAAAATTCTATATGCTCATCTGTAAAAAACTTAAACACACTTCAAATTTTATACTTACATACTTATGAAATTAATATTAAAGTATATATCATAATCTCAAATGAATATAAATCAGTACCACTATAAATTAGAAATTATTTATTGTAAAAATGTACTATATATATAATCAGTCTGTAAAAGTATTCTTATTCAGCCTACGTCTTATGTCAAGTCATATAATTTAACATTTGTAATACTTAAAGGATATAGTTTTTGATGATTTCATCGCTATTCTGAATCATCAATCCGTACTAAATAACTCAGAACATTTATCTGGCAGTGTAAAAAAAGTTACAATAAAACTTTCCCTGTATGCAATAAAGTTAATTGACAAATTTCCACTATTATCTGTACCAATCAATCAAATCTCTGAAATCTGTATTGAAATTCTGTTTCTTATGCAAACAAAAATGCCAGGTTCCAATGATAATATAATGCTCAGATATGGATTTTGCATTTTTTTAAATAAAATCGTACAGAATAATGAATTATTTATTTGCCACACGGGTAATCAAAGCAGCAACTTCAGGAAAATCCGGTCTCCTTCGCTTTACTTCCTTATAAAGATCAAGCGCAGTGGAAAAATTCCTTGTACCTTCATATGCTTTACCTAAATCGAGCATATATTGACAATTTTCCGGGTCTCCGGCCATTGCTTTTCCAAAATATTCAATAGCTGCAGCGTAATCTGAATTTTTCAGACAGAACCGTCCAAGAGCAGCCTGCATTTCAGTATTATCCGGCGGCAGTGTTGAAAAGGCAACTTCCCAGGCTTTGAAAGCGGCCTCAAGCTGTCCCTCAGCCTCAAGCAGTTCGCCTTTTGCAAGTGAAACCCAGCCGGACTGATCATTTGCAACCCTTGAGAATAATGCTCTGCAGGCATCATATTGTTTTGAATCTATATAGCTGTGCATCAATCGATACCACGCTTCCATATTATTAGGTTTTTTTGCAATAATAGATTCAAATGCCTGGCGTGCCTGCTCTTCTCTTCCTGCGATTGAATTAACACGTCCAATTTTAAAAGCAACGCTCTCGGAAAATCCTGCCATGCCTGCTGCTGCTTTATAATTTTCGACAGCTTCAGAGTAAGAACCTCTTTCAAAATAGATATCACCTAAAAAATTGTAACACTGACCGCAATTGTGATCAATCTGAACAGCCTTTTCCAGCAGATAAGCTGCAGTATCCGTACGACCTGTTGCCTTCATCGCAAAACCACCCCACTTCAGTATCTGGGGATCAGTACATCCAGGAGTAATGATACTCCTTGCATATTTCAATGCCTCATCATAACGATTTACTTTATACAATGCTTCTACAAGTGCGGTCTTATTTGCAACATCCGGTTTATTCTTTACAGATCGCGAGATATATTCAACTGCTTCTGCAGGTCGGTTTTTATCCAGCAGCATCTGCCCGAGCTTCAAATTAGCGCCACTGTGCAATGGCCCCATATTTATTGCCTGACGCAAGTAATCCATTGCACGATCACTGTCATTTATTGAATTGAAATAGATATACAACTGATAATAAATTTCAGGATTTTTTGAATCACAGCCCATTGCGCTGCGCAGCTGTCCGCCGACAAGTTCCTGTTTATTGATTTTACTGTAAATTGTAGCAAGTTTCAGATGAGTTTCAGCAGGACAATTTTCCAACAGGGCAGCCTGTTCGAAGACGGGTGCAGCATCATTAAACTGCGAATCGGCAAGAAGCATATCACCAAGCTGTTTTCGGGCATCTAAATTCGTTCTGTCAATATTGCACAGATTTTTCAAAGCTGAAATTACAGATGATTTGTCGCCGCTGGTTTTATAACAGGATGTAAGTAATGCGATAACTTCTTTATCATCATTCTGATATTCCAATGCTTTCTCAAGATGCTTGACAGCCTGCGCCTGATTGCCTGTTTTAACAAATGATATTCCGAGACATTTTCTTATTGTAAAATTGTCAGCCCTGAAACGAAGCGCATTTGAAAAGGCTTTTATTGAATTATTATAATCTGCATTATTAAATGACTTTATTCCGAATTCAACAAGTACAGCAGTATCGCTCTCAAACGCTCTAAGATACTTTGTGTATCCTTCAACAGTCCCGGTTTTATTATTCAGCGCAGCATTGGATCTTCCGATAAGCAGATTTAAATCCGCCGGCGCACCGGAAAAGGCAAGAGCCGCTTTTGATTTATCAATAGTATTTTTCCAATCCTTTGACTTATAATAAAGACGGGCAAGATGTTCAGGAAGTTTCCAGTCTTTTGGAAGATTCTTTGATAATAACTCATAATGCTCAGTTGCAGCCTTATATTGCTTCAACTGCTCATACAGTTCCCCGACTCTCATTCCATAGGTCTGATATTTATTTGTCAAAGTAATATATTTTTTATACATTGTCACAGCAGTTTCAAAAGCGCCGTTCTTATCATTTGCAACAGCACCCAGTTCTGTCGCCCAGACAGACGATGGTACTTTCTGAAGCATTGCCGAGGTGTAGACAGTAACTTTTTTATACTGCTGAAGATTGCTGAAAGATTCTGCACATATTCTTAACATCATTGTGTCAAGTTTACTTACAGGTACAGTCGAAGACAGCGAAGTAATGTTACTGAAATTCTTTGCATTATACTCCAGACGAATAAGCTGAAGAGTAATTTCACTGTTTACGTAATTTTTCTTTAAAAACAGTGAACAGGCATTTCTTGCCTGATTATATGCTTTACTTTTTTCAAAAAGCTGCGCGGCAGCAACCAGCCGCTCTTTGTATTTATCATTATTGACATCAAATAATTTCAGATTTGCATCGGCAGCAGCACTGTCTTTTCCCATTTTTTCAAGCAGAAATGCAAGTTCTGTAAGCGCTTTCTCATTTGATGGATTTGCTGAAACACATTTCTGGTAAGCAATAGCGGCATCACGCGGTGCATCTAGAGCCTTAAATCCCTGCCCGAGCATAAAATAAACATCTGCATCAGCATTTCCAAACTGTGCGGCTTTCTTGACATACGCACTCGCGCCATCCCGGTCTTTCAATTGCAGTGATACTATTGCAAGACGATACAGAAGCTGTGAATTTTTACTGTCTTTTGCAGAAAGCACGACAAGCGCAGATTTGCATTCCTGCCATAAACTGAATTCATAAGAAAGGTCTGCAACTTTTTTGACAACATCTATATTATTTTTATTCTGCGCATACTCTTTTTTATAATACTCATAACTGCGTTTTTTATCTCCCTGTGAGTAGTATTTTTCTGCAACCAGAAGATATGCATCAGGGATACTTACCTTTTGCAAAGCAAGATCATCCAGAATTTTCACCGCAGCATCAGTATCAGCAAGACCCAGCTGAATTTTTGCAAGTCCAACTTTACAAAGTGTTTTGTCTTTTACCAAAGGAAGTGCCTTATTAAGCAGCGGTAATGCTTTTACATATTGTTTTGTGTCAACATATAATAAACCAAGTGCTGCCAACAGCTGCTGATCTGTAATTCCTGCTCTGTAAGCATTTTCCAGGTGCAGTATTGCCTTGTTGTTTTCCTTGATGCTATATTCTAGTAATCCCAGATCGCCGTTCAATGCAGCGTGCTGTGGATTTTTCTCTTCCATTTTTCTTAATAGATCAAGAGATTTTTTCGAATTTCCACTTGCCTGAAATGCTCTGGATGCATTTACAGCCAGATCTACATCATCAGGAGAAAGTATTATTGCTTTATCATAACATCTGGACGCCTCCGCATATGATTTGCCTGACAAATAAAGATCACCCAGAGATACAAACGGCACAGGGTTCTTTGTGTCAAGCTGTGATGCACGTGTAAATGCATTTATTGCAGCACTTTTGTTTGACAAGAGTATAAAACTGCGTCCAAGTTCAATAAAAATTTCTGCACCTGGTTTATTCCCTTTCAAAAACCTGTTGCATGCATCGGATGCCTCTTTACCCCGCCCCTCATCATTACATTTTCTTGCATAATTTAAAAGTGCAACCGGATTATCAGGAGCAGAGGCAAGAATTTGTTTAAAAACTGTTTCAGCTTCGAAGTTTTTCTTAAGTGCCTTATAAGTAAGAGCTTTCTCAACAAGAAATTCAACTGTTTTAATTCCCCGCTGTTCACCTAATGAAATAAAGCTCTGAGAGTTCTCAAACCTGCCGGCTTTTCTATTAACCCGGCTAAGCGGCGCATATGCAGGAAGAAACTCAGGGAAAATCTGATTTAAAGTTTTAAAAGCCTCAATTGCCTCTATGTTTTGTCCGGCATTCTCAAAAATCATTCCGCCATACCAGAAGGCAAGTACCATTGCCTTATCTCTTGAGCAGATATTCCGAAAATTATCGACTGTTAAGGACTTATCAACTTTTGATGAAAACCTGGAATTAAAAAGATATTCGCCAATTGTTTTCATGTTTTTTGTATCTTCACTTAGTGCAGAATATCGCAGAAAACGCACCAGATCAGGAGATTGGGTAATTTTCAATGACTTTATCAGCTCATTGACGATTGCATCTACCTCAACACCCATTTTTTCCAGTTTAAAAGAACGTTCAATGGTTGCGGTTAATGATCCATCCTGAACAGAAATTATCTCAAGATAATAATCAATGTTTTTAGAATCAGTCAAATCATATTTAGCTTTACCAATGTAAGTAACTTTAAGTTTTTTTGCAACATCAAGATATTCCCGTTCTGTTGGTGGTGCCGCAATTGATCCAAATCCGGGAATATTTGTGAACACTTCATTTGACATAACCAGACCAAGAGCACTGACGGCACTGCACTTGAATTCCAATGCATTTTCAAGCAGTATCCCAACCCATCGCTCTTTGCCGGTATTTGATATATCATTTGTACCGGCAAACATAAAAGATAACCCGTTCCTTGCAATGCTGCTTTGCACTTTTTTCCCATTTTCATTAGCTGATTGGGGGGACTGTGATTTTAATGCTGATGAGGGCGCAGATGTTTTGGCAGTTTTAACAGGTGTTTTTTTTACCTGCGTCTGAGTTTTCTTAACTGGTGTCTTTTTAGATTGTGCCTGCGAGAGGATACCGGTACTGAATTGAAATATCAAAAATATAGCAAGTATTATGCGGATCTGCATTTGTCTACCTTCCTGTCAGGTCAGCTTCGTTCTTATCTATCACGCTGTTATTTATATATTTTATATCATTATATCAAAATGATGCAACCATCATCTTTAATATATACAAGATGCCCTGTCAAATCCTATATTTTTTTTTAAGTTTTGTTCTAAAACCCATTTGAAAAATCATCAATAAAAGTGCCGGCAACTATTTTCATTTGTATATTTCTAAAGAATTTTTCCTCCAGAATTATCAGTGAAATTGTAATGAAAAAACAGATAATTTCTGATCTCAATTTGAGGATAGCTGAAGTTTTACGAAAGAAAAATAGCTGCAAATACGATTAAACTGTAAGGATTGAAAGCAACAAAAGGAAGTGAATTTCTTCACTTCCTTTCTAATCAACCTGACCCACTCTTCTATTGAAGCAGTGACAATACATTTTGAGTAACCTGATTAGCCTGCGCAAGCATAGCTGTACCAGACTGCATAAGAATCTGATTCTTTGTGAATATTGATGACTCACTTGCAAAGTCTACATCACGAATAAGCGATTCGGCAGACTGCTGATTAGTATTTGACACAGTCAAGTTATTGATAGCATGTTCAAGACGGTTGATAAATGCACCCATATTTGAACGCATCTTGTTTACACTGTCAATAGATTCATCAATGTTCTTTACAGCATTTACAGAACTTGATTGCGCTGTAAGAGTTGTAACATTCAGACTTGCTGCACCACTCGCAGCACCGGCTCCAAGACGAACAGATGTCAATGTATCAATTGTAATAGTGATACTATCAAATCCATATGCGCTGTTTGCATCAACCCACAATGCAGATCCGACTCCGGATGTTGCGCCTCCAAGACCAAAACGTTCGTTAGCTGTTGTACCTGATGAAGAGATCAATTTCATTCCGTTGTAGTTTGTTACTTCCGCAATACGATCAATTTCAGACTTCAGCTGGTTGTATTCCTGATTTGTGTACGCACGTTCTGTTGACGTAAGTGTATCGTTTGCTGATTGAACCGCCAGCTCACGCATTCTCTGAAGAACTTCTGATACTTCATTTGCTGCACCTTCAGCAATTGTTATTGCAGCAATTCCATCCTCAGCATTTTTCATTGCCTGTGCAGTGCCTTTTACCTGAGTACGCAAGTTTTCAGATACACCTAATCCGGCCGCATCATCAGAAGCACGGTTAATACGGAGACCTGTGGACAATCTTTCAAGAGACTTTGACATGTCGCGATTGACTTTGTAAAGAGAACTCTGAGTAGTCATCGAAGAAATGTTATGAACTATACGCATAAGAACCTCCATGTTATGAATGATATCCTGCGTTTGATATCATCCGTTGTGAAAAATCAATGGCATCCCTGCCACTGCGTTGATTACTAACAAAGTTTTGTTTTTTTTTAACCTCCAGTTTGATCAGATTTGTTTTATATTTTTTTTATCGGCGAAACATTTGAGCGCTTTAATATTCTTTTTACTTTTATCTTGATTCTGACCTTTTTTGGAATACAGATATACTTAAAAGATGATGAACCTTTTTAAAAATCAATTCTTTATGTTTTGGTAACTGCTTCAATTACATTGAAAAAAATGGGAGGAATTATTCAGAATTATTACAGCATCTGCAGCCAGGCTATTATCCTCTTCTTATATTAACTGCTCAATCTTCTGAAGTCTATTTTTAACAGTATGCTCTGAAATAATATGCATTCGTGCTCTGAAACTAATGTTTTGCCGCTCTTTTTCATGTTCAGAATAATAATCAATCTTTTCCGTCAATTCATCAAGACTATCATAAGTGACAATTTCATCAGTTGAGAACAATTCAAAAATATCCGTCTGAGAATCGCTGACAACAAATCCACCGCATGCGGGGATATCGAATACACGCTGATTGACAGCAGATGCCATCTGACAACTTGTACTGTTTACATTAATAATAATGCTGCGATATACAGATGCAAGTTGGGTGCGATAGTCAATGTCTGGATGACAGACTACAGAATTCCCAATGAGCTGATTCCACCCGTGCGGATCGCCGAAAAGTTCAAGATTCCGGATTTTCAGATGTTCAACAAGCGATTTACGTTTAAGCATGCTCGCAGTATGAATAATGTATGATTGAAACCAGATATCATTACGCTGATCGGAATACGGATAGTCAATTGACATATCCGTACAGATTTTTCGTACCTCACTGAGGACATCACAGGTTTTATCTGTAATCAGCATTCTTGCAACAGTCCTTACAAGGGGATCAAGTTCTGAACGCCATAGAAACTTCGATGCGATTTCCTGAAGAAAATCTTTTCCCATTGAACTGCCTACAAATCCAAGCCGTGCTGCCCTGATCCGTGGTCCATCAGTTATAAAGCGATCCGGATCTGTTGCAAGAGGCAGATATTCTGCTTTCGCAAATCCGCATTTTTTCAGAAACGGCAGATAATTTTTCTCCCAGCAGAATGCAAATATATTACTATTGACAAATTTCTGCTGATGCAGAAGAATCGGCCTTGGATCATCTACAAACCACACGGCAACAGGTATCCCGTTCCTTTCAGTCAATTCACAAAGTATCCCTGACCCATCAATCCCTTTCATATTGACAGACAATACAAGATCTGGTTTCTCTTTTTGTATAAGCATTTCAAGTTTTGATTCATATTGAATAATGCCGTTCATTTTATCAGCATTGAATGTCATCGCAACGAAACCAGCCTGCGAACAAGCATCAACAAGCTCTTCCTGCATAAAAAAAGTTCCGGTGAGAATCAGTATTTTTCCTGATTTTACCTTATGCACCGCCTTTAAACTTATCATTTGTAAAACTGAATCATAAAACTGTTTATTGACTTTATACGCTACCGGATGACGAATTATCTGAATTCCTGTTCCATCGCCTGTAAACTTTTTAACTTTTTCATCTATCATATCTGATTCAGATGAAATGACCTCGGCAGAAGTACAATCTGCGAGTATTTCCGACCTGCAGAAATCAGCACATTGTTTATAATAATCAACAATCAATATTTTTTTTGTTTTTAAAACCTCCTGCCCCATCAGATGATATCCAAGCCCGCTTCCAAGCAGGATAAGTTTATCTCCCCATATCGAAATATCATTATAATACTTTGATTCGTTTTCCGGTTTTACAAGTGAGTGAAGATGAAGTGTGGGCAGATCAGTACCAATGAGCCTTGCTGACCGGTATCCTGATTGAGCATCAAAAAATTCTATTGTATATGAACTGTTTTTTAACATTTGTGTAGCCTGCGGTTATTCAGGAAAAGTATACTTGATTATTGAACTGTTAACTGTTAAGTTTATATTTCAGAAACAATAAATGCAAGTACTTACAGATTTACAATACAGGAGAGGACCGTGTTTTACGAAAAAACCGATATTTTTCAAGTCATAAAAGTCATTGTAAAATCCGCACGTACCGGAGACTATGGCACAGCGTCATCTGAAATCAACAAACTGATGCAATTGCTTCAGGCTGAATTAGCAAAAGGTAAAGTCGACGCAGGCGGCCTGTCAAAAATCACCTACTCACTTGAAACACTCATGGAAATGCAGAAAGCAGGCGATTGGGTTGCAATTGCGGACATTCTTGAATATGAATTCACTCAGTTATGGGAAAATATTTCATGTTGACAAAATCTGTTTCTCGTAACAATTAAATAATCCATTTCTGAATTCAACCGTACCGGCATTTAAAAATCCAAGTTTTTTGTATAATATATTTGCAGCCGGATTATTAACAAATGAATCCAGCCGGATTGTATTGTAAAAATTGTCTTTTGCATATTGCACTGCAAAAAGCATCATTTCAGTTCCAATACCTTCACCTTGTTTTTCTGTTTTTACAGCAAGCCTGTGTACAAAGAGTGCCCTGCCTGAAATATTCCAGTTTACAGTATTGTATTCCAGCGGATATTCATTGTTGATTGCAATATATCCAGCTATTTCCTTATTATCAAAGTATCCAAATGCCTGACCGGACAGAATATCATTTTGAATTAATTTTTTATCAGGGTATATTTCATCCCACTGATTAATTCCAGCTATTTTCATGCTGCATATTACGTCCTGAATTATTGAAAAGGCTGATTCAATATGTTTTTCTATCAACATTACTATCATTTGACAACATCTTTTCTGAAAATATAGTAACAAATTCATCAGTAAATCAATATTGTTTGATATTTATAATATATCATCTGGACCGGGCTGTTGTTTATTAGTAAATATTGTTAAAAATAACCAATCATCTATTCCACAAGGATTGCACCGGCACATCCTGAAAAATCCCCGGCTTTAATTGATAAAATATAAGCTCCTGCAGGCAGTATTTTTGTTTTCATGTTCATAGTGTGATAGCCCGCGAAGACATTTCTGATTTTCGATTGCCAGACAACTTTGCCTTTAAGATTGAAAATACCAATAAATACATCGGACTGATCAGCAATACAATATGAAATGTGTGCCAACCCCCGGTGGAAATTGAAAGTGTTTAGTGAATACCTGAGAACAGCCGGAAATGCGGTTGTAAAAACCTCGGTTGCACTGTATTTACTTTCGCCAGTTTTATTGCGGGCCCTGACTCTCCAGAAGACCTGCTTATTATCTGTCAGTCCGTGAAGTGTGTATGTCGTATCCGCTGTTACTTCAGATATTAAAAGATCCGACATTTCAATATCATTTGCTATATCGATAATATAATCAGTTATATGCGGACTGCTCACGCTCCATACAAATTTTACAGAATCGGTTTTTGCTTTACATCCAGATTTTGGAAACAAGGCCACCGGACAGCCTGGGACTGGATACGTTGTTGTAAACTGCATCGGCACAGACCATGTCTCACCTGCATCATTTAATGCACTGACACGCCAGAAATAACGGGTATCCATTGACAATTCAGGTGATTTGACAATAGTATCGGCTAAACCTAAGCTGTCAAGTATATTTGCTGTAAAGTTTGAATCTGTTGACAGCTGCACTCTGTAAGATGCAGCAGTGCCCACCGTACCCCACGTTAGATCAGGAATGCTTGAGACCTGTATCTCATAATCTGCGGGTGATTGTCCAGAAGGCATTCCAGGAATTGCTGACACAGTTGTAAAACCGGCACATGCCCATCTGCCGGTATCACTATCTGTAAACGCTTCAACCCGCAGATAGTAATGTGATCCGTTTGAAAGACCTGTAATTGCTGCGGTTGTATCAGAGATATTCTTTACATCAGATATTACTGTCATGAAATCACGATCTCTGGAAACAAGAACTGAATAGTATAAAGCATCCGACACCGGATGCCATACGCAACTCAGAGAGATTTCCTGATGTTCCGCTCCGTCAACAGGATGTATAATTTCAGGAATATTTCTGTAACCTGTTCCGGTAGTAAACTGCCAGATTTGCGACCACGAACTTGAACCCCACTGATTCAATGCGCGTACACGCCAGAAATATCGCGTATTGTAAATAAGTTCAGAAGAAGCAATACTGGTATCAGTGTAGCTATTGACATCAAGAACAGCATTTGTAAAACCTGTATCTGTAGAAAGCTGAATCTCATAAGAAGTTGCATTAGTCACTGTCTGCCACGATAAAACCGCAGCGCAGGTTACACGCATTTTATTGTCAACCGGAGCTTTAAGCACAGGTGTCCTGGCAGCTGCAGGAACAGTTGAAAAAACGACATTTGCCCATTCTGTCGGTCCTCCAACGGTATTGCTTCTGACACGAAGAAAATAGCGGGAATCATTTAAAAGACCTGAAATTATCACGGATGTATCAGCACTGTTACTCTTTTCAAATGATACAGTCGTAAAATCTGCAACCTCTGAAACCTGAATATCATATGAAAGAGCATTTGCTTCAGCATGCCAGATACAATTTATAGAGACCATCTGATATTCAGCACCATCTGACGGCTGCACAATTTCCGGTATATCATTAAGTCCCGGCATTGTGTAAAACCGCCACTCTGAACACCAGGACCCGGAACCGGACTTGTTATTCGCCCGGACCCTCCAGAAATAACGCGAACAATTTTCAAGTTCAGGACCACGTTTTTCAAACTTACTGATTTTTGAGTACATTGCAATACAATTCTCAAATAGTGAATCAGTTGCAATCTGTAAATCGTATTCCTCTGCATACGGGACAAATTTCCATTTCAGTTTAGGATTTTCTGCATTAACAATAGTGGAGTCAGGCGGGTCATAAAGGTTTACCGTTTCAGGAACTGACGGAAGAGATTGATAAGGAGGAATCTTGAATACTGCAAGATGATTCTGCTTTCTTCCGTCAATTGAACTGAAAGTTCCGCCGGCAACAAGTTTGTCTTTTTCAGCGTCAAGTGCCCATACACCAAAAAAGCTGTTCATTGACGGAAGTGTATCATAAAGAATACCGGTTTTTGAATTTATCACAGCGCAGCGGTAAAAATCGGTTGTATCAAAAAGTCCCTGATGAAAAGAGAAATAGACAAATCCGCTGTCTGAACAGGTAATTGACTGTACATCACCTTTGACAACAAATCCATTCCAGAGCCTTGTGTATGATTCAGATGAACTGATATCGTACGCGGTTGCTCTGTTGCCGAATCCTCCGATTCCTGCATATAATGATCTTCCTTTACAACAAATATCAAAGACAGGCCACTCAAGTTCATCAGCGAATTCCGGACCAGGCGTACCGTCAGACCGCAGAGCCACTAAAAATCTGCTGTTTTCAATTCCTGTTACAGTCTGAAAATTTCCACCTGCAAATAGAATACCCGGACCCGTATCATTTTCAGGGTGAGCTTCAAGTGCAGTTACACCGCCCTCCATCCTGCCGTCAACATCCATTGAATCGCGTGGGGATGGGTTAAATGTTGAGTCAAGTAGACCACTCTCCATGTCAAATGCTGCAAGATAACTGCGTTCAATACCGTTAACCATGGTAAAATTACCACCTGCAAACAGTTTACTATCAAGACAGCAGAGTGCAAAAACCGGTCCGTTTATTGCACTGTTTTCACTGCTGAAAGATTTTATGACATCCCCGCTCTGCGGGTTTAAAGCTGCAACTTTTGATCTGGCAGTTTTGTTTATTTTTGTAAATGTCCCGCCGGCGTACACCATACTGTCAGAAACTGCGATTGATCTGACTATTCCCCTGTTTATATCAGCCCTGAACTGTGTTACAAGGCCGGTTACCAGATTGAATGCTGCAAGCCCCTTTCTGGAATAAGATCCCAAATTATCGGTTACCCGTGTGAAATCTCCCCCGACGTAAAGAATAGTATCGTGAATAACAACAACCCGAACCGTTCCATTGGCTGATATGTCAGGATCAGGTGTGTATATGCCTGATTGGGCAAAAACAGCGGTTATCAGCAACAAAATAGAGCACACAGTTATCGGAAACTTATGAAATCTATTCATCTACACCGAACCTTTTCCGGTCAATGGCATTGAATCACATAACTTCATTCACTGATGCATTGTCCAGTTATCAAAGCTGATTTTTTCATAGCATTTACAGATCAGCATAACGGCGGTTGTTTATTATACAGGTAGAAGGCATTTGCAGCAAACTCGATACATCCGTTCCTTTTGTAAATAAACAGAAGCTGTTCTCAGAATTCATTAACTATAATATATCAAATAAATTGACTATAAGAGTTGAAAACAATAATAAATGATAATAAAAGCTGAAATTCTCTATTTGCAGAATAAATGCATCTGTTTTGTGAGATTATTTATACAAGAATTATCCGCATTACCGGAGCAGTACTCTGGCATTTGCAATGTCATGGCTTTTAATCACTGTTTTAATTTGATTTTTCAATCAGATATGACAGTTGTGGTTTACGTACATGGAGATAAATGTCAGGTCATCATGATATGGAGCCCCCTGCGTGAACAACTTGACATCCTGGATAATTCTTCTTATCATTATTTCAGGCTTGTCTCCATTATCACCCTCAAGTACTTTTATCAATCTATCAATACCATATGGGGTTTTCTGCGGATCAAATGCCTCGGTAAGACCGTCTGTGTATATGAAAAAACTATCGCCATCAACAAGCGGAATGGTTATCTCTTCAATGGTATTTGAAAATTGTTCAACATCGGAAAGAATACCAAGCGCAATACCACTGGTGTGAAATGGTTTGGATTTACCTGTTTCGCCGCAAATATGTATCAGATGAGGATGTCCGGCTCTGGCATATGACATACTTGTGCCATCAGGATTTATAATGAGACAGATTGCAGTTGTAAATAGTCTTTCGTCAAGATTAACACGCATTGAATCATTAACAGAACAGATGAGTTTTTTCGCAGATGTCTCATTACGCGCATTGCTCCGAAATGAGCTTCGCAGAAGTGTCATCATGAGTGCTGCAGGGACACCTTTTCCACAAACATCGGCAATAACAACGACCCAGCAGTCAGCATCGTTTTTAAAATAATCAAGATAATCACCACCTACCTCATATGCTGGTGAGTATAGTCCTTTAAGTTTCATTCCCGGCATCAAAGGTTCATGACTTGGAGTAAGACGCTGTTGAATACTGCGCGCGGCTTCAAGTTCACCCTGCAACCTTGCTTTCTCACTGAGTTCTTTATAATAAATTGCATTACTAAGACTTACAGCTGCATGTGACGCAAGAGTCAAAATTACTTTTTCCTCCTCCCGGAACCGCAGATGATTGCCTTTGCCGGCGAAAATCAGCAATATGCCAACAAGCCTTTTGTCGGTCAAGAGTGGAATTGCGATATAATATGGCAAATGGTGCAACTGTGCCCAGGGCTGCGGATCGGGTAGTTCCTCAATCCAGTTTTTGATAATTCTTGGATGGGTCAGAGTATCAGAAGAAAATATTTTTAT
>Ga0209800_10001404_pt1 | contig 25512 bp, 35 predicted proteins | sample Higcelweek8metaG_FD_187174 | JGI IMG/M metagenome (GOLD analysis project Ga0209800, IMG submission 187174) | Freshwater pond sediment microbial communities from the University of Edinburgh, under environmental carbon perturbations - High... | ecosystem: Environmental > Aquatic > Freshwater >...
CAGCGTCAGCCAAGGGGCCGACGAAACCGGCGAAGCCGCCCGGCGCGTCTCCGGCGCTTCAGACAAACTCTCCCGCGAAGCCGAAACCCTAAGCCAAGAAGTGCAATTCTTCCTGCGCAACGCGAAAGCGGTTTAACGTGCCGTCTGCATAGCAAGCCCCGCCCCCCCCCTTCGTCATCTCCGCGAAGGCGGAGATCCAGTGTCACAGGAACCGGCGCTTATTCAAATGACTGAAAATCGCCACGCGAGCTGCAGTTGCTTTAAAGTTCCGTTCTTTGTCTGTCACTCTCGCGCAAGCGGAAGGGCGCGTTCACGTCTCAAGTTCGCTTGTCGATTGAAGATCTCGTACAACGTCAAACTTCCCGCCACGAGGATGATCCCGATATATTGAGCGAGCGAAAGATATTCTGATAAAAGCGCCGCCGCAAAAAGAGCTGCAAAAAGAGTTTCTGTTTTTGCAAAAAGGCTCCAACGAAATGGGCCCAAAAGCGCGATCCCATAAAACATACCAAAGACACCGATCACCAAAGAGGCCACGCTCACAAAAGTCCATCCCCAGCCGCTCAACGTTTCAGGCATGACCGGTCTTTGCCAAAACAAAAGGCAAAAGATCAGAGCGGTCGCCACAACGAAACTCTCGGCGCCGACGGCAATGGGCGGCCTTTCGTTCATTTGTTTACCATAGACATAAAATTGAAAGACCGTCGCAACGCACGCCATAAAAGCAAGTGCCACACCAACGCCTGAGAACGTAAAATTCCCCTGCCAAAGGTTTAAAACAAGCCCCACACCAATCAAGGCAACAATCGTCGATAGAAGCGTATTTTTGTCGATGCGCTGTTCACCACGCCAAGCCATAAAGAAAAGCAAAATTAGCGAACGCAGTGCTACGATTATCAAAACAATTGGCCCTGGAATGTAAACAAGGCTGGTCATAATGCCGATGACCGAAAGAGCCAGCCAAAAACCGCCCCGAAGCGCCATCTTCACGCAAGCAAGAGAAGAAAAAAGAACCTCGTGATTCCACAAACAAAAGCCAACGAGAAAGAAAGCGCGTGCCGCTGTTGCTAAAAGAAGGAGAAAAACAGCGTTCGCCCCATCGGCATAAGCCGCCCGTGAAGCCGCCGGATAAAGGCCAAAGAACAAGCAAGCGATAACCGCAACAGCAACGCCCCATTTATCATTGGACTTTATGAGGGCAAGAGACATGGCCTTTCGCGCCTTACCGGGTCTTGCAATCGGCTAAGCACGACTTCATATCGTCTTTGCAGTCAGCGCCGCCGCCGAGCACGCCATTCATTTGGCCACGGCCTACGGATTCTTGCGCCGCGCCGGTTTCGCTGCAACGGTCATAATCGTTGTTGCAGGAACGAACGCAGGATTCGCGATTGTTTTCAATGTGCATCACCTCACCGCTTTTGCTGGTGTAGGTTTCGCCTTGCTGCCGGGCTGGCGAGCACGCCGCCGCCGCAAGCAAAAGACATAAAGAAAGGGCCTTCATAATTCTGTTCTGCAGCATCATAAAGGCCCTCCCCAAAAGTGTATCTCGTTTAAAGCTTAGGCCTTTTCGGCTTCGCCCTCAACGGATTCTTCCTTGATCTCGACAGGGCCGCTGTCTTTGCCCTTGGCTTCGAGGTCGCGGTCCATGAGTTCAATGATCGCCATCGGCGCAGCGTCGCCATAGCGCACGCCAGCCTTCAGAACACGCGCATAACCACCGGCGCGCGTTTTATAACGCTCGGCGATGACAGAGAACAACTTGGCGACAATCACTTCATCGCGCAACGTGGCAAACGCCTGACGACGCGCAGAAAGGGTACCCTTTTTGCCAAGCGTGATGATACGCTCAACGATCGGACGAAGATCCTTGGCTTTCGGCAAGGTCGTCTTGATCTGTTCGTGCTTGATAAGCGAGCAAACCATATTGGCGAACATCGCTTTGCGATGGCTTGTGGTGATATTGAGTTTACGACCTGACATTTTATGACGCATAGCGTTTCTCCCTTATGGTTTGGGCCCTGTGAAGTGCTGGAAAAGGGGTCAGGAGTCAGGATTCAGGGGTCAGGAAGAAAAATGCTTTCCCAACCCATGAAGGCTCAACCTTGAACTGACCTCTTCTCAAACAATTCCTGCAGGAACCGATAACGTTATCTGCCGACCTGAAACCCAGAACCGGCAGTTTTTAGGCGATCAAAGAACCTTTTCCCTGATCCCTGAATCCTAACCCCTGAACCCTACCTTCAGAACGGCTCTTCCAATTTCTTGGCGAGTTCTTCGATATTTTCAGGTGGCCAATTGCTGATCTGCATACCAAGGCTGAGGCCCATTTGCTGGAGCACTTCCTTGATCTCGTTCAAGCTCTTGCGGCCAAAGTTCGGGGTGCGAAGCATTTCGCCTTCCGTCTTTTGGACAAGATCGCCGATGTAAACGATATTGTCGTTCTTCAAGCAGTTCGCCGAACGGACAGACAATTCGAGTTCGTCAACCTTACGCAACAAGTTGCGGTTGAACGGCAGTTCGCCGACTTCCTGCTCTTGCTGTTGAACCGGACGCGGCTCTTCGAAGTTGATGAAGAGCTGAAGCTGGTCTTGCAACACGCGGGCGGACACCGCGAGCGCATCTTCCGGCGCGATCGAGCCATCCGTATCAATCGACATGATCAGCTTGTCATAGTCAGTAACCTGACCGACACGGCTGTTTTCGATGTGATAGGCAACCTTGCGCACGGGGCTGAACAACGCATCAACGGGGATCAAACCGATCGGCGTATCTTCCTTGCGGAGCGCCGAGGCCGGGATGTAACCCTTGCCCGTATCAACCGTCATTTCCATGTTCAAGTGCGCATCGCGATCGAGCGTGCAGATAACGAGATCGGGGTTCATCACCTCGATGTCGGCGCCTGTTTCGATCTGGCTGGCAAGCACTTCGCCTGGGCCAACGGCACGAAGACGAATCTTGCGCGGGCCTTCGGTGTGCATACGCAGCGCGAGGCTCTTAATGTTCAAGATGATGTCGGTAACGTCTTCACGCACACCCGGCACCGAAGAGAACTCATGCAAGACCCCTTCAATCTGGATGGACGTCACGGCAGCGCCCTGCAACGAAGACAGCAGAATACGGCGCAGCGCGTTACCAAGTGTCAGACCAAAACCACGTTCAAGCGGTTCAACGATCAGCGTCGCTTTACGCTGCGGATCGGTTGATGCCTGAACCTGCTTGGCGGCCTGAATGAGCGATTTCCAATTCTTTTGCAACACGGATCGACCTCATTGGTTCGAGAAAAAAGATGGCGTTTCCGCCGAATATTATGCTTACACGCGACGTTTCTTGCGGGGACGGACACCGTTGTGCGGGATCGGCGTGACGTCACGGATCGAAGCGACGGTAAACCCAACCGCTTGCAACGCGCGCAAAGCCGATTCACGCCCTGACCCAGGACCCTTCACTTCGACTTCAACCGTACGCATCCCATGTTCCATTGCCTTGCGGCCCGCATCTTCGGCGGCCATCTGCGCGGCATACGGGGTGGATTTACGCGAGCCCTTAAAGCCCATCAGACCCGAGGACGACCAAGCAATCGTGTTGCCCTGCGCATCCGCGATGGTGATGATTGTGTTGTTGAACGTCGCATTCACGTGCGCAATACCGCTGGCAATATTCTTGCGTTCTCTGCGGCGCATGCGGGGGGCACCTTTGCCTCCCTTTTGTTGTTCTTTAGCAGCCATGTGGTTTACTCCAATTCTCAAAAACTTTTTCGACGAACGTTTCCTTTTCGGAAAAAGAGCCGCTCAAGCTTTGTTCAAGCCCGCGCTCCTTCCGGCCAAAGAAACCTTATTTCTTGGTCGCGATCTTCTTGCCAGCGATCGGCTTGGCAGGACCCTTGCGCGTACGCGCATTGGTGTGCGTGCGCTGACCGTGAACGGGCAAGCCCTTACGATGACGCAGGCCGCGATAGCTGCCCAGATCCATCAGACGCTTGATGTTCATCGAAATCTCACGACGCAGATCACCTTCAACCTTGTAGTTGTGGTCGATGTCTTCGCGAATCTTGAGGAGTTCGGCTTCGGTCAGCTGATTGACGCGCTTTGTCGCTTCAATCCCAACGCGTGCGCAGATCTCAAGCGCATTCGTGGGGCCGATACCGAAAATATAACGTAAGGCAATGTGCAGAGGCTTCCCTGCCGGAATGTTGACGCCTGCAATACGGGCCACTTGGCTCTCCCTTTGTTTTTAGCGACCGGTTCAAACGCATCCGAAACTCGGAAGCTCCCAGCCTTTAAGACCGCCCTCACACGAAGACGATCCACTTTCTTTTTGCGAGTCGTTTCCCCCAAACAAAAAACACCCGGACATCCTGCTTTACCGGATGCCGAGGCGATTCCTTTTAATACTCATGACGCACAAGACCTTAGTAGATTAGGACTCACGAAACCGCCAAGACGCAAAAAGGGGTTCAGCTCCCCCACACAGAGCCGAGGGCCGCAGTATAGGCAAGGGACAGGGCAAGTCAAGCCCGCAGGCCAATTCTTTTGCAGAAAAAGAACAAATAGATTATATATAAAAATCAACTAGTTAACACTTTACCTTCAAGCAGTCTCTCTTGAAGACGGCAATTCAAGCTTATAAGGCAACCGGATCTCAAAAGTCGAGCCCTTATAAAGCACAGAAGAAACGCGAATGGAACCGCCAAGTTTCTTGACCTCACGATCCACCGCCTCTGTCCCCACACCGCGCCCTGAGAGATTTGTGACCGTCTCGGACGTCGTAAAACCCCAAGAGAAGATTCGCTGAATGATCGCCTGATCATCTTCGCCCCGCCACGCCCCATCGGGATCGGACTCGCTCAACTTCGCACGCACGCGCGAGGGATCAATGCCGTTACCATCATCGCTTATGATAATGCGCAGCACTTCGCCCCGTCCGGTTTCATCCGGGACAACATCGCTGGTGATCGTCACCTGCCCCGCCGCATCTTTGCCGCGCGCCATGCGCGTGACGGGCGGCTCGATTCCATGATCGACAATGTTGCGGCAAATGTGCGTGAGCGAAAATAAGAATTCCTGCATCGGCTGCGCGAGCACATGCGGGTTGCTTCCCAAAAACAAAACGGGCTTCGCTTGTTTGTCGAGCATACCAGACAGTTCATAAAGCTCGCGCTCGAACGACCGGAAACAATCGCGGATTGGCACAGCCACGATGGTGCTTAAAAAAGTTTTGATTAAGTCTTGATTGCTCGTTTTTTGCGCAAGCTCGCTAGCAAAAGCATATAGCTCATTTTCAGAAATCTCACGGATCGCACCACGCCATTCGCCTTCAACGCCGATCAAGCTGCTGACTTCATCACGAACGATGGCCAGTGCTTTTGCGATTTTTTCGCAATCGCCTCTCAGGCGTTCAACAAAAATAGAGTCTTCCGTTACTTCCGGCGCACGCAAATCATTTTCGGCCGTGTGAATGATCTCGCTTAAATCGAGCAAATTAAATTGCTTGGCCGCTGCCTTCAACGTGTGCAGCTGGCGCAGCAGCACCGTAGACTCTTTAAACGAAACGCCGGGGGCCTGCGCTTGATCGAGAAAATCGCGGATGTGGGCAAGCGTTGATTGAAACTGGTTGCGATCACGGAAAATCCGGCAAATCATGCCAGCAAAATTCTGCTGCCGCTCAGCGGTCTGACGGGCCGCAAACTCGTCCGTCAAATCCGTAGCAATCACGACGACCTTGACCAGCTCATTATTCCGTCCCCAAATCGGCCGATAAACCAGCGAAATGCGGCGCCCTTGGCTGTGCGGAAAGAATTTCGGGAAAAAGCACACGACATCGTCAAAGCCGAGCGCGTGGTCTTTTTGAAAAAGAATTCCAAGCCAATCGCAAAAATCGCTGCGCTCGGCTTCGGACAAGCGCAACACATCGGCAATGTGTTTATGCGTCGGCACCGTTTCAAGCAAATCATAGCAGGCTTGCGAATAGACGCTCTCGCACACGCCGTCCGTTCCGAAAACGGCAAACCCCTGCCCCAACGAGTTCACAAGCACTTCTGTTAAGCGCGCTTGATCCGTCACATGTTTATGAACACGGTAATTAAGAATATAAAGGCCGACAATGCCAATGAACGCCGTCGCCGCCATCACCCAAAAAGGCAAAGCTTGTTTCACTGGCTCATGACCAAAGACAGGAAGACCCAAGGCCACAAGCAACATTACAACGATGCCCGTCATCCCCGCCAAAGACGTATGGATGATATCGACATGGCGCACGGCTTCATCCGTGGAGACAACCTCACGCGGGCCTGCGCCTAAAGGGCTTGGTGTGGGAGGGGCATCAAACATCAGCGCCACCGTGCATAATTCATCTTCGGCAACTCAACCTTCTTTTTCATTGCCATAGACGGCGATGTGGACTTGGAAAAGCTGGCCGTCGAGATAAAAAGGAATAATCATGAATTGGCCACGATGGAACTGACTCACAAAATGGCCACGCCCTGTCACAACGCTAGGAATGCCGAGCTTCAGGCCATAGCCGCGATTGTTCAGCTCCGTTTTAATCTGACCAAAAATCATATTCGTGATTTCACCAACGGCATCGACCGTCATTTCATGCGTCACCGAAATCGTAGGCCCAATGATGCGCGGCAGAATATCGCGAATGGTCTCAAAAGTCAGACACAAGGTCATTGTGCCTTCCAGTTCATCTTGCACTAAGGCAATCACGCCGGAGACATCGCCCACAAGCGAAACCATCCCGGTGCCGACCTCAAATTGGCCCGAAGTCACGGAAACGCCAAACGTCGTCTGCATTGCGCCACAGACGGCTTGCGTAATTTCACGGGATAGTTGCTCGTCAAGACGGAGATGCTGTACAGCCTGCCTCATTCGAACCTCTTATAAGATTATATGCGCACAGAAAGACAAAGAGAAGGAGATGGCGATCAGATTTTTTTCTCACGCTTCCGCTTAATCCATTCATGGATCTCAAACAGCTTCTTACTCAAATCCGAAGGCGAGACCGGCTTGATGATGTAAGACGTTGCCCCCGCCTTGATCGCCTTCATAATGTTCTGCTGTTCGGATTCCGCCGTCAGCATCACAAAGGCCGTATCAACATATTCGGTGCGCGTTCTGAAATAATTCAAAACCTCGAGCCCGGAAATAGTCGGCATGTTCCAATCCAAAAACACGATGTCATAGGGTTGCCCCACGCTCGTCGCCTTTTGGATCAAATCGATGGCTTCGTTGCCATCGGCTGCCGTTTGAATATTTGTAATTTTCGAGTCCTGCAGCGTATTGCGGACGAACTGACGAACCAAAAAATGGTCGTCGGCGATAAGAACTTTCAGCTGCGCCAGTTGACTCACGTTTATTCTCCCCGCCTTACGCTTCAAACGATTGGGTCAGAAAGACCCATCCGAAAGGCAAAACTTGAAAAGCCCGCTCAAACGGCCCCTTGACAAGAGGACTCGTTCTTCCGGTGAGTTTTGACACAAAAGTCTTGCCTTATCGTTAAAATCGGCCACCCAAGCGTTCATCGCTTCAGGTGGCCAAAGGATAGCTTTAGCTTGAAAAGCCTAGCATTTCTACAAGCTCAGCGAAAACAGCCTCAAAAGGAAGCATGCCGTCCACATGACGCAAAGCGCCCCGTGCCTCATAATAAGGCAGGATCGGTGCCGTCAGGTCATGATAGGCCTTGAGGCGAGTTTTCATGGTTTCGGCATTGTCGTCAGCGCGTCGGGTAAACTCGATCCCGCCGCATTCATCGCACATACCGTCCTTTTGGGGACGTTTGAACGTGTCGTGATAGCCCTCGCCACATTTGGCGCATGTAAAGCGCCCCGCCACGCGTTCGATCAGTTGATCTTCATTGACCTTCAGCTCGATCACAGCATCCAGCTTCTTCGCCTTGGCCGTCAGCATATGGTCAAGCGCCTGCGCTTGCGGCACCGTACGCGGAAAGCCATCAAGAATAAAACCCTTAGCGCAGTCTGGCTGATCAATGCGCGTCTCAATGAGACGGATCATCAGCTCATCGGGCACCAAATTTCCGGCATCCATGATCTTTTTAGCTTCAAGGCCCAAAGGTTCGCCCTTTTTGACCGCGGCGCGGAGCATATCGCCCGTAGCGAGTTGCACGAGGCCGTATTTTTCCTCGAGCTGACGCGCTTGCGTGCCTTTGCCCGCACCAGGAGGGCCAAGAAGAATGATGTTCATAGGAAACCTCTTGCGGTTTAGTGATGCGTGTAAAGTTTCGATTTCTTGATGAGCCCTTCATATTGATGCGCGATCAAGTGCGATTGCACACGCGAGATCGTATCAATCGTCACGCTCACGACAATCAGCAGTGATGTGCCGCCAAGATAAAACGGCACATGACCACGGCTCATCAAGAACTCAGGCAGCAAGCAGATCGCGACCAAGTACACAGCACCCAAAACCGTTAAGCGCGTGAGCACATAATCGAAATACTCGGCCGTATTGGCGCCGGGGCGAATGCCCGGGACAAAGCCACCATACTTACGCAAATTGTCCGCCGTTTCGACCGGATTGAAAACCACGGCCGTATAGAAGAACGAGAAAAACGCGATGAGCAAGGCATAAAGCACCATGAACAAGGGCTTGCCATGACCAAGCGCAGTCACCAAATCAGCGATCCAGCCACCTTTTTGCTGCACATCGCTAAAGTTTGCGAGCGTCAAGGGAAAGAGCAAGAGCGAACTTGCGAAAATCGGCGGAATAACGCCAGATGTGTTGAGTTTGAGCGGCAAATGCGAAGCTTCGCCGCCGTACATTTTGTTCCCAACCTGACGCTTCGGATAGTTCACAAGAATGCGGCGCTGCGCCCGTTCGAAGAACACGCACGCGGCCAAGACTGCGACGATCAACACGATCACAAACAGAATAAACCATGTGGAAAGCGCTCCGGTGCGGCCCAGCTCAAAGGTCTGCGCCATGGCGTTCGGCAGGTTCGCGATGATACCGGCATAGATAATCATCGAAACGCCGTTACCAATACCGCGCGCCGAAATCTGTTCGCCAACCCACATCAGGAACATTGTGCCGCCCGTAAGCGTGATCACCGCGCTTAGACGGAAGAACAGGCCGCCAGAAAGGACAGCCGAGCCAGCGCCCGCCGTCATATTTTCAAGCCCCACCGCAAGCGCATAAGACTGCACCACAGCAAAGAGCACCGTGATATAGCGCGAATATTGGTTCAACCGGGTCTGGCCCGAGGGACCTTCCTTTTTGATCGCTTCAAAGGATGGCACAATGGCCGTCAACAGCTGCACAATGATCGAAGCCGTAATGTAGGGCATAACGCCAAGCGCAAAAATTGTCATACGCTTCAAAGCGCCACCGGAAAACATGTTGAACATGTCAAGAATGCCGCCGCCGTGCGAATTGAAAACCTGCCCCAAAGCGACAGGATCAATGCCGGGAACAGGAATGTAGGTACCCGCGCGATAAACGATCAGCGCAAGAAGCGTGAACCAGATCCTGTTTTTCAGATCGGTCGCTTTGCCGAAAGCGGAAAAATTGATGTTTGTGGCGAGTTGTTCAGCAGGAGAAGCCATGTTCGTTTTCAATCTTCAAAGGGTACAAGAAAAACGGTGCGCGCCGCGAGAATCGCGCGCGCCGAAAGCGTGCCGAATGTAGCATTAGACATCGCCGATGGCAAAGTCGGAAATTCAGGGAACGGGAGTCAAAGGGCAGGTTTCATGGGTCAGGATTCAGGGATCAAGATTCAGAGAAAAAACGCCATCCCCGTCATTCCCGCGAAGGCGGGAATCCAGGGTCATCACGACAGGCTTTCATTCAAACGCCCCAGAATTGCCCTACAAACCCAAGGTTTGTTCATTGAGAGGATAAAAATCAGAGGTCAGAAAAGAACAATACGCTGCCGCGCTTTGTCACCTCTGGAAAACCCGCATGGTTTATCCGGGGCCCAGAGTCACAAGCACAAACGATCCGCCTAACTCCCCCAGATAACCACGCAAACTCGTGGTTTGTTTGCGGCAACATCTACGCAAGACATCGCGGCAAACGCCTACCCAATTTTGAGATACAGCACTTGCCCCAGATTTAATTCGTCATCGTCGTTATAACGCGCACAAACGTAACGGCGGCCTTACTTTCATGTCTTGGGCACCAAAGCACAGGCCCGTTTCCTTCAAAATCAATTATTTATGTTTTTTATCAGAGTATTATGAAGCTTGTTTCATCCATTTTATGAATGTATCAGGCCGAGCAAAGGGCGGCACCTAAAGAAAGCGCAAAGAAAAAGCCCGCCAACCAATTGGTTAGCGGGCTTTTTGAAAGCTAGAACTTAAAAGCTTAGGCCTTGGCCTTTGTCGCTTTTTCTTTGTTCGCCTTGATACGCGAGCCAGCCTTTTCTTTGGCCTTCGCCGCCGCATCATGACGCACCAAAAGCGTGACCTTGCCACCCGCTTTTTCAACGGCAGCAATCGCACCAGCCGAAGCACCAGCGAGCGTCAGCTCGACCTTGCTTGTGATCTGGCCTTTGCCAAGAAGGCGAACGCCATCCTTGGACTTCGCGACGATACCCGTCTCCAAAAGCATATCTTCCGTGATCATCTTCTTCGCATCGATGCGGCCCGCGTTGATCGCATCTTGCAAGCGACCAATGTTCAGCTCAGCATATTCGCGCGCGAAAAGCATGTTAAAGCCACGCTTCGGCAAACGACGATGGATCGGCATCTGACCGCCTTCAAAGCCGCGGATGGAAACACCCGTACGAGCTTTTTGGCCCTTGACGCCGCGACCGCTGGTCTTACCCTTGCCCGAACCAATACCGCGACCGACTGTGATCGGCTTCTTGCGAGCGCCCGGATTATCGCGCAGATCGTTGAGTTTCATGATGCGTATCCTTTTCTCTTCCTAAACGCTTACTTTAAGGTCGCAATGCAACCTATTGATTATTATTCGCCTTTGGCGTCTTTGCCTTCGGCGGCATATTCCGCTGTCGGCTTACGACCCAGGACATCACTGACCTTCTTGCCACGACGCATCGCGACCGAACGGGGGCTCGTCACTTGAAGCAAGGCATCAAACGTCGCCTTGATCATGTTGTGCGGGTTCGATGTACCAACCGACTTGGCCACAACGTCCTGAATGCCCAAAGCTTCAAACACGGCGCGCATAGGGCCGCCAGCAATGATGCCCGTACCGGCAGGAGCCGAACGCAACACAACGCGACCGGCGCCATAAACGCCTTCGACATCATGATGCAAGGTGCGGCCTTCGCGCAGCGGGATGCGATGCATCTTGCGCTTCGCGGCTTCCGTCGCCTTACGAATGGCTTCGGGAACTTCCCTTGCCTTACCAGTGCCAAGACCAACGCGGCCTTTGCCATCGCCAATCACGACCAACGCTGCCATTGCAAAGCGCTTACCGCCCTTTACAACCTTTGCCACGCGGTTGATGCCGACCAATTTTTCAATCAGATCGCTGCCTTCACGGCCTTCGGCCTGTTCGGACTTCTTCGGCTTCGCCATACTTGCGTTACTCCCTGTTTTCTTTGTCGCGATTTCACTCGCGCAACGGCTTCACAAAATTAGAACTCAAGACCGGCTTCGCGAGCCGCCTCGGCGAGCGCAGCAACGCGCCCTGTAAAAAGATAACCACCACGGTCAAACACGACTTGCGTGACGCCCGCTTTTTTCGCGCGCTCGGCGACAAGCTTGCCAACTTCGCTCGCTGCGATCTTATCGGCGCCCGTCTTTAGCTTCTTACGCAAATCGGCTTCAAGGCTCGAAGCGGCAGCAATGGTGCAGCCCTTCGCATCATCGATGACTTGAGCATAGATAAAGCGGCCTGAGCGATGAACGGACAAACGCGGACGACCCGTTGCTTTACGCTTCAACTGATAGCGTGTGCGGACTTTACGACGTTCGTGTAACTCTTTAGCGGTCAACATGTTCTTTCTTCTCCATTAAGATCTCGCCCTGTGACGAGATTCGGGTCTTTTCGTGCCCGATTTAGGCACGAAAACCCTTATTTCTTCTTACCTTCCTTACGGCGGACTTGCTCACCGGCATACTTGATGCCCTTACCCTTGTAGGGTTCAGGCTTCTTCATGCCACGGATCTCAGCAGCGACCTGACCGACCTTTTGCTTATCAAAGCCCGAAATGGCGAGCTTAGTAGGCTTTTCGGCCTTGATCTCGATACCTGCAGGGATCGCATACTTGATTTCATGGCTGAAGCCAAGCTGTAAAACAAGCTCCTTGCCTTGAAGCGCAGCACGGAAGCCAACGCCTTCAATTTCAAGAACCTTATGGAAGCCCTCGCTGACGCCCTTGACCATGTTCGCTAGATTGTTGCGGGTTGTACCCCACATCATCCGCGAGCGCTGCGTCGTATGACGCGGCGTGACCACAATCTGATTGTCCTCGATCTTGGCTTCGACCTCTGTTCCGATCACAAGATTAAGGGTACCCAACTTTCCTTTAATGGAAAGGGTCTCTTTCTTGAGCTCGGCGGTCACGCCCTGAGGCAGGGCTACCGGATGTTTACCTACGCGCGACATTTAAGAACCTCTTTTATCATCTGGATCCCGGCTTTCACCGAGACAGGGCTTTTAAGGCAAAATTGCCCGTCAAAGACCTTACTTAGAAAATACGGCACAACACTTCGCCGCCAACATTCTGGCTGCGCGCTTCGTTGTCCGAAAGCACACCGCGAGGCGTCGACAAAATCGAAACACCAAGACCGTTGAAAACGCGGCCAAAGTCTTTGATTCCCGCATAAACGCGACGACCGGGTTTGGAGACGCGGCTAATCTTGCGAATAACGCCCTCGCCTTCGTGATACTTCAGCTCGATTTCAACAACCGGCTGCGTACCCGCTTTTTGAACCTCAGTGAAGCCGCGGATATAACCCTCGCGCTGCATCACATCCAACACTCTTTTGCGGAAAGCCGACGACGGGCATTCAACAACGGCCATTTTTGCAATTTGACCGTTCCGAATCCTTGTCAGCATATCGCCCAATGGATCGCTCAGAGACATATCCGAAACTCCTCCTTACCAGCTCGACTTGATCACGCCCGGAATCTGGCCAGCAGAGGCCAGTTCGCGAAACGCAATACGAGAAAGTTTAAACTTGCGATAAACCGCACGAGGACGACCGGTCGCTTCGCAACGGTTCCGAATACGGACCTTTGCAGAGTTACGGGGCATCTTCGCCAACTTCATGACAGCGTCAAAACGTTCTTCCATGGACGTATCCTTGTCCATAATGAGCGTCTTAAGCGCAGCGCGCGAGGCGCTCTTGTCTTTGACCATCTTGCGACGGGTGTTGTTCTTATTGATCATAGATTTCTTGGCCATAGGTCTTCCCTTCCTTAGCTCTGGAACGGCATGTTAAAGCCACGCAACAAGGCGAAAGCTTCTTTGTCCGTTTCGGCCGTCGTGCAAATCACGATGTCCATGCCCCGAATTTCGTCGATCTTATCGAAATCGATTTCCGGAAACACAATCTGTTCCTTCAGGCCCATGGCATAGTTGCCACGACCGTCGAAGCTCTTGCCCGAAATCCCACGGAAATCTCGGATACGCGGCATCGCCACGTTGACCAAGCGATCGAGGAATTCGTACATCTTTTCGCGACGCAGCGTGACTTTGCACCCGATACCCAGGTTTTCACGCAGTTTGAACGTCGCAATGGATTTGCGTGATTTCGTGATGACCGGCCGTTGACCAGCGATCAGAGCAAGCTGCTCAGCCGCGTTCTTGGTCTTCTTGCTGTCATTCACGGCTTCGCCAACGCCCATATTAATGACGATCTTTTCCAGACGCGGGGCTTGCATACGGTTTTTGTAACCGAACTGCTTCATAAGCTCCGGCAGGATGACCTCGCTGTAATAGGTCTCGAGGCGCGGCGTGTACTTATCTTTGGTTTTGGCCGTCATGGCTATACTCTCTTCCTTACTCGTCAATCACTTCGCCGGAACGCTTGGCAACGCGCTGCTTCACGCCATCTTTGCCAATCTTAATTCCAACGCGCGTAGGTTTCTTATCCTTGGGATCAGCCAAAGCAACGTTCGAAGCATGAATAGGCGCTTCCATTTGCTTACGGCCGCCTTGCGGATCCGCCTGCGTGGGCTTGGTATGACGCGTCACGCGGTTCACACCAACAACAAGCACACGGTTTTCTTTCGGGAAAACGGCCTTGACCATGCCGGACTTGCCCTTATCCTTGCCAGCAAGAACGACCACAGAGTCGTTTTTCTTGATTTTCATCTTAGTGGCCATCACAAAACCTCTTCAGCAAGCGAAATAATCTTCATAAAGCCAAGATTGCGCAATTCACGGGTCACCGGGCCAAAGATACGTGTGCCAATTGGCTCTTTATCCTTGTTGATGAGCACGGCCGCATTGCGATCAAAGCGGATCACACTACCGTCATCGCGCTTAAGCGCGAAACGCTGACGAACGACAACGGCTTTATGCACATCGCCCTTCTTCACACGGCCACGGGGAATCGCGTCCTTAACTGACACGACGATAATGTCGCCAATTCCGGCGATCATATGTTTGGAGCCACCAAGCACCTTGATACAGGCGACTTGCTTAGCACCACTGTTGTCCGCGACATCGAGGACGGTTTCCATTTGGATCATAGTTCAATCCACCTTCTCAACTGAGTGTACCTTATAACTTCTTTTGCCTTAGGCGCTTGCGCCTTCGACGACCGTCCACCGCTTACGCTTGCTGATGGGACGGCACTCGATGATCGAAACGCTATCGCCGACCTTGCAGTTATTCTGCTCATCATGCGCAGCGTACTTCTTGGACTTGCGAATATACTTCTTATAGATCGGGTGCATTACGCGACGTTCGACAAGAACTGTAACTGTCTTATCGCCTTTGTCACTAACGACCGTACCCTGCAAAACACGACGCGGCATTTTGATAACCTCTCTTCTTTCTTACGCAGCCGAACCGGCGGCTTTACGTTGACGTTCGCCAATCACTGTCGTGATCGTGGCAATTTCTTTACGAACCGCTGTGACGCGAGCTGTGTTCGCGAGCTGACCCGTAGCTTTTTGGAAGCGCAGGTTGAACTGCTCTTTCCGCAGCTCGATCAGGCGCGTTTCAAGCTCCTTATCCGTCTTCATGCGCACATCGGCGGCTTTAACTGTATTTTTTGCCATATTGAGGCTCCCTTTTCCTTCTTCTCTTAGGCCGCTTCACGCTGGATAAACTTGGTCTTGATCGGTAACTTCGCTGCAGCGAGTTCAAAAGCTTCACGCGCTACGGCTTCGGACACACCATCAAGCTCGAACATAATGCGTCCAGGATGGACACGGCAGGCCCAGAACTCAATCGCGCCTTTACCAGAACCCATGCGGACTTCGGCAGGCTTCTTGGAAACCGGAACGTCAGGGAACACGAGGATCCACAGACGGCCCTGACGCTTCATAGCGCGAGTGATCGCGCGGCGCGCTGCTTCGATTTGGCGCGCTGTAATACGCTCCGGCTCTAAAGCTTTCAGGCCAAAGGCGCCAAAGTTCAGGCGAAACCCGCCCTTGGCAACGCCGTGAATACGACCCTTGTGCGCTTTACGATATTTTGTGCGTTTCGGTTGCAACATGATAACCTACCCTAGTTTTCTTACTATTTTCTTACGAACGAACCGGAGCATTCTCAAGCGCGCGCTTTTCTTGCGCCATTGGATCATGATCCAAAATTTCGCCCTTGAAGATCCAAACCTTGACGCCGCAGGTGCCCATGGTCGTAAACGCCGTAGAAACCCCGTAATCAATATCCGCACGAAGCGTGTGAAGCGGCACGCGACCTTCGCGATACCATTCCATGCGCGCAATTTCCGCACCGCCCAAACGACCGGAGCAATTAATACGAATGCCCAAGGCACCTAAACGCATAGCTGACTGAACCGCACGCTTCATCGCACGGCGGAAGGCAACGCGACGTTCAAGCTGGCTGGCAATGTTGTCGGCCACGAGCTTGGCATCGATTTCCGGCTTGCGGATTTCAACGATGTTCAGCGCCACTTCGCTGTTCGTCATCTTGGCGATCTGCGAACGGAACTTTTCGATGTCCGCACCCTTTTTGCCAATCACAACACCCGGGCGAGCCGAGTGGATCGTGACGCGGCACTTACCAGCCGGACGTTCGATCGTGATCTTGGCAACGCTGGCTTGGGGGCCAAGCGTTTTCAAAAGATACTTGCGGATCTTAAGATCCTCAAGAAGACGATCCGCATATCCCTTAACCGCAAACCAGCGGCTGTCCCATGTCCGGTTAACGCCTAAACGAATGCCGATCGGGTTGACTTTCTGACCCATGACTTAAGCTCCCGCCACGGCCGAGGCCGCCTGCTTGGTTGTTGTCTTTTTCGATAAACCCTTGGCGCGACGCGCCTCTCTCTTCATATCAACTTCGCCATCTTTGCGCTCACGCACGATGATGGTCAGGTTGCTGAACGGCTTTTCAATGCCGGCGCTCTTGCCGCGACCACGCGTATGAACACGCTTCATCACGAAAGCTCTGCCAACAAAGGCCTCGGCAACGACCAAACGGTCGACGTCGAGTGAATGGTTGTTTTCAGCATTTGCAATGGCGGATTGCAAAACTTTCTTCACTTCGACCGCCACGCGACGCGTCTCAAAGGTGAGCTGCGTAAGCGCCGTGGCCGCATCTTTTCCGCGAATGCTGGCCGCAACCAGATTCAATTTGCGCGCGCTGGAGCGGATCGTGCTGGCCTTGGCCATCGCCTGATCATCCGGCAAACGTCTTTCGTTTTTAGCCTTACTCATTACCCAGCTCCCTTATTTCTTAGCGTCCGACTTTTTGTCGGCAACGGTATGGCCCTTAAACGTACGGGTCGGCGCGAACTCGCCGAGCTTATGGCCAATCATGTTTTCCGTGATCGAGACCGGCAAAAACTTGTTGCCGTTGTACACACCGAACGTCAAGCCGACAAACTGCGGCAAGATCGTCGAACGGCGCGACCAAGTCTTGATAATATCGTTACGGTTCGAAGCGCGGGCATTTTCCGCTTTCTTCAACATATACCCGTCAACGAACGGACCTTTCCAAACTGAACGTGTCACTTGGCTTCTCCCTCTTAAGCTTTCTGCGCATCGCGGCGTTTATTCGCGCGACGGACGATAAAGCGGTTCGTACGTTTATTATTACGGGTCTTGTTACCCTTGGTACCCTTGCCCCACGGTGTGACCGGATGACGACCACCAGAGGTGCGACCTTCACCACCACCATGCGGATGATCGACCGGGTTCATCGCCACACCGCGAACGGTCGGGCGAACACCAAGCCAACGCTTACGACCGGCTTTGCCGAGCTTCACATTCGCGTGATCCGCATTTGAGACCGCGCCAATCGTCGCCATGCAATCGGCAGGAATGAGACGAAGTTCGCCGGAGCTAAGCTTCACCTGCGCATAACCTGCGTCACGACCGACGAGCTGAACATAGGTGCCAGCGCTACGCGCAATCTGACCGCCCTTGCCCGGCTTCATTTCAACATTGTGAATGATCGTGCCGACCGGGATATTCTTCAAACGCATCGCGTTGCCCGGCTTCACATCGACCTTTTCACCCGCAACGACTGTATCGCCAATCGCCAATCGCTGTGCGCCAAGAATATAAGACAGCGTACCGTCTTCATACTTGATCAGCGCAATAAACGCTGTGCGGTTCGGATCATACTCGAGACGTTCAACAACAGCGCTCATATCGAACTTGCTGCGCTTGAAATCGACAAGACGATAACGACGCGCATGACCACCACCGATGTGGTTGGTTGTGATACGACCAGTGTTGTTACGACCGCCAGACTTTTTCAAGCCTTCCGTCAGCGTCTTGACCGGTTTCTTCTTCCACAAGCCAGAGCGATCGGTTTGAACCAACTGCCGAAGGCTAGGCGTTACGGGGTTATATTTCTTGAGTGCCATGATCTTATCCTCAAACCTTAAATGCCAGTCGTGATGTCGATCTTATTGCCTTCGGCAAGCGTCACAACAGCGAGCTTAACGTCACTGCGCTGGCCGGGACGACCACGGAAGCGCTTGGTTTTACCCTTGCGATTCAGCGTGTTGACCGCCTTCACTTTCACGTCGAAAATCTTCTCAACCGCCGACTTAATCACAGGCTTCGTCGCCGTGCTCAGCACGCGGAACGTGAACTGATTGTTGATCGAGCCGTTCGTCGCCTTTTCGGTGATGACGGGGGAAAGAATAACCTGATAGTGCTCGGGGAGCAGCTTGGCTACTTCAGTTGTTGTTTTCTTGCTCATTTCAGCCTCTCTTGGAGCTGCTCAACCGCATTCTTGGTCAAGACCAAAACGTCACGGCGGAGGATGTCATACACGTTAGCGCCTTGTTCGGGTAAAACATCCACACACGGAATGTTTTGCGCCGCCAGAGCGAAGTTCACATCGAGGTTTGAACCGTCGATGAACAGAACGGACGTCAAGCCCATCTTGCTCAATTTCGAGACCAAAGCCTTCGTCTTGTGCTCTGCCATCTTGACGTCATCAAGAATGATCAGTTTGCCGTCTTTTTGCTTGGACGAAAGAGCCATACGCAAAGCCAGCTGACGAACCTTCTTCGGCATGTCGTGCGCGTGATCGCGAACAACCGGGCCAAAGATCACAGCGCCCTTGCGGAACTGCGGTGAACGCAGGCTACCTTGACGTGCGCGACCAGTACCCTTTTGCGAATAAGGCTTCTTGCCCGTCCCTGAGACGGCCCAGATTTCCTTCGTCGCATGGTTGCCCGAGCGGCGCTTGGCAAGCTGCCAATTCACCATACGGGTCAAGATGTCGCGGCGCGGTTCAAGCGCGAAGATCGCGTCCATAAGCTCGATCGAGCCTACGTCCTTGTTTTCGAGATTTTTAACTGTCGTTTTCATCGCTTACCCACCATTCCTTATGCGGTTTGATCGTCGGCGGCTTGCGCCTTGGTTTTCAAACCGGCAGGCATCGGCGCTTCTTTGGGAAGAGCGCGTTTGACCGCATCACGAATTTTAACATAGGCGTTTTTAGCGCCCGGGACGGCCCCATGAACCAAAATCAAATCCTGCTCAGAATCGACCGCGACAACGCGAAGGTTCAAGGTTGTCACTTGGGTATCACCCATGTGGCCAGCCATTTTCATGTTCTTAAAGACACGGCCCGGATCTTGACGTTGACCCGTTGAACCATGGCTACGATGCGAAACGGAAACACCGTGCGTCGCGCGCAGGCCGCCGAAGTTGTAACGCTTCATGACGCCTTGGAACCCTTTACCAATCGAGGTCGCCGTAACGTCGATGAACTGGCCAACAACGAAGTGAGCCGCAGAAAGTTCAGCGCCGACTTCCACAAGCGCATCTTCCGAAACGCGGAACTCAACAACCTTCTTCTTCGGTTCGACATTCGCTTGCGCAAAAATGCCGCGCTCAGCCTTCGAGACGTTCTTCACCTTCGCATTGGACGAACCCATACGAACGGCGATATAACCGTCTGCTGCCATCGTGCGCACACCAACGACTTGGCACGCATCAAGCTGCAAAACCGTCACAGGCACATGCCTGCCAGTCTCATCGAAAATGCGCGTCATGCCGAGCTTTTTAGCCAGCACGCCAGTCCGCTTTGTTTCCGCCTTCTTTGTCATTCGTTCCATTCCTTACTTTAGATCGCGGCCTTGTTCTTTTTTTGCCGGAGGATCTCGTTTCCTTGACTAACTAATCTTAAACCCTGATCTCAACATCCACACCGGCTGCCAAATCAATCTTCGAGAGCGCGTCGATCGTTTGCGGCGTCGGCTCAAGAATATCAAGCAAGCGACGATGCGTACGGATTTCGAACTGCTCACGCGATTTCTTGTCAACGTGCGGGCCACGGTTAACCGTGAAGCATTCACGCCAGGTCGGCAACGGGATCGGGCCGCGAACGCGAGCGCCTGTGCGCTTGGCCGTGCTGATGATCTCGCTGACAGACTGATCAAGCATGCGATGATCAAACGCCTTCAGGCGAATGCGAATCGTTTGCGTGTCCATAAAAAACCTCTTTCCTCGCGTTAACCTCGACGGTCAATCCGCGAGCCAACTTTCTTGTTTTGCATTAAGTGGGGTGGACCACCGGCCCACCCTCACCTTTGGCTTATCTTACTCGATGACCTTGGCGACGACGCCGGCACCAACGGTACGGCCACCTTCGCGAATAGCGAAGCGAAGACCATCTTCCATGGCGATCGGGGCAATCAACTTCACTTCGACCGAGATGTTGTCGCCGGGCATAACCATTTCGGTGCCTTCGGGCAACTTCACTTCACCCGTCACGTCCGTTGTACGGAAGTAGAACTGCGGGCGATAGTTGGAGAAGAACGGCGTATGACGGCCACCTTCATCCTTGGTCAAAATGTAGCATTCCGCCTTAAAGTGCGTGTGCGGCGTGATCGAACCCGGCTTGGCCAAAACTTGGCCACGCTCAACGTCTTCACGCTTGGTGCCACGAAGCAGCGCGCCAATGTTATCGCCAGCCTGGCCCTGATCGAGCAGCTTGCGGAACATTTCAACGCCCGTGACAACGGTCTTTTGCGTGGCCTTGAGGCCGACAATTTCGACTTCTTCGTTGACCTTGACGATGCCACGTTCGACACGACCTGTGACGACCGTACCACGACCAGAGATCGAGAACACGTCTTCGATCGGCATAATGAACGCGCCTTCAATCGGGCGAGCGGGCTGCGGAATGAACGTGTCAACCGCTTCCATCAACTTGAGGATCGCTTCGCGGCCGTATTCCGGCTGCTTGTCTTCCAAAGCGCACAGAGCCGAACCACGAATGATCGGGGTCGTGTCGCCGGGGAAGTTGTACTTGTTCAGAAGGTCACGGATTTCCATTTCGACCAATTCGGCCAATTCGGGGTCCGCCATGTCCATTTTGTTCATGAAGACGACGATGGCAGGAACGCCAACCTGACGAGCGAGCAAGATGTGCTCACGGGTCTGGGGCATCGGGCCGTCAGCCGCAGAAACAACGAGGATCGCGCCATCCATCTGGGCCGCACCGGTGATCATGTTCTTGACATAGTCAGCATGTCCGGGGCAGTCAACGTGCGCATAGTGACGATTGGCTGTTTCATATTCGACGTGAGCCGTCGAGATCGTGATGCCACGCGCGCGTTCTTCCGGCGCCTTGTCAATTTGGTCATACGCCGTGAAGGTCGCGCCACCGGATTCAGCAAGAATCTTGGTGATGGCCGCCGTCAGGGTCGTTTTACCATGGTCAACGTGACCGATGGTGCCAATGTTGCAGTGTGGTTTGTTACGTTCAAACTTTGCCTTCGCCATTTTGATCTCCGTAAGTTGAAGGGCTCCAAAAAATCTTGCCTTACTAGCTTAACCAGCCAGCTTAGCCTTAACTTCATCCGCAACTTGACGCGGAACTTGCTCGTAGTGATCGAACTCCATCGTGAACAATGCCCGTCCCTGCGTCATCGAACGCAAGCGATTGACATAGCCAAACATGGTAGCCAGAGGCACCATCGCATTGACAACACCGGCATTACCGCGCGTGTCCATACCTACAATCTGACCGCGACGGCTGTTCAAATCGCCGATCACGTCGCCCATGTGGGCTTCCGGCGTCACGACTTCGACTTTCATCATCGGTTCGAGAAGCACGGGGCCTGCCTTAGGCATACCTTCGCGGAACGCGGCGCGAGCCGCGATTTCAAAGGCGAGAGCCGACGAGTCAACGTCATGGAACGCGCCGTCAACCAGCGTGGCCTTGAAATCGATGGTCGGGAAGCCCGCAAACACACCTGTATCGACAGAAGCCGCGAGGCCTTTTTCAACACCGGGGATGTATTCCTTAGGAACAGCACCACCGACAATCTTCGCTTCAAAGCTGTAACCAGCGCCGGGTTCTTGCGGCTCGAAGTCAATGATGACACGAGCGAACTGGCCTGAACCACCGGACTGCTTCTTATGCGTGTAATCGATCTGCGTCTTCTTCGTGATCGTTTCGCGATAAGCAACCTGCGGATCACCGACGATGACTTCGCAGTTGTAGGGCGCACGGCGGAGAATATCGACCTTAATATCAAGGTGAAGTTCGCCCATGCCCTTAATAACCGTTTGGCCCGTTTCGTGGTTGACCGCAAGACGGAACGACGGATCTTCTTGCGCCAAACGGAGCAAAGCATTCGTCATCTTGTCTTGGTCAGCCTTTGACTTCGGTTCGATGGCCATTTCGATCACGGGATCGGGGAATTCCATCTTTTCAAGCAAAATCGGCTTGGCCGTATCGCACAAGGTGTCGCCGGTACGCGTTTCCTTCAAAGCGGCCAAAGCCACGATGTCGCCCGCATAGGCTTCTTTAATTTCTTCGCGCGTGTTGGCATGCATCAAAAGCATACGGCCAATACGTTCGCGCTTCCCGTTTGACGCGTTCAGCACATAGCTGCCCGAGACCAACTTACCCGAATAGATACGCGTAAAGGTCAGCGAACCAACAAAGGGGTCCGTCATGATCTTGAAGCCAAGCGCAGAGAGCGGCTCTTCATCGAGCGGTTCACGCGTCATCAGCTCATGCGTATCAACATCAAAGCCATGCACCGTGCCAACTTCGACAGGGGAAGGCAAATAATCGACCACGGCGTCAAGCATCGGCTGAACGCCCTTATTCTTAAAGGCCGAACCGCAAAGAACAGGAATGAAGTGCTGTTCAATGGTGCCCTTACGGATGCAGGCGTCCAGAACTTCAATCGAAGGTTCTGTGCCGTTCAAATACGCTTCCATCGCAACGTCGTCCATTTCGACGGCCGTTTCGATCATCATCTTACGATATTCGTCCGCTTGATCCTTAAGCGCGGCCGGAATTTCTTCGTCATGGAACGCAGCGCCAAGACCTTCATGTTCCCAAATCACGGCCTTCATGCGACGCAAGTCGATCAAACCGGCAAACTCAGCTTCCGAACCGATGGGGAGCTGAAGAACGAGCGGATTCGCACCCAAACGTTCCTTGAGCATCGCCACGCAGCGCAAGAAGTTGGCGCCCATACGGTCCATCTTATTGACGAACACCATGCGCGGCACTTTATACTTGTCACCTTGACGCCAGACGGTTTCCGTCTGCGGTTCGACACCAGCGACGGCGTCAAGCACGGTCACAGCGCCATCAAGCACACGCAAGCTACGTTCGACTTCAATCGTGAAGTCAACATGGCCCGGCGTATCAATGATGTTAATGCGATGATCTTTCCAGAACGTCGTCGTTGCCGCTGACGTGATGGTGATGCCACGTTCCTGTTCCTGCTCCATCCAATCCATCGTCGCGGTGCCTTCGTGCACTTCGCCGATTTTATAGGACTTGCCAGTGTAATACAGGATGCGCTCGGTTGTCGTCGTCTTGCCCGCATCAATGTGGGCCATGATGCCGATATTACGATAGCGCTCGATGGGAGTGTTGCGTGACATCAGAAACAGATCCTCTTACTTACCAGCGATAATGGGAGAAGGCTTTGTTAGCCTCGGCCATGCGATGCGTGTCTTCGCGCTTCTTGATCGCGGCACCGTTATCATTCGATGCAGCAAGCAGTTCGGCGGCCAGACGCTCTCTCATCGTCGCCTCAGAGCGCTTACGCGCGGCGTCAATGATCCAGCGAATAGCAAGCGCGACACCACGATCCGGACGAACATCGACCGGAACCTGATACGTCGCACCACCAACGCGGCGCGAACGGACTTCAACATGCGGGCGAACTTTATCGATCGCCGTTCTGAAGATTTCCATTGCATTCGTCTTCGACTTGCCGGAAATCCACTCGATCGCACCATAAAAGATGGTCTCAGCGGCGGACTTCTTGCCGTCATACATCAAGACGTTCATAAATTTCGTGACGAGAACTTCCCCGAACTTAGGATCGGGAAGGACTTCACGCTTCTCTGCTCTACGGCGACGCGCCATGGTTCTGTTTCCTTCTTCTTACTTCGGACGTTTCGCACCGTACAGCGAACGGCGCTTTTTGCGGTCTTTCACGCCTTGTGTATCAAGCGTGCCGCGAATGATGTGATAACGAACACCAGGCAAATCCTTCACACGACCGCCGCGGATCATCACGACGCTATGCTCTTGGAGGTTGTGACCTTCACCCGGAATGTAGCAAATAACCTCATGCCCGTTGGTCAAACGGACACGTGCAACCTTACGCAGAGCCGAGTTCGGCTTCTTCGGGGTCGTCGTATAAACGCGCGTGCAAACGCCACGCTTCTGCGGGCATTCCTGCAGAGCCGGAACCTTGTCACGAGCCTTAAGCGGTTTGCGTTTCTTACGCACCAGCTGATTGATTGTAGGCATTCGTTCTCCTGCTTCTCTTGCAACACGAGCTGCTCTCAAGAGCCGCTCTGATAACACAACACCCACGACAGAAAGCACCGGCTCTCCGTGTGGGAAACTCAACCTTTCACTGCGCGACCTATTGGTCAGACCAATCGTTCATCGCCGCAAGCTATGTAACTTTCGCAACACCCAAAACCGCGTCTAGACCGCGCCAAGTTGCCTGATTCACTCATCCGACAATCTCGTTTTCAAGCAGCTTTTGACTGCTTTTCATCTGCGGGCCTACCACCGATTTCGCAAAGGCAGGCGCATACATAAGGAAAAGGCAATGCAAGGTCAAGCGCATAATAAAAGTTTCTTTGAAAAAACATGCGGATGGAGGCCCTCACCTTTTATACCCTCTTTTGCTCATTCTTTCTTCATTTTCGCTCGCCGCTAATGTTAATTTTTGGTAAATTGTCATTTTTGTTAATAAACACAATAGCTTAACATTGTTTCTGCTACCTTTTTCCATTCGAATCAGTAAATTTTATGCTAATTCTTAACCCTTTATGCGTTAGATTCTAGACTATGAGCACCGCACCACACACATGGCCTCGCCTGTTCGTTCCCGACGCTTTGGCCGAGAGCGCATCGCTTGAACTCGATTCCAAAGCCTCACATTACCTTTCTCAGGTGATGCGCGTGCGCGAAGGCGACTCGATTCGCCTTTTCAATGGCCGCGACGGCGAATGGCGTGCCACCCTTGCCCAAGCGCCAAAAGGCAAGAAAAGCGGCGCTTTCTTGCATGTTGAGAATATGCTGCGTTCGCAAACAGAAGAACCAGACCTTTGGCTCTGCGCTGCGCCGATTAAACGGCACTTTTTTGATTTTGCGATTATGAAAGCTACAGAGCTCGGTGCCGCCGTAATTCAGCCTGTTTTAACAGAGCGCACGCAAATCAGGGATGTGAACATCGAACATTGCCGCGCCATCGCCATTGAGGCCGCCGAACAATCCGAACGCATGACGTTACCGGAGATTCACGAACCGATGCCTTTAGAAAAGCTTCTGGCCGCGTGGCCGGCAAAGCGATTAGCTATCATCTGCGCCGAACATGGCCAAGCGCAACCCATTGTCCAAGCCCTTGCGGGACCTTTGGCAAGCGCCCGCCCTGCTGCAGCGCTTTTTACAGGCCCTGAGGGCGGCTAT
>Ga0209800_10001413_pt1 | contig 25252 bp, 22 predicted proteins | sample Higcelweek8metaG_FD_187174 | JGI IMG/M metagenome (GOLD analysis project Ga0209800, IMG submission 187174) | Freshwater pond sediment microbial communities from the University of Edinburgh, under environmental carbon perturbations - High... | ecosystem: Environmental > Aquatic > Freshwater >...
CCAACTTGTCAAACGAGGAAAAGTCCTCCGCGAAAAACTGTCCGCCGGCATGGAAAACAAAATTTTCAAGCCCTAAAAACCTATCGTAAAAGCTTATTTGCGAAGCCTCTATGATTGGCGCTAACGTCCGAAAATATATGTCAGGTTGGGATTTTGAAAAACTAACCTGTCATAAATGAACGGAAACCCAACTTGCATATATTTATTTGTTAACACTTGTATTTTAATAGATTAAAAACAATATTATGAACTTAGGATTAGAACATTTAAAGAATTATTTCAACTATGGGCTAAGGGGAATAATTGAAACAAAAGGTGATTCTTTTGAGGTAGAAATAAAGGGATTAAATAAATATACTGTAACCACAAGCCCATTAATTCATGGTTATAAATATTGCTCTTTTGAAAATATTAAACCACTTCTTAGACCATTATCAGACTTAACCAAAGAAATTAAGCATGGCGGTGAGAAGTTTGTGCCTATTGTTGAATTGTTAAAAATAAAGGAAAGCATTTTTTTTAACGAACACGTAAATAGCAGATATTCTGAAATAACCGTAGATGCTGAAGGATGGCCACATGCTTATTTTACGTTTATGGCTACAATGGAAATAACGGTAAGGCCATTCAATATTCCTTCAATTGAGTATTGGATAATCGAAAAACTTTTTGAATGGCATTTCGATATTTTCGGCTTAAGTGATCAAGGGTTGGCACTCCCTTTAATATAAGTGTTAACGGACGGAACTATATGCAGTTGCCGACTGCGGGCGGTTTTCCTGTCGAGCCGCACCGCCGTTGTTGCGGGCTGTGCGGTTGATTGTCCGCACGGAAACGGCAATTGACATATAGTTTTTGTTATGTGTAGCCATTTTTTCTCTTATGGTTTTAGCCAGTCACTCGCAGGTTTCACAATTAGTCTCGCATTTGTATAAGCCATAGGTAATTCAAGACATGTTGTCGCAATATATGTCTTGTTTTGTTCTTCTTGAGTCTCAACAGATTCTCCAGTTGTATCATCGACAGAAACTTTTTTAACTTTATCAACAACAAGAGCTAAAGTGTCCCGAACTCCATTTCTTTCAATAGTTAAGGGCAATAAAAGTTGAATTCTATTTCCTCTTTCTTCATCAAACCTAAACTGAGGAATTGCAATTTTATAATTGTTACGAACCATTTTTTCAATTTCAGGAATTGCTCCCATAAGTGTTTGTCGAATTTCTTTTTCTGTCATTGGTCCTAACTTTCGTACCCATCTTTCTTTATTGTCTCTAATAATATGGTCGTATCGAGTTATTAAAATTCTGTTGGGGTCATAAAGTAAGTCGGCTGGATTCTCGAAATAATTTGCTGTCTTAGGAAGGTCATGTCCAAAATTAGTAGAAATAGCATCCTCGCTCTCTTTGAAAAAGCCTTTCAAAAAGTATTTTCCTTTTGTGTTATGCTTCTCAAAGAACGAATAAATATCTTCCAAATTCTCGGTGACAAGTCCAGTGTTAAATGATGCGTATTTTTTGTCATTTGTATATTTGATTTTGTTCTCTAAATACAATTTTTGAAAAGTATACTCGATGTAACGTCGAAGTATTGCAAAAGGTCTATTGTCATAATAGCTTTGCTCCTCTGAAAACGTCCAAGGGTCATTGTCTTTGGCTGCTTTTTCAGCCAGTTTTTCAAGTCTTTCATCGTAATTGAATACGTCTGCAAATTCAAATAATGTCATTTTATTCTTTTTTAGTTATTAATTGGTGCTGTCAAATTATGGTTACACATAACGGACGGAACTATATACAGTTGGGGATTGCGGGTTGCTTTTCTGTCGAGCCGCACCGCCGCTGTTGCGGGCTGTGCGCTTGTTTGTCCGCACCGAAACCCCAATTGCTATATAGTTGTTGTTAACGCCAGGCCTTAATTGTTTTGTCATTTTGTTTCTCAAATATAATTTAATCGTTCCAATTGAATCACTGTCCTCGTAAAGTCAGACTGTCATACGGAAATTAACGATTGTCCTAAAGAAATACGCGATTGTCCTAAAGAAATAGACGATTAGCTCAAAGAAATCCTCGATTGTCCTAAAGAAAAACGGGAATGTCTTAAAGAAATGTCCGTTTTACTCAAAGAAAAACGAGATTGTCTCAAAGAAATAGACGTTTAGCATAAAGAAAAACGAGATTGCCTTGAAGAAATCCTCTGTCGGCTCAAAGAAATCCAAAATTGTCATAAAGAAATGAACGTTTTGCCTAAAGAAATACCGATTATCCTATGTGAAATGAGCTATTGTCCTAAAGAAACTCGTGATTGTCGTACAGAAACGAACGATTGTCCTAAAGAAATCCGGGTCTGCTTAAAAATAAATAAAAGAACGTCATACCGAAATGCACTGTCGCCCTTAGGCTTGGCGTTAACGTACGGAAATATATGTAGTTGCCGATTGCGGGGCACTTTCCTGTCGAGCCGCACCGCCGTTGTTGCGGGCTGAAAACCAACAAGTTTGCACTGAAACGGCAATTATCATATATTTTTTGTTATGCCCAGTTTTTATCTGTATTCAATTTTCCGCTCAGTTATAGTTGTCGGTTTTGAGTTAATGTATTCTATTCTTTGTATCCAATTTCCTTTCTTATCATACTTATATTTGAAAGTATTTAATTCTTCAATGCCGAGTTGATAGTCATTTTTTGAAAGCTGTTCTATCAAGTTGTCCTTGTTATCATACTTATAAGTTGAAATCGTTTGAACTTTAGTGTCCGGCTTTGTTGTCAACGTTTTTGTCAACCTTCCTTTATGGTCATATTCATAAGTTATTATAGAATAAGATGGGATTGTGTCAGGTTCTTCATCAACCATATATTCTTTTATTTCCCTATTATTTCGGTCATAAAGTTTTATCCATCGTTCTACAAAGCTATCTCCTAAATAACCTGTCCTTTCAATTTTGTTTCCCTTATTGTCATACTCATATGTCCAATAACCCATTAGTCCTTCACTGTCATACATTAACTCTTTTATTTGATTGCCTGAAACATCATATTCATATTTACGGTCAAGTCGATTAAAGTTCGTTCTTTCAATCAGTCTTCCGTTTCCGTCATATTTGTATTTAAATGATGTCAGAAAGTCTATTAAGCAATACTCTTCGGTTAAAAGTCTGTTTTTATCGTCAAATTCATATTTAAGTTCAGAGCATTCAATGGTATCTCCCTTTTCTATTTTACCATCTTTTTCTATTGTCTCAAAATCAAGTTGACACACAATTTTAACTGTCCCTCGAAAATTATAGTCTTTGTCGAGAAATCTTTGTCCAAAAAGCAAGTTGGATGTTAAAATCAAAAACATAGCTGTTAACATGTTCATTAGTCAGTTTTTAAATTGGGCATAACGTTCGGAAATATATGTAGTTGCCGATTGCGGGTTGCTTTCCTGTCGAGCCGCACCGCCGTTGTTGCGGGCTGTGAACTCCGCAATCAGCACGGAAACGGCAATTATCATATATTTTTTGTTAGCTTTAGTTTTCAAATATTTTTTAATTTCCTTAAACTTTCGATTTGTTGTCCCTCTTCATATAATCTCATATTATAATCCAATGGCCATTCATATTCGGCTCTTTCTCTTATCCTGTTAAATTCAATCTCTGTTAGGTCAGCGGGTTTGCCTTTCTTTAATTTTTCAATAGCTGCTCTTTGTTCTTCAATATAATGAATCCTCATATTGTAATCATCCTTCCACTCAATCTCTGCTTGTGCTTTAATTACGTTATCCGCATCTGCATAATTAGAGTTATCAATGGGTTCTGGGATATCTTCAATTTGTCCTCCCAAAATTAAATTTTTCAATTTCTCAATGTCCGCAATATACCCAGAGGGATTCTCAGGTTTCAAGTCAAGTATATCACCAAGGTCATTTAAAAATTGTAACATGTCCGATGAATCAATTGCAGATAGTGCATTAATGTTCTTTATTGGACCACTTAATAAAGACACTCCTGATTTATCACATATTAAAGGTATTAAAGGCAAATCAATACCCCAACGAGCTCCTAATTCGAACAATACGTAGGTTGAAGTGATACTATCTCTGGTTATTAGTCCAATAAAAGCTTTTGATGAAAATATTTCTCCTTTTAATTGTTCGTCTGTACTTGCTCCTGCCGGAAGCTTGTATCCCGGAACACTAGTGCATCTAATCTTTTTACTTTCAATATTGAATGCTTTTCGAACAATTTCAATTACTGATTTCGCAATTTCAATGTCTGAATTACAATGGCTTATAAATATATCCATGTCGCTATTTATTTTGTTTTTATCCAGAGCTTTGGATAAATATCCAAAATCACCTTTTATAAATTCTCTTGTTACCTCATCACCACCTTCTCTAAGAACAACAGGTTTTAGATATTTGGATCCAGAAAATCCTGTCACAAAAAGACCTTTTGATTGAGCCAACATTACAAAGTCTTGAAATTTGTCTGGATGGTTAAAAGTGAATATTCGTATTTCAAACAATTTCTTAAACCAATATTTCTTGCCACCAATAAAGAACTCTTCTTTACCCGTATTAAATGAATTGATAACAATACTTAAATCATCCTCATTGATATTTAAGATATTGAATGTGTCTAATTGAGTTTTAATGTACAGATTATATGTCATGGTGTATCTTTTTTAAATTAAAGCTAACGTACGGAACTATATGCAGTTGGGGATTGCGGGTTGCTTTCCTGTCGAACCCCGATGCCGTTGTTGCGGGCTGCGAACTTTGTTGTCCGCACCGAAACCCCAATTGACATATAGTTTTTGTTATTGGCTGCCCTTCTGTCCTGTATTAAATTACTCATTTTTAATATTTTGTCGAGTCGAATGAAATCATTGTCCTCGTAAATGTTTGTCATGTAAAACTCTCCGCCGAAATGAAAAACAAAACTGTCGAGTACAGTTGAACTGTCAAGTTGCAGGTACTGTCGAGCAGTTTTTTTTAAAGTCTCTGTCGAAATGAAAAACTCTCTGTCGAGGCCCGAAAAATTGTCTGCCGAGTGTTTTGCTCTTTTCTCTTAAACACCAAACTGTCAAACGAGGAAAAGTCCTCCGCGTAAAAGTCTCCGCCCGAAATGGGAAACAAAACTCTCAAGCTACGATAACCTGTCGTAAAAGCCTGTTTGCGAAGCCCTCAGGGTTGCCAATAACGGTTACGTATATGAAACGTTTGGCATTTCGAAGCACTTTCCTGTCAAGTTACAAGTACTTTTGATACGAGCTAAAACGCTCGATAACTCACTGACTGCCAAATGTTTTATATACGATGTTGGCGGTATGTGCTTTTTCATCCTGTCGTTCAATTATATCAATCATTAATTTTTCGTTTTCTTTCATCCTTATACAAAAGTCAGAAAAGTTATCATTTTGCTGTGGTATTGAAAGAGTCCAAATACTTACTTCACCACCGAACCCATTTAATTGTCCAATATTTGTTTTCTCTGCCCTAAATTCATCATTGTCGGAAGGGCATATAAAACCGCCTATTTGAGCAGTTTTAACATACATGTATGAAATTATTTGGTTCATATCATTTCTGTCTATATTTTCAGCTTTTTTTCCTGCCAACCTTTTATATTTTGCATCAAGTATGAAATTTTCTTTCCAAAAGTCAGGAAATCTTTTGCCGATTGAGTTTTTAAACAAATAAATGGCTCCTTTTGAGCTTTTATTTTGCGGATGATTGAACCCGCACTTAATTAGGAAAGTGTTGAGATACTCTTCCCATAACCATGCACCATCAAAGAGTAATCCATATATTTTATCCTTTTCCTTTCCATATTTTAATCCCTCATATCTCAAGATTTGCATGCAAATCTTTTTTAACGCTTTGTACTCAAAAAAATATGGATGAGAAAAAGGTTTTAGGTTCTTATTTACAGTAGAGATTCTCTGTCCGTATTCATAACTTGGTGTGACTTGTAATATTTGATTTACACAGCTTTGTGTTTCTGAATCAAGATTTAAAATGCCTTGTGCGTATTTGTGTTGTTGTATAAATTCAATTGTATGCCTTATTAATTGGGTTATTTTATTATCAAAACTATGTTCACGAACACGATAAGCAACATTTCCAATAAAAGGGATATTCTTTCCTAAATGCCTATTTATATCAATTGTACCTCTTACATTTGAATCATTGTAATTCTGTTTGTGATACTCTTTATATAAACCTTGTCTTAAAGCCTTTTTTAAATAAAATGGAAACATATATAACAAAAAATCAAATATTGATTCATTGTTAATTCCATGTTTCAAATCAAACATGTTAATAGAAAATACTTTTTGAAGCATATAATGCAAAAAGTAGTCGTTGTTGTTTTTTGCAAATCTGGAATGAATTGTAATTTCACTGTTATTTATCCCAACAAAACCCATAATATTTCCAGTTGTCAGAATAGAACCATGTAAAGAAAAAAGATACTCTTCACTAATTTTATCGCCAGTTTGGTTTAAGTCGTTTGGAAATACTAGCAAATTCGGATTGTCTTCCAGAATTAAATCGCTAATCTTTTTATTTGCGATTAAATTAAGGTCGGGCAAAAAATCTTTTTCAATTTTCTTTCCGCAATTATTATCAGTTGTTCTCAACATTACTTTGGGATTCTATGATAACTTCGTAAGCAGATTTCAATTCATTTAGACGTAAAGCACTGTCAGGAAAACCTCGCAAATATTCAAACAATACGCCCTCTAAATGATTGTCCCAAAGCTGGTCATAACTTCCATTATAATTTTTAAGTTTTAAAAAATAAGCTGGTCCAATATGAAAAGCAGAACCTAAGCCCTGAATTGTTTCAATTTTTGAATTTAAAGATTTCATTCTTATCAAAGCTTCATCTTTCCATTCGTCAATTGAACCATCCCACATTGAAATTCTATCAATTGCTTTTATTTCTTTCCATGCAAATCGCCTTCGCATTGCAAAATCAAATGATTCTACACTGCGGTCAATATCATTCATTGTACCAATAATGTAAACGTTTTCTGGAATATAGAATCCCTCTTTAAAAATATCTCCATCATCTTGAAGGTTTGTATACTGTGTTTTCACTCGCCCTTTTTCGCCTCTATACCCTGCATCTATTGAGAAAAATAGTTCGCCGAAAACCTTTGAAATTTCTGCTCGATTAATCTCATCAATGATGAAAACAAAAATGTTATTTTCTGCTTCTTGCAATATTGCTCCTTCTTGATAATTTTTTAATTGAAAGTTTTCTTTCATGTATTCAACAACATCCTCCATATCTTTTTGAAAAGCCCCAGAAGGTCTTGCTTTTTTATTTTGGTATGCGTCATAAACATTTTGCTTGGTAATTGTGAAATTATATTGAGATGGAGTATTTGTTGACGAATATTTTAGAGAATCCTTTGTTGAAAGGCTAAAATCCCAAGAACCAATTTTTGTTAACTGACCACTTGCTAAATTGTCTTTTACTAAAAGAAGCAATTTATCCCACGCTTCATCAAAATTATCAACTTCATTGGTCGTGTTTGCTTTTAATGCTCTACGACAAAACTCTTTGAAAGCTCCGTCTTTTCTTCCAAATCCAATATTACCGTTATCGTCAGGTGCAGTTGGTCTTAAACCTTCAACAAAATCAGTATAATCGTATGAAGGGTGGAACTGAACAAATTCTGTTTCTGCATTTAATGCTTTAGCAATTTCTTTTGCTAAATATGTTTTACCTGTTCCTGGTGCTCCTGTAAGAATTAAATTCTTATTGTTCAAAAGCAAGTCAATGTATTTTTGCATAGAAGCTTCGTTTTTTTGAATTAATTGTCTCTCATGTTCAAAATATTCTTTTAAATACCAAGCAAATACAGAACTATGCCAAGAATCTTTGAACTCAACATTCGAATTACAATAGTCAATAAAATTAAAGTTGTCAGTTAGCCATTCTTCTTGGATTTTTGGATAATCAGGAAATCTATTCTTTAATTTAGCAATTACATCTCTTAAGTATCTATAATTTACAACAGTCGTTACAATGTTCGGAAGAAATGAGGCGACTACTCTGTTTGTTCCAGAAGGTCTATTTCCCGTAGTTTGCTTTCCAAAGAATCCTACAATTTCCTGATACTGAGCTTTACTTATCGTATTTTCTTCTGCGATATTTTTAATTACAGGTTGAATAATTGACCAGTTGATTTTTATTTTTTCAAATTCTTCCCACGTAAAATTTCCTTGTTGCAAATCAGAAATTCCATTTTTAGTTGTATCCTTTACTAATTTTTGAAAAACTGTATCTGTCCAATTATTACTAATTGCCTGTTCTTTATATTCTTGCACTGACTTTTTGTATGCTGGAAACCAATCAAAAAAGACCCAATGTTTATTTTCAATTGCTTCATCATATATTTTCTGCAATAAGTGTTTCCCTTTCAAATTCAATTCGTCCATTGCTTGCACTAATTCAGGTCGTAAAGTCCATTCAAAAAATTCTCCTACATGTTTCCCCAACATTGGAATTATCCAATATGAAGGTTTTCCATCCGTACCAATTATTTCAAAGCGGTTTAGTTTTTTCTGTACAGCTTTAGCAAAATTTGTTATTGTCCCGTTAAATGATTGTGGCGAAACACTGTATTTGTCTCCAAGAGCCTTACATGTAGATTTGTGATTAGGTTCAGAATGAAATTTAATTAACGCATCCTTATAGTTGTCATTTAGTAAATTTTCATCTTGAAGTATGGTTTTCCATTCATCTGTTGAAATATCTATATCGCAAAGATATTCTCCGTTATTTTGTGTAACTTTTTTAATCTCCATGTAAATCACTCATTTTGTGTGTGCTGTGTCTTTCTTAGCATTACCGCCAACGTTTTGCGCTATGATTAGTTGCCGAGTACGAGATCATCCCTGTCGGGCTGCACCAACGTTGGTACGAGCCGAAAAGTAAGTTGTCCGAACGAAAACGGCAATTGATTATAGCGGCGTGTTACCATTAGTTTTTTGTTTTAATCAGTTAATTATTAATCATTTAAAAATTATTGTCATGGATGAAATTAATAAATCAGAGATTATGTCTAGGGATATAATGCCAGCCTTAAATGAAATATGTGATAATTTAAAAACTGTTATACGTTTATTAGAAAATGTATTTGAAATTAAACCGCCCAAAGATAATAGGACGGCCTATCACTAATGCTTTAACTTACTCACTATTGTGTCTATTTTTTCTTCAATGGCTTGCAGCATTGTATTTGTGTGAATAAACGGCAATACTGTAATCAATGTATGACAACTGGAACACCTTAAATATTGGAATTTGTATTTTGAATTTGTTGGAACGTCTTCTGCTAATTCAAATAAAGTTTTTTCACATTTAGGACATTTTGAGCTACTGTAATTATTCATAGTTAAAATTTTTAGTTTATGAAACATGTATCAAACCAAGAAATCAGAGAGCTACTTATGGAGTTAGGCTCTCTGTTGGCCGATAAAAAATTTATCTGGCCGAACGTACTTAGAAGAAAGTTTGAAAGAATTACTTCTTGGCTTTCTTCGCGTTAGAGACTTTCCTGTCGTATGGAGATTTATTTGTTGGCTTTAGTGAAATGTTTTTCTCACTTGCTTTAGCTTCAACAGCATCTTCTGTTCGACCGAGCTTATGGGCAATTAGTCCGGTTGGGGTATTCCCCTTTGATAATTCTTTTAACTCCTTTATTTCGATAGGAGTCCACTTTTTTCCGTGATTTTTAGGGTCTGTCATAATTTTAAATTTTAGTTTATGTCGAGTTTAAAATTGTCAAGTTGCACTGTCGCCATTAAAATTAATGGTAACGTTTGGAAATATATGTAGTTGCCGATTGCGGAGTGCTTTCCTGTCGAGCCGCAGCGCCGTTGTTGCGGGCTGTGAACTTCCAAATCTGCACGGAAACGGCAATTATCATATATTTTTTGTTAGCGCCAGGCCTTCATTCCTGTCTGGTTTACATATCAAATATAAACTTTTTGTCTGTACGAATACCTTGTCTGTCAATTTTTTCTCCAAGTACGTAGAATGATGTTGGGGGTTTTAATTTTTTTTGGGGAGGGGTTTTTAAAAACTGTCAAGTTGCACGAATGTTGGAGTGCGCGAGGGGAAAAAGGCAAGCTCTTTTGCAATTTTTGCCTTGTGGGGGGCTTTTGCGCGAATTGCAAATGTGCTTGCCTTTTTGCGGTGGCTTGGTAGGAACTACGCAACCTTTGTTTTATCTAACCTGAATGTCGGCGCAACACTCTTAATAGTCCGGGTTAATATCTTGTTCATCTTAGAATACGTCTTGTCGAACTTAGTACATGTCTTGACGCATTTAACACATATCTTGTTTGGTTGTGGACTTGTCTGTCACGGCTTATTATATGTCTCTTTGTGATTAGTGAGCTTCTTAAATGGTTTAGCACGAATCTTGACTTGTTTAGACTCAATCGTGCCACATGTAGTGTCGATTTGGGATAATTTAGAACTAACCATGAAATAGTTAGCATAAATAATGAATTGCTTAGTGAAATTTTTTAACTTGTATGACGTTTATAAATAAATCAAAAATTACTAACAATTTAAATTCTTAAAAACATGACAAGTCAACAAGAAGACCGGTTGAGCATGTACCTTACTTTTAAGGATTATCAAGCTCTCCACGTAAACATTACAGAAACGTTGCCGAATTATTCGGAAAATTCAACTCTTTTTTTGAATACGATTCCGCAAATTCAATCAATTTGGGAACAACAGAAATTGAGCAAAAAAGGTGTTACTGATAGTAAGAATCAGTTGAAGGAAACTTTAATAGTAACAACAGCCGATTATGCCAGAAAACTGGGTGCTTATGCAAAGTTTACCAATAATGCCAAACTAGCCCAAGAGGTTAAATTTAGCGAGGGTAAACTAAGACAGGTAGCAGATACGGCTGTTAAAAATTATGGACAGATTGTGCATGACCTTGCCCAACCTTTAATTCGTTCTCTGACTCCCTACGGTATTACCGGTGAAACACAGGCTACCCTTGCTGGTGCAATTACGGCTTATAATGATTCGATTGGCAAACCGGGCGCTGAAAGAAGCGAAGGGACACAAATTACCAAGCAACTTGCAACGCTGTTTAAAACTGCCGATACTGCTTTGGAAAACATGGATGCAGCAGTTGAGATTATACGTTTGACCCAAGTTGATTTTTATAACGGTTATAAATCGGCACGAAAAGTAATTGCAACTGGTGCTGGTTCATTGGCGGTAAAAGGTATTGTTACCGATGCCCGAACAGGTTTACCGTTGAAAGGTGTAACTGTATCGTTTGCCTTAGATGGTGGAATGATGAAAGCTGCGGCAGCAACTACTACTGAACCTGAATTAGTAAAAAAGACCGCTGAAAAAGGAGGATTCAATGTTAAGGGTCTGGCTTCGGGAACCTATCAGGTTACACTGAAAAAGGTTGGTTATGCCGACCAAGTAGTAACAATTAGTGTGAATGATGGCGAAATGACAGAACTGAATGTGAGTCTTTAACTGATAAAGCCTCGTTTGAACAAAACGCAAACGAAATGGCTAAGTATAACAACGAAACTAAGAGAGCCGGATTTATCCGGCTTTTTTTGTGAGTTCTGTGTTTTCATTTTATTGCAGAGGGGTGTTAAAAAACATTCGTTTTATGATGCGATTAAAGGAGAAGAGGCAAGGGGGTTGATTGAATTTACTTGATGTATTCCTCTCGTTAGAAACGAGCTAGCGCAAACCCCTCGTTGCAAACGAGGGGGAGGAAGGGAAATCTGCACCAGCGGTCGCTATCATTCTACAAATCCTGATGAGCAGAGTTGAAAACCTCGATTATCCGCACCGAAACCGCAATTAATTATATTTTGCTTTTTATTCATTTGCCATTATCAACATTAGTCAAGGCCACAAAACTTAGATTTAATTTTGTCTGTATAGCATTTCATCTTTTTTCATCTGTGCTACCTCAATTTGTCCAGTTGAATTTAATTTATTGTCGAACTTGAAAAAATATACTTCTTTAAAACTCGTTTCCTGAAATTGTTTCTCTAAACTCTCATCAAATGGTTTGACATCGTACAAAACTTCAAATGAATCTATCCAAATTAATAGTACATCCGCTTCACCATTATTTTTTTTATTGTAGATATTTTGAGACTCCTTATCAATATCTTCTCTTGTAAAAGAAATATTATCAAAATCTAAATCGATAAAAATATTGTCTTTACCAAAATAGTTTGAATAATGTCCATTTGGAACTTTCTGTAATGTTATAAAAGAAAAATACTCTTTTAATTTTTCGTCTTTAACAATTTCACCTATAAATGGCTCAGTTGTTCCTATCGCTTCTTTTTTTTCTGATACTGTATCATGAATGAATTTAGCGATTAACCTATTATACTTGTTGGTATTTGGTATGAGTTTTTCTTTTTTGCGAGGAGAGATTTGTACGTTAACAGGAAAATCAATTTTACCAATTTTGTTTATTTCCTTAATTATTTTTTCAACTTTATTCTCAGCGATTTTTCTTCTATTCAAATAATCTGTTAAAGTGAACCTGGTAACTTGAACAGTTATAATTTTACCATTTTCCAAAGTGATTTTTGCATCAGGCTTTTTATTTGAGTCATCATTGCAAACTTGGACTCCAATAACATTAATCTGGTTGTGCAATAAATATTGAGCAAATAGGGTGGTTACAAAATACTCTTCCGTTTTCTGAGTCGTAAATAGTTTTGGAATCTTATATGTAGGTATGCTTAAACTATATGGTAATTTGAAACTTCCTTTCCGTTTAGTTTTGCCATCAGAAAAAATTGCAGTCATTATGTTTTTGTTTGTTTCAGGTTTTTAATCATATGTATTATAAACTGCTACATTTTTGTATGTATAACAAAATTAATTATTTAACATTTTAATGTAGATGCTGAAAAACCTATTATTACCTATAAATATTTATTCTATCTATTTACTCTTTCATCTTTCAAGGACTTTAGTACTAACTCCAACTACATACTTGATTATCGAATTCATATTTTCTAACGTAATAAATTCGCTCAGTACCATGTCATATAACTTACCTGTTAGAAATTCTCCCCAATTTTTCTTTTTTAATGTCTTAAGTTGATCTTTTAATTCTTGTATTTCATCATAAATTATTTCTTGGCCGTTTTGAATTTCATCTTTTAACTTATCTAATCTATCTGAAAATTCGCCTATCTCATGTTTTGAAAAATAGTCCTCAGAATTCCGTGATTGGCTCTCATAAATGTACCATTTCAAAAGCTCAACAAAAGGCTTAAATATTAATTCATTAAAATCGTCTTTTCTTTGGGCATAATCTCCAAAACAACCAAACCATGTTTTTGGCAATTCAAGATATGAGTTTTCAGTGAGTCTGTCTGATTTTGATGTTTCACGGATAAGAAAGTAACCCAATGCACCTGATTCGTCAGGTGTTTTTATACTTGCTCTCAATTCCCGTATATGCCTTTCTACTCTAATGGTTTCATTTGTTGGGAATTTTTCTTTCAAATAACTGTAATCTTCTTCTATTCTTTCAATTATTCTAGAAGATACTGGTTGACTATCAATAAAATTTAGAAACTCATGAAGTTTTTTCAATAGATGTTTTTTATCGGTATATTCAATATCAAGTGCGTAACCATGAAGTTTTTCTTCTAATTCGTCAATGTTTAATGGTCGTATCATGAAATTTACAATTATTTATAGTGACTAATGATTATGTTTCGTTCTGGATTTATTGTTTAAGGTTTGTCATTATCCAGAACTCCCCCTCGTTTAGCTTGCGTAACGAGGGGGCTTTCGTTTGTCGTCTGCGACGACACCCTAATCACGCGAAGCGGGAATCGGAATGGCTACAACTTCCATAATGCCTCCCAAAGATGCATAATTCTTTGTAGAACTGAAAAGGGAATCTTTGGATTTTACCCGCTCCTCAATATATACACAACTATTCGCAACGGGCTGGTGGCGATTTAGCTAATGCTGATCTACGATTGGCTTCGCCGATTTTACCTTCGGTGATTTTCAATTCAATTACCTAAGGGTGATCTTAACTCTGTTGATTTTCAATTCGATTGCAATCGCCGCCTTTTTAACATTGGATTTGGCTCCGCCGATCTTCGATTGCAATCCTGTAAAACAAATTAGCGAAGCTTATCTTCGATTCAATCCCACAAGCCCCTTTAAGCATTGAACGCTAACAATAAGGAAGCTATTAAATTACGCGATTACAAATTAGCTCCGTTGACTTCATTTCGCATTAGCGCTCGCAATCATCTTACATATCTTGAGCAGCCCGGTAGTTTTTAACTAAAAGACTGAGCAATAATCTTATAAATTAAATAAAGTGTAATAATTGAAGCTATCAAAGTCATCACCACTGCAATAATATTCAAATATTTGCAATCAAAATACGATATCATTATAAAAGCTAAACTGACAATAATTGTACATGAACTGGTTATAAAAGCTCCTTTAAAATATGAGATACTTTTTCTTCTTGTCAAAAAATGATTGTCAAGATTTGCTGAATATCTATCTAATCCATCTCTTAAAATACTGTTTTGATTTTTGAACTTAGGTTCATCTTTCAGAAGATTGAAATTTTTTTCGATATCTTTTATTATGAGAGTAGAATAAGCGTTTTTAAAATCCCTTAAAATAATATCCAAAGGTGAAGGGTTGGGGGGGGAATTAGTGTATAAAGAATCATGCATATTTTTTGACCAATACTCGATTCTTACATTTAATGATTGAATAAAAAAAACAAGAAATACACCAGCAAGCCCTACGAGTGCAGCCAATACTTGAGCTACAGCACTAAAATAGTACAATAGATAATTTGATAAATCTTGATTCATTCTTTAGATAGGTTTGATTACAATAATTTCTCCAATTAAAGGAATTGTATAGGGTAAAAGTATAAAATAAAACCGATGTTAAACCGAGATTTCTTTTAGAACAGTGTTTTTGCAAGGCTCAAATAAATAATTTGAGTTGTCAAAATTAAACAAATAAAACCCGATAGAGCAATGATATAGGGGGAGGAAAGATAAAAAATAGATTGCAAATGCTTTTGCCTTTCTTCTTTCTTCCAAAAATCAAAATTCCCTTTAGCTCCCAAAAAGGGTAATGCCTTTACAGCACATCGCCATGCAAAACGGACAACCTCCTCGCGGCTTAATTTTTCTAATTCTTTTTCAACTTGTTCCCTGAATATTTCGAATTCATTCATTTCTGCTGGTTTCTTCATTTCAGTTTAATTCGTTTTAGAGGTTCGTTACTCAAACTTCACCCCAGGCAGCCCCTCTACAATCTCAACCGTTTGTACACTTATATTGATAATACTCAACAGCAAATCCAAAATATATCTTGGGTTGCTTACTTCGGTGGCCCAGTCGTTGGGGTCGTTGCGGATGCCCGATTCTTTGTGGGTGGTGATTTGGTAACGCTCCATAATCCATTCAATGGCACTTTTGCCGTTTACCACATATTCGTAGGCTTTGGCCGGTATGTTTTCAACGGTTATGCGGCTGTTGTAGATAATGGTTTCTTTCTGGTCTTTTTTAGGGAAACGCATTTTTTCAACATGATAAAGTTTGGTATCGGCGGGTTCCGTATCGATAAAGGATAATAGCTCGGCACCCGTAACGGTTACACCTGTGCATGGTGGAATACTTTCGTAATTGATGTGTAATTCGGCCAACTGGCGACCGGCTTTGCTGAATTTCCAGAAATCGCGAACATCTTCTACCAAAGGTATGCGGGGCAACATTTTCTTTAAATCGTTGGCAAAGGCGGTGCGGTAATCGGGACTGTGCAAAAAGCCATACACATAGTAGAAAATATCTTCCTTGCTGATTGCCCCTGAGCCTGCTGAACGGGTGCCATACTGCTTTTTAGCCCGTTCCAATATAAAATTGCTCACCCCATCGCGGCGGATAAACTCGTTTTCTGCTGCTGCATCAAAAAGGGTTGGACTGCTTTTTTGGCGTTCTTCGTAATAATAGAGCGGGAAGCATTGAGAATCACCTATGAAATGTAAATCTGGAATGTATTTTGAAATTAACAGAGATAAACCTGAATTCGTATCAGAAAGACAAATAACCAAATTATTATAAGATTTTGGTGGAAAAAGTTTTGGTATTGAACCAACAACCTCGTTTAGTTTTCTATTATAATAAGAGAATTGTTTGAAGAATGGTCTATAAAGGGCAGTTGTTAATGAGTTATTCTCAAACTCAATTACATTACTATTTTTCAAGTTATTCCTTAAAGCTAGAGTCCAGGCTATTTGCTTAGATTCATACTCTATAAAATCCTCCAGAGAAATATTTGGGTCTGTTTTTTTAGCAATATTGTAATCTGTTAATTGCTGATTATAAAAATTAATAGTTTTTTCAATATTCTGTTTCAATTCTTTTTTTGAACTATTAAATACCCAAATATCTCTATTGGTCTTAAGTCCATTAGAATACATATTAAAGAATGAAGTAGCACTTGGCTTTTTTTCTTTACCAATTTCAATAAAAGTTTCAAACAAACTTGTTCTATGGTTTATCCAATCACCATGTTCATTTGGAAAAATAGTTTTCCATGGCATAGCTTCATTTCCCATAGAAGAAAAATTCTTTACAATGGATAATTTCTCTTCACGATTTAAGTAATCGCCAATGTCATGATAATATATAGTAATTTTTGCTTTGACCTTCAAGGGATTTTTAACCAAAAGAGTAATAGCAATGGGTGTACGAGAACCCGAGCCAAATATTTTACCACCTTCTTTACGGCTAAGTTCGCCACTTGTTCTTTGATTTCCACGTAAATTAAAGACATAAATGGAAGTAAAATCTTTCTCTAAACATTTACGAAATCCTGCAGCAGCATTTCCTTCGATCCAACTACCATTTGAAACAAAACAAATAATACCACCAAATTTTGGATCAAGTCTATCTGTGCTCCATCGAAAAGCTTTAATATATGAATCATACAAACTTCTTTTCTGGGTTACATCTACGTTTGCGATGTAGGTACTCTCAATTTTTGATTCAAGTTTGGGATAACTTTGATTCTGCGCATTGTCGTTGGCAGATTTTTGACCTACGGAATACGGTGGATTGCCCATAATGACCCGTAATGGTGCTTTCTTTTGCGCTTCTACCCGTGCTGTGTTTTGCGGGAAGGTTTCGGAAAAAAGCTTGTCGCTGTTGTCGGTTTCTCCCAGTTGGAAGGTGTCGGTTAACACAATGCCCTCGAAAGGGAAATAGTTGGATTTGCCAATGCCATCGTCGGGGTCGGGAGTAGCATCGTGGTACGCATTTTCAATGTTTATCGCTGCAATGTAGTAGGCTAGCAACACAATTTCGTTGGCGTGGAGTTCGAGTTTGTATTTTCGAGCGAGGTCTTTTTCTTCAATCAGTCCGCTTTGCAACAAGCGGGTAATGAAGGTACCTGTTCCGGTAAAGGGGTCGAGAATATGAATGTTTTCATCGGAAAGTGTGCGTCCGAATTCCTGTTTCAACACATCGTTTACCGAATGAATGATAAAATCGACGACTTCAACAGGGGTGTACACAATGCCCAATTGTTCCACCATTTTTGGGAAAGCTGCTTTAAAGAATTTATCGTACAACTCAATAATGATGCGCTGTTTGCCTTCGGCATTGTCGATGCCTTCGGCACGTTTACGCACCGATTCGTAAAATTTCTGAAGGGTTTCCGATTCTTCGGCTATTGAATCTGCTTCCAATGCATCTAACATGATTTGCATGGAGGCGGAAACGGCATTGTTCTTTACAAAGGAATAGCCTTCGAACAAGGCTTCAAAAATAGGTTTTGTAATGATGTGCTGCGCCAACATTTCGATGGCCTGACTTTCGGATATACTTGGATTGATATTTTTTTGCAAGCCTGCCAGGAATTTCTCGAATGCTATGCGGTGGTCGTTTTTATTGCCAATCAGGTAGGTTATGCGTTCAATTTGGCGGTCGGCAATAATGGCTACATCTTTTGCCCATTGTTCCCAGTAGCGGCGGTCGCCCACTTTTTGCACCATGCGGGCAAACACTACCGACTGCAATTGTTCGAACTGTAGCGCCAGTTGTTTCCCGAGATCCTTATTGTTTCCATAGGCTGCCGAATCTTCATTTACAGTATATGGCTTTCCATCTTCATTGAAAGAGTATTCAGGACGGCCCACCAAAATATTCATGGGCTTGCTGCGGTTCAGTTCAATTTTATTTACGATGGCATTGAAACGGTCGTCGTGCGCACGCAGGGCGTTTAATACGGTCCAAACTACCCGGTACCGTTCGTTGTCGTCGAGGGCTTTGTTGGCTTCCACATCGGAAGGCACCACCACCGGAATAATGATGTAGCCGAAATTTTTACCGGGCGATTTACGCATTACCCGACCAACCGATTGCACCACATCGACCTGTGAGTTACGTGCAGAAAGGAAAAGAACAGCATCGAGCGAAGGAACATCAACCCCTTCGCTTAATACCCGCACGTTGGTAATAATGCGGCATTCGTTTCCTTCGGTTTCTTCTTTGAGCCACGATAACATTTGGTCGCGTTGGGGAGCGGCCATGGTGCCGTCCATGTGCATGGATGCAACGGTAACCATTTGCTCCTTTTTTTCGGCAGGCAAAGCATCCAAGTACTCTTCGGTAGCCATGTTATAGGTAGCAGAGATTTTCTTTGAAGCGGCAATGCTGGAACAAAAGGCAACAGCCCTTCGCATGGGATCGGGATCGGATGCTTTGGTAATTCCATTGTCGCCCAAAAATTGTTTTGAAAGGGCGTTGATGGTGCCAATGAGTTTAGAAGCATCGTCGGTGTTAATCTCGGTGTCGCCATCGGAAATCATTCGCTGCACCGCAGGCGGAATGTCTTTATCGTTAAGGGTAAGAATTAATACTTTGTAGTCGGTTAGCAATTCGCGGTCAACGGCTTCGCCAAAACCAATGCGGTACATTTCTTCGCCATATTGTGAAGGTTCGTCCATCGAGCAAAGGGTCGCGGAAGCTTGAGCTGCTTTGCTCTTCGTGTCGTCGTTGTAAAGTCGGGGAGTGGCAGTCATGTACAGCCTTTTTTTGGCTTTAATGAATTCGGCATCGTGCACTTTCATAAAAGCCGATTCATCTTCGCCAGCCAATGAAACCCCTGTGGTACGGTGGGCCTCGTCGCATATAATAAGGTCGAATTCGGGAAATCCTTTTTTCATCCAAGCCTTCTGAGCCCTTGAAATTACTTCAATGGATTGGTAGGTTGAAAACACCACCGTCATTCCTGGCAATGCATTTGCTTTGATCTGCTCAAATTGATGCAGTATATTTTCGGTGTTGGTAGAAGCGGGCAGGGCTAAATCGACAACGCTGAAAGCGTCGGTATCTTCGTTCTTCGTACGTTTCTTTGTAATTTCCGGGTCGGAACAAATGCATATCGCATTGATTGGTTCGTTAGCATTGTCGTACCATTCGCGTAAAGTTTGTCCCAGTAATGAGATGGAAGGGACAAGAAATAAAATCAAACCTTTTCCACTGGTTTCATTTTCTGCTATTCGAAGGGCGTTGAATGTTTTACCTGTTCCGCAAGCCATGATGAGTTTACCACGGTCGGAGGTTTTAAAATGTTCGTGGGTTTTATCGAGCGCCTCTTTTTGATGCGGACGTAGTGATTTTTTAGGTGTCCGGGCAGCTTCACCGTGAACACCATGTTCCAACTTACTCCAATCGACAGGTGCTTCCAATAAACCAAAAAGGTTTATTCTCGTAACCGGTGGATTCTGATTTTGTATGGCTTCGGTGGCATTGCTTCCCCATTTGTTGGTGGTCGAAATCCAAAGGCGGTGAGCAAAGCGGGTTGTTTGCATGTGCTCGTTTTTAAACACACGACTTGAAGTGGAAAGGAAACTGTCGACTGCCGGTTTATCGATATATGAATCTTCCTGAAAGCATTTGCATTGAATGGCCCAATAGTCGCCCTCGTTTGTTAAAGCAACCAGGTCGATACCAGTGTCGGAACCGCCCAAATCTAATTTTCCGGGGAATTCGTTCCACAACCAAACATTTTTGAATTTGAAAGCATATTCAGGGTCGGTTTGTAGATAGGCTTGCATCAGGCGTTCAAAGCGGTCGCCTTTGTCACGTTCAGAGAAAGCAATTTCACGGTATTTATCAAGGATTTTTTGGAAGCTCATATTTTATTTGAATGTAGAAATTGTTATTTAAACACATGTTCTCAAACTTGTCTTCTGCTATCAATAGGTTAAAGCTCTGTTTTTCGGCCGCTTCCCACAATTGATTTTCGAGTTGTTTAAGTTGATCTGAGTTCATGAAAATGTATTGAAAATAATGTGTTTGGTTTTAAAAATTTCAAATTGCTAATTAGTTAAAGAGCTGATTATAAGATGATAAATTTCCAGCTTCGGTTTATATCTAAATTCCTCTCTGAATTTATCAAAACGATGATCTGTTTGACTCATAATAGAATTGAAAACTTTTATGCTTTTCTCTAAATATTTTTCAAGGTCATCCCATTTCACCGCATCAAGACTATACAATAGCAGCTTGTCGTCTCTTTTTAATAAATCCAACGAATCGAGATACCAGATTGGATGTAATAGATTGTAAATCATCTTGTAATCTGTCAATAAGGATTCAATATCCCTTTCTGAATAATTTTTTAAATAATCTATTTCTTTCAATTCAACCTTTTCTAGTTTTTCATAAATGTCGCTAAATCTTGTAATAAAGAGATTTATCAAAGAAACTGCATTATTAAATATTACTTTGGAAAGGGTCATCATTGTTTCTTTTTGCTTCTCATATTTTTTCTCTTCTTCCTGGGCATCCATTCTTTCTTGTTGGGTTATATTCATTTGAATTTGTGCCCGAAAAGAGAAATATACAATGACCGATGCAAGAAGTGAAAAGAACGGAGCAGTTATACCTCCAATTGTACTCCCGATATTACCAGTTTCTGTGAAATTTAACCAGTGAAATACAGTCCTCGTAAAAATCCAAGGTGTGGCAAAGAAGAGAGGAACTGAAATACAGAAAATAATTATTAAGGTTCTTTCAGTCCTTTTAAATCTTTTGATTGTTTCACTTTCTTCTTTTACTTCAGGCTTTTTTGAAGGTATAATATTATTTATTTCGGATTCTTCAAATCCTACGACTTGAGGCTCATTCATTGCTAGGTTAGGTTAATTATTTGCATTTAAAACGTAATTGAATAGGGATTTATAATTATTTAAAGCCATAGTCTAAAATTTAAAACTCGAATCTAACAATAACAAATTACAAACAGAATCTTTTGATGTAAAATGTTGAAAAAACGTGTATTGGTTTTTTTTCATGTTTTGACCTCACCCAACCATTTTTTTTTGTTTGGCTGAACTCCCAAGGTCGTTTTCCTCTTTCATCTCCTTTTATTTACATTAAAAGAACGAACCTACGCGACGGCGCGGGCAGGCAAAATTGCACTCTTTTGCAAAACAGGCTAGTGGGATGGTTTGTGCGTTTTGCAAATGTGTGCAATGTGGGTTGGGTTTCCAATGCGCCCATCGGGCGCAAAGTGCGTGGGGGAAAAAAATTAAAACACCTTGCTGTGTGGTTCGCACTCGTAGAATTCATTTTTGTCCTTTTATTTCGTCATTGTCAAGGTTTTACCAAGTGTCGAAGCGGTTTTTAGGCTTGGCGCTAACTAGTAAATAGCGGAAAGTTTATAGTCCTTTTTCATTATTTCATTCTTCACTATTCCTTGAAATATTGCCGCTATTTTAGTAATTCGTTGCATCTTTTATAATTTGTTAAATGTAGATCGTTATGTTCATAAATCAAAGCCTCAAGTTATCTTTTTTCAATCTTTTTTAACGTTAAACTATTCTGCACTAATGTGTCGAGTGGGCTAATAATGTTTTTTGCAACTTTGGGGCTGATGTGTGTGTAAATCATGGTTGTTTTGATACTGCTATGCCCCAATAATTCCTGTATATATCGTATGTCGGTTCCCCCTTCAAGTAAATGGGTTGCAAAACTATGCCTTAACGTGTGTACTGTAGCTTTCTTTTCTAAACCGGCCTTGGTTACAGCCGTGCGCATCACAGACTGAACGGTTCTGGCACTCAGCGCCTCGCCTTTGTATTGGCCGGAAAAAACCCATTCATCACCCGTGTATAAGTTGCGATAGTTTTCAATATATGCTATTACCGAATAGGGCAACATCACCATCCGGTCCTTATTCCCTTTGCCTTGTTTTACATGGATGCGATGCTCTTCAAACAAAATATCGTCCCATCGCAAACCAACAATCTCGCTGCGTCGCAAACCAGCGCCGTAACCAATCAATAACAATAATTTATGCTTCGGATTTTCAACATAACTGAATATCTGTGCACACTCCTTCATGGTAAGAACCACTGGTAAATGATGCTCCTTTCGTGGCCTGGGAATTTTTATCTCAAAGGTGTCCCTCTTCAAAACTGTCCGATAATAAAACTGTAAGGAATTAATCAGCATATCAAGGCTTGAGGGCGATAAACCTTTCTCGATCATGCCCGAAAGATGCTTTACAATCTGGCGTTCGGTTAAAGTATCGGGATTTTGATACTGGTTAATCCGTTGGAACGTATTAAATGCGCTGACATAATTTCTTAGGGTATTATGGCTGTAATTCATCGCCATAAGGTAATCGAGCATGGCAAGAGTGTAGGTTTTTGCCGAAGCCGGTACCTGTTGTAACAACTGTTCCCTCAGGTTTCGAAACCGTGAGGCCTTTTTGTTGATCGCTTTATTCTTGCTTAAATATTTGTCGGGTAAATTATTATGGATGGGAATATTAAGCTCTGTTGCCAGCTTTTGCAGGTTTTCAAACACAGCAGGCGTGGCGTTAAGCAGGTAGGCTTCATTGGTCCTACTATAACGGCTCCCCTCCCATCGCTTAACCTGCTCAATCATATAAGGTATTGGCGGACAACTCAACTGCATCCACTTAGGGTCGGTAGGATAAGCATTCAGCTCAATATAGGTATTCGGGTTCGAAATCACCGTATCGAGATTAAAATACTCACCAGGCAACAACTCACCCACCCCCAATAAGGCTTCAACCTTGAGCTTTACGTTAATATGACGGAGAATGAAAAAGGCTTTCTGCTGTTTGTTCCAGTAAACCCCCTTAATGTCCATTAATCTTGGGGTAATATCTTCCTTGTAAGGCACTTTCAATACCCAATACTTCCCAATGATCCCGGTATAAACAATTTTAGAGACAAATTCAGGGGCTAATCCCTTATGTTCATCCGTCGGCGAGGGATGAATTTCGCTGATATTATCAGCTATGTGAACAATTTCATGCCCTGTTCGGGCAGGTTCAGTATCTCCGCGATCGTTTTTTTCGGTTACAACTTCAACTTCTCCAAAAGTACGAATTATCAGGTTATAATTCTCCTTGCTGTACAACACATACCAACACTTATTGGTTTGGCTCCAGCGGGCGCCAATGCTGCGGGCTTTGTTTTTCAACTCTTCATCAAACCCAAAAAACAAGCCTATCTGGTAATGATCCCTGTGGAACAGTTTTTTGATTTGTACCATAATCTAAAGGTATGAAGATCTGTCAAAAGAATCAACCCATAAAACTGATTTTTAAATTTCGGCATATTACGATTCTACATCAAAGAATTTTTCGGATTCCCCATTTAAAAAAGAAAAAATGAAACTATTTCGGAAGATTATTTTACTTTAGCTCACAATTCGCTTGTGTAATTAAACAATCTAAGATTATGTTTGACAAACTTGTAGATATATTTTCAACGGCTGTCATCGGTATACCTGTTGCAATCATTTTACTTCGTTTTTTCTTCAAAGATTCAATTCTTTTTAAAATATCAACACTCTGGGTTACCAGTGTACTTCTGACAGATATGTTGGGTGAATTGAATAATTATTATCCTGAAACTTTCCCCACATGGATCACTGTACCGCTAGGAATAATCATCATCATTTTGATGTTTCTGTACGTGGTTAAATCGATCAGAAAACCTTTGCAAGAATCGATCAGTAAGCTAACAGACCTCACCCAGGGGAAATTAAACATTCAAGTCAACGAAAAACTGATCAATGAATCGAACGAACTAGGGCAAATCAACAAACTGATTACTGATCTTTCGTTGAATTTAAAGAATGTTGTTTACGATATAAAGGAAAGTACCTCGCAATTATTGGTCTCGGGAGAACAACTGAACCGCGCCGCACAAGATTTGGCAATGGGAGCTTCGTCGCAGGCCGCATCGGTCGAAGAGGTTTCAAGTTCAATGGAAGAAATGCTCTCGAACATTATGCAAAACACTGAAAATGCCAATGAAACCTTTAGAATATCAAACCACGCCAACCAAACGATCGACAATGTAACTGAGGCTGCGAACAAAAGTTTACAAGCCGATAATGACATCATGCAAAAAATAAGTATCATCAACGAAATTGCTTACCAAACAAACATTTTAGCGTTGAATGCAGCCGTTGAAGCGGCACGTGCCGGCGATGCGGGTAAAGGATTTGCGGTTGTTGCCCTCGAAGTGAAAAGGCTTGCTGAAACCAGCAAGACAGCCTCTGCTGAAATCAATAAAATAATGAAAATGAACAGCCAGCTAAGCAACCATGCTGGTAAACTTTTAGGAGATCTTGTGCCCGAGATTAAAAAAACAGCAATCCTTATTGAACAAATAACGGTTGCCAGCAATGAACAAAGTCAGGGCGCTCAACAAGTCAACAATGCGATCGCTGAATTGAATAATATTTCACAACAAAACTCGGTAACCTCCGAGGAGCTATCCGCAAGCTCTGAAGAACTTGTAATTCAGTCAGACAAGTTGAAAAAGATCGTACAATATTTTAGTATTTAATTATTCAGTATCAAGACACAAGTATCAAGACGCAAGTATCAAGTATCAAGACACAAGACACAAGTATCAAGACGCAAGTATTAAGTATTAAGACACGAGTATCAAGACACAAGTGCTAAAGCTATTCAGCAGGGGGATCATCGGTGTCTTTGTAGCGTAATTCTGATTTGAGGCTTTTGGAACAGCCTCTTTTTTATTAATTTCGCCGCCATTAAAACCACTCAGCCATGTTTAGAAAATTAATCCTATCGATTACCCTATTTTTAGCAACATTCACTGCTTTTTCAATTTTACCTCAATTAAGCGAAGATTCT
>Ga0209800_10001417_pt1 | contig 25194 bp, 29 predicted proteins | sample Higcelweek8metaG_FD_187174 | JGI IMG/M metagenome (GOLD analysis project Ga0209800, IMG submission 187174) | Freshwater pond sediment microbial communities from the University of Edinburgh, under environmental carbon perturbations - High... | ecosystem: Environmental > Aquatic > Freshwater >...
CGTCGACGCGCATGATTGGGCCGAAATGCTTCTGCGCATGTATCTTCGCTGGGTCGAAGCGCGCGGATTCCAAGCCGACGAACTGGACCGGCTCTACGGCGAAGAAGCGGGTATCAAGAGCGTCACGTTGCAGATCACCGGCCCATATGCCTATGGCCTGCTCAAAGGCGAGGCCGGCATCCACCGGCTCATCCGCATTTCCCCCTTCGACGCCTCCGGCCGCAGACATACGGCGTTCGCCTCGGTCGACGTGTACCCGGACATCGACACGAACATCGAGATTGAAGTAAGGGAAGAGGATCTGCGCATCGACGTGTTCCGCGCCAGCGGTCCTGGCGGGCAGCACGTGAACCGCACCAACTCCGCCGTGCGCATAACCCATCTGCCCACGAACATCGTTGTGCAGTGCCAGAACGAAAAGTCGCAGCTCAAAAACAAGACCCTGGCCATGAAAATCTTGAAGGCCAGGATGTACGAGCGGGAGCTGAAGGAACTGGAAGCCAGCAAGAAGGCCGACTACGCCACAAAAGACGCCATCGCCTTCGGCAGCCAGATTCGCACCTACACGCTCCAGCCTTACCGGCTTGTCAAAGACCATCGCTCCGGGTTTGATGACAGCAACGTGGACGCCGTGCTGGACGGCAGGCTTGATGAATTCCTGCGTTCAACGCTGCTCTTCGTTCATGGGGAAAGGAAATCCGGCAATGGCTGACGACACCTTGGCGCGTGAACTGTCCGGTATCGAGTCCGTTTGCCGGAACCAACGTTCCAGCAACGACGAGCAGGCGCTTTGCCTTATGCGCGTGGTCGAGGGCTTGGACGCGGAGTCCTGGCGCAGGCTGCGCGAGGAACTGTCGCTGGACCGCTGGCAGGCCGCCCCGGCCGCTTCGCTAGCCAAAAGCATAGGCGCCCCAGCAACCAGGGCCGACTTGGGCGAGGCCTTCCACGACGCCGCGCTCCACCGTTTTCTGCTGTGCGAAATGGAACGCGCCCGGCTTTGCCAATTGCCGCTGGCTTTGGCGCTCATCGCACCCGAGGCCGACGACACAACAGGCATGGTTTTTGAGCTGGCCCAGGCGCAACTGAGGCTGTTTGACCACGCCTCGGTGTTGCGCGGGGGGCCTATTGCCGTTGTGCTTTCCGGAACACCGCTCGCCGCGGCCGAGCGTCTGCTTGGGGCCATGCTGCGGCGCATCAGGCAGGTGAGCGATCCGGGCCTTGTCTGCTCAGCCGGGCTTGTGGGTTATGGCGGCCTGGTCACCCTGGACTCGACGGCCCTCATGGAGCGCGCCTTTGCCGCACTTGCCGATGCCAGACGCCTGGGCGGAAATCGTCTTGAGGTGGCCCCCAGTGCGGATGCTGTGCTGGCCTCACGCGAGTCGCTGGTGCATGCGGGCGAGAAATATTTTCTTTTCACCGGCAAGAAATTGCCCGACTAGCAGGAAGCCATGACCTCGAACACCATCAATCCCGGCAAGACAGTCAGTCTCTGCATCATGAGCGGCAAGGGAGGCGTAGGCAAAACAAACCTTTCGCTCAACCTGGGCTTTGCCCTGCGCGACATGGGGCATAAGCTTCTGCTCATGGACTGTGACCTGGGACTGGCAAATCTTGATGTGCTGCTGGGCCTTGCTCCGGAAAAAAATCTGCAGGACATGCTCGCCGGTGCGGCCACGGCTGCCGAAGTCGTCCAGACCGTAGAGCCGGGCCTGGACATCCTGCCCGCGGCAAGCGGCGTGCCCGAAATGGTCGAGATGGACCAGAACCAGCAAGGTGCGCTTTTCGACAAGCTGACAGATCTGGTGTCCGGTTATGAGTTCCTGCTGCTGGACCTCGGCGCAGGCATCAGCGGCACAGTGCTTTCCCTCGCCCGCATGGCGCAAATGCGCATCGTTCTGGTGACCCCTGAGCCGACATCGCTCACCGACGGCTATGCCATCATAAAGGTGCTGCATGCACGGTACGGCGTGCGGGACTTCCTTGTGGTCGTGAACCAGGCTTCGGCGCAGGAATCAAAGGCCACCTTTGAGCGCCTGAACCTCGCCTGCAAGAATTTTCTTGGATTCGAGCTGGTGCACCTTGGCCATGTGCGCCTTGACCGCAAAATGACCGAAGCCGTCATCAACCAGACCCCGCTGGCGCGCCACGCCCCACAGTGCCCGGCAATACAGGATATCAAAAGGCTTGCGGAGCGCGTTGCCCATTATCGCGATGAAAACCTGGTCGCAATTTCCAGCCGCATGGCCTTGAAACAAATTCTTTCACCCACAACCTAACGAATCCCTTGACGGAATCACTGCTTTTTAGGCATAAGTCCCTTAGATGCTGTGAAGTCCCCCCATGAACAGTGGTGACACAGCGCCACGAACTGCCCAACAACACGGAGCGGTCAATGAACAAAAGTGAACTTATCAAAGCCCTTGCAGATGACAAGAAGCTGCACATCGACGATGCGACCAAGGTCGTGAGCGCCTTTTTCGACTCAATCAAGGATGCACTGGTCGTCGGCGACCGGGTGGAAATTCGCGGGTTTGGAAGCTTCAAGGTGAAAGATTACGAAGGCTACACCGGTCGCAATCCCAAAACGGGCACGGTTGTCGAGGTGCATCCCAAGCGCCTGCCTTTCTTCCGCCCTGGCAAAGAACTCAAGGAATTCATCAACGATTAGCATGCGCCGCGTTCTTCTGCTTTTGATCCTTGCATTTTTGGCGCTTGCAACGCAAGCCATAGCGGGTGGGCCTCGGCTCACCCTGCTTTTTTGCGCAAACACCGAGGGAGAAGTCCGCCCCTGCCCCACTTGAGGCGGAAAACTCATCGGTGGACTGGCCCGTCGGGTCAGCTTGCAGAATACGCTGAAGCAGAGCGCCACCAAAGAAGCTCCGGTGTACTTTCTGGCTGGCGGCTATGAATTCTCGCCAGAGCTTCCGGCCAAGCCCCCCACCAAAAAACGGCTGGAATTCATGGCCAAGGCCTTCGATAAACTGCGCCATGACCTGCTCTTTGTCACACCGGCGGAACGAGCCGTCTTTGCCAAGGCCGGGGTACGCCCCCGTTCAAACTGGCACGGTTCCGAACAACTGGAACAGCATATCCTGCATTCACCTGGCGGGCCGAAAATCGGCGTCATACTCTTGCCGCCTTTGCCTACTTCGGCACGCTCTGTACCCGAGCGGCTGATCCACCAAATGGAAAATGCCGTTTCAAGCCTGCAAAGCACAGCAAAACTGGTTGTCGTCATGAGCCCGTGGGGCTATGCGCACGAGCAGGAACTTTTGCAGAAGACCAACCCAAGGGTTCTGCCGGATATCCTCCTCGGTTCCGGTCCTGGCATCGGGATGACGGGTGTTCTGTCGGCCGATGCGAGAACCGCCTGGGTGCGCTCCTATGCGCAGGGCAAGTCGGTCTTGCGCGTGGAGATCCTTGCATGGCCGGAGCACAATTCCACATTTAAATGGACGGAAGACAAAAATATTCGTATGAGCCTTTTCGGGCTGACTGATCAGTATCAGGAAGATCCGCAGATGCTTTCGCTGATGCAGCAAATGGGTACGGATTAGAAGGAGGATGGAATGAGCTTTCGCGGCGCGTTTACCGCACTGGTGACGCCGTTCAAGAACGGCGCAGTGGACGAGGAGGCTTACAGAGCCTTCATCGAATGGCAGATAGAACAAGGCATCGACGGTGTTGTTCCCTGCGGCACCACCGGCGAAGCGGCCACCCTCTCCCATGCGGAACAGGGACAGGTCATCAAAATCTGCGTGGACCAGGTGAAAGGACGTATACCCGTCATCGCCGGGGCCGGGTCCAACAACACCCACGAGGCCAAAGAGCTGGTGGCTCTTGCGAAAGAGGCCGGCGCGGACGCTGCGCTCATCATCACCCCGTATTACAACAAACCCACGCCCGACGGACTTGTGGCCCACTTCAAGGCCCTTGCCGCCGGCACCTCCATGCCTTTCATCTTGTACAACGTGCCCGGCCGCACGGGCCAGAACGTGTTGCCCAAAACCATTGCCCGCATCGCCAAAGAGGTGCCCGAGGTCATCGGCTGCAAGGAAGCCACAGGCGACATCAAGCAGGGAACCGAACTCATTGAAGCCATGGACAAGGGCTTCGTGGTCCTCTCGGGTGACGACTTCACCGTGCTGCCGCTGCTTTCCGTTGGCGGCATGGGCACCATCTCGGTTACCTCAAACGTGTTGCCGGGCAAAATGTCGGCCATGATCAGCGCTTTTTTCAAGCGTGACACGGCGCGAGCGCAGGCGCTCAATCTGGAGATGATGCCCGTGAATCGGGCCATGTTCCTTGAGACCAATCCGATCCCTGTCAAAACCGCGCTTTCCCTGATGGGCAAGATGGATCTGGAGTTCCGGTTGCCGCTGGTGCCCATGGAACCCGCGCACCTTGAGCAACTGAAGCAGATGCTTGGCGCAAGCGGGCTGATTTAGCGCCCCAGTCTCATCGCACATTCATGTCAGCCCCGGCAGCACCTGTTGCCGGGGCTTTTTTGGGTGCAAAACATGCAAAAAAAAAGGCGGACCCCCGAAGGAGCCCGCCAATTATCATCGTGGAACTTTGAGTTAGGCGAAGGCCTTTTCCATGGGAGGAACGACCTGCTTCTTGCGGCTCATGCAGCCTTCAACCCACATGGAATTGAGCGCGCCGCCGACCTTGCCGCCGAAGGCCTTCTCGACCAGGGAGGCGTCGGAGGAGACCACGAGGATCTCGGAGCCTTCCTTCATGATGTCGGTGAGGAGCAGCAGGACGGTGTGACGGCCGTCGGACTGCAGCTTCTTGCACTCTTCCACCAGCGCGGGCTTGATCTTGTCGAGCAGGGTGAGATCGAGCACTTCGACCTGGCCGATGCCGACCTTCTTGCCGCCCATGTTGAAGTCCTTGTAGTCGCGGTTCATCAGGTCGACGGCGGGGATGCCTTCGACGGAACCCTTGATCTTCAGCATGTCCATGCCCAGGGCCTTGTAGTCGGCCACGCCGGCGATCTTGGCAAGGGCCTCAACAGCGGCCTTGTCAGCGTCGGTGCAGGTGGGGGACTTGAACAGCACGGTGTCGTTCAGGATGGCGAGCATGCAGATGCCGGCGATGGCCTTGGGGATCGCGATGCCGTAGAAGTCGTACATGGCCTTGATGACCGTGCCGGTGCAGCCGACGGGCATGACCCAGATTTCAAGCGGATTCGGGGTGGTGACGTCGCCCAGCTTGTGGTGGTCGGCGATGAAGACAACCTTGCCCTTGTCCAGGTTGTCCAGGGACTGGGCGAGATCGGAGTGGTCAACAAGGGCGATGTCTTTGCCGGTGGCGTCGGTCTCGATGGCCGGGGCGGCCACGCCGAATTTCTCCAGCACAAACGCCGCGTCCGGGGTCAGGGGGCCCTGGGCGACGGGGGTGGCCTCCATGCCGCGCTTGCTCAGCAGATCAGCGACGGCGATGGCAGCAGTGATGGAGTCGGCATCGGGATTCTTATGACCGCAAACGATAATAGCCATGTAAAGTCCTCCTCAAAATTATGTGTATACCACGAAAGGTCCATTCCTCACGGACGATTGTTCCATTTATCACAAGACAAAGAGTTTGCCAAGTCAGAAGATGCCGAACACGCGCAAAAATCCCAAGGCAACCGCACCGACAGCCACCGACACGTAAAGGCTACGCAGGCGCAATGCCAGCATCCCCCCGATACTTGCCGCAATGAGAAGCTGGTTCCAGGAAATCTGAAAAGACGCCAAAAAAGGGCCATGGTGGTTCAATACGAAGCGGATTCCTAATGCCAAGGCCCCGGTTCCGACCAGAAAAAACAGCCAGTTTCCAAGAACCTTGCTCGCAAGACTGCCAAGCAAAAGCTTGCCGGGCACATTCATATCTATCGGTTTGCGAACCCATTGCAGCACACCGTTGTAGGAGCGGTTCAGCCTGTCGCGCATGGTGCGTTCCAGCCGGGCGCCCAGCCAGGCCATGGGCAGCCCCGCAAGAAGCGGCAGCACAACCAAGGGGAGGGAGTCGAGCCCGAAATAGCTGGCAAGGGCCAGGGCGGAGAAGCAGGCCGCCGTCATGTGGGGGGGAATGAAAGTGCCGACGGGTATGAAATCGAGCCAGAGCAGTTCATAGAAGATGGCGACAAAAAGGCTGATTTCAAGGTTGCCGACGAACAGGCCCCAGAGCAGCCCCACCACCAGTGGGCGTTCAATGAGCCCGAGGCTTACTGAAAAGCGGAAAAGCGAGAACAGGGCAAAAAAAAACCGATCGTGGCGAACCACACCGGGCCGGTCATGCTCGCGAAAATCATGGGAACCTCACCGTGACGGGATCATTCGGCACACAGCGGAAATCAAGCTCCACGCCCTGCTCCACCAGATAACGCAAGGTGGCTTCGTCCTCCGGGCCAAGGGAGACGCTGGGCGAAAGCTGGCGTTTGCCTGTGGCGTAGTGCAGGTTGCCCACATTGAGCACAGGCAGCCGCAGCCCTTTGTCAAAGGCGCGGCGCACATCCAGGCAGGTGGAGAACAACAGCAGCGTGCCCTCGCGGTATGATCCCGCCAGTCTCTTGTCACCCGCAAGTTGATCAATGTGAAGAAATGCGCTCTCAACGGCCCTTGGAATGGCAAGCGACATGATCTCCTGCTGCAATTCGTCCTGCGCGAGGTCATCATTGCCGACAAGAATGCTGTGCGCCCCGATGTACGGCACCCATGCCTCCACGACCTGGCCGTGGATGAGTCTGTTGTCCACGCGAACCCAAAACACTTGCGATGCTCCTAGGACTTCTTGCGCAGCATTTCGCCGGGGACAACTATCCCCTGCACGCCCGCGGCCTTGGCCTGAGCGGCCAGTTCGGAAAGAGCCTCGGCGCGGCCCTGCAAAACCTTGAGCAGCATGGGCAGGTTCACGCCGGCCACAACTTCTATGTTGCCGAGTTTGCGAAGCGAAAGACTCAATGTTGTGGGCGTGCCTCCAAAAAGATCGGTAAGGACAAGAACGCCAAGCCCGGACTCCAGCCGCGAAAGCGCAGCCTTAAGCTCCGAGACTATCTCGTCCACACCGCGACCGACCAACACGCTGACGGACTCGATTCCCGGTTGCGGACCGACGATCATTTGCGCGGCGCCAAGAAGCGCGGAGCCAAATTCCCCGTGGGTGACCACAAGGACGCCGATCAACCTGGCGGGACTCTTCACATCGTTTGTCTCAGCCATAACCTCGCCTGCATGCGCGCATTGGGCGCGTGTTCCGGTGCATTCCCATTCAGCCCAGGTCGAAGTGCCGATGCTCCAACGTCGCTGAATAGCCTTTTTCGACCAGAGACGTGAGCAGCAGTTCGCTCATGGCCACGGAGCGATGCCGACCGCCTGTGCAGCCGATGGCGACGGCGATCCGATAGCGGCCTTCGGCTGCGTAAAGCGGAAGAAGATACTGAATGAATTCAAGAAGTTTGTCCTTGAACGTCAGCCCCGGTTCCCCGCTGAGAACATAGTCCGCAACAGCGTCGTCCTTGCCGGACATGGGTCGCAGCTCAGGCACGAAGTACGGATTGGGCAAGAAACGCAAATCGAACACCAGATCGGCCTCGGCCGGTACACCGTATTTGAACCCAAATGAGATGACATGCACCCGCATGCCCTGCCCTTCGTGGTTCTTGGCCATGAAGCGCTCTTGAATCGAACGTCGCAGATCGTGGATGGAATACTCGGTGGTGTCGAGCACAAGCTCGGCGTCTTTACGCAAAGGCGCAAGCATGGCCCGCTCTTTCACCAAGGCCTGCTCCAGGCCAAGCTCACCGCTGGCCAAGGGGTGCGGCCTACGGGTGGTGGCATACCGGCGCATGATGGTTGCCGCCTTGGCCTCCACAAACAGCACGCGCACATAGACGCCCTTGGACGCAAGTTCCTGCACCGCGTCGTTCCATTGGTCCAGGAAATCGTGCTGGCGCAGGTCCATGCCGAGGGCAAGGCCGCGGTGTTTCGAGTCTTTGCCGAGGAACAGCGAAGCCAGCTTGGGCAACATGGCCGCGGGGAGCCCGTCAACGCAAAAGTACCCCAGGTCCTCAAAGACATTGAGCGCGGTGCTCTTGCCGGAGCCGGAAAGCCCCGTCACCACGACGACAGAGAAGGATTCCTGCGGGAGCTGCGCCACGTGCATGCCTTTCTAGTAAGACAGCAAGAGCTTATACAACGCGTCTTGGTCTTTCGCGTCGTAGAAGTCCTTGCGGAAGGAATCGTCCTTGATGAGGCGCGAGATGTGCGCCAAAATGCGCAGGTGGATTCCGGTCATTTGCTCCGGCGCCAACACAAGGAAGAATATGCTGCACGGCTTGAAGTCCAGGGCTTCGAAGTCGACCCCCATTTTGCTGCGCGCCACCAGAACGATGATGCTCTCCAGTCCCGGCAGCTTGCCGTGCGGGATGGCGACGGCATCGCCGATGCCTGTGGTGCCGAGCCCCTCGCGGTCCAGAAGAACAGCGAGAGCCAGCTCGGCGTCAAGATGGGGATGGCGGGCGGCAATTGCGCCCGTCATCTCCCGCAGCACTTCGGACTTGGTGCTCGAGACAAGCTCGGGCAGCACCAGTTCCCGGTCAAGATACTCGTCAAGCCGCATCGTTAGTTTCCAGGGTCGATGAGACCGAAGTCTCCGTTCTTGGAGCGGTAAATCACATTCACGCGCGAGGTGTCCGCGTTGCGGAACACAAGAAACTCGAACTTGAGGCTTTCAAGCTGCATGGCCGCCTCTTCGACGCTCATGGGCTTGGGCTCGAAATTGTCCGTTTCCTTGATGGTCGGGGTGCGAACGCCCGTCTCCTCGCTGAAGCTGATGACATCCATGCGGGCTGCCCGGGGCGTGCCGCCGCGGCGGCGTTCCTTGTGGCGCTCGCGCATGCGCTTAAGCTGCGCTTCCAGCTTGTCCAGCACCTGGTCGATGGTGGAATACATGTCCTCCGACTCTTCATAGGCGGAGATGTGCAGATTGTCCGCAAGCAGGACCACATCGGCCTTGTGGCGGAACTTCTCGACGGAGAGACTGATCTGCAGCTCCGTCTCAACGGTATCGCCGATGAACTTGGCCATCTTCTCAAAACGGGAAGCGGCATATTCCTTCAAGTGCGCAGAGGGCTCAAAATTCTTGAAGGCAAAAGAAATGTTCATGCAATACCTCCGGGAGGCTTATTGGCGGGCGACGCCTGTTTAGAATACCTGCTTGCGCTTGGAGGACGACTCTATGCTCATGGCCGTGCGGTATTTCGCCACGGTTCTGCGCGCAATATTGACCTCCAACTTCTGCTTAAGGATCTCGCCTATCTGTTCATCGCTCAACGGTTTTTTGGGATTCTCCTCAGCTATGAGCTGTTTGATCAAGGCCTTTACCGATTCGGAACCGACTTGTGTCCCGTCATCCAGGTCCAGCGCGCTGTTGAAGAAGAACTTCAATTCATAGATGCCGTGCGGGGTCGCCACATACTTGCTGGTGGTAATGCGGCTCACCGTGGACTCGTGCATGCCGATATCCTCTGCCACCTCCTTGAGGATCAGCGGTTTCAGCTTGCTGACGCCGACCTCGAAGAACTCGCGCTGGAAACGCACAATGCTTTCCATGACCTTGTACAATGTCCGCTGCCGCTGGTAAAGGCTCTTCATAAGCCACTCCGCGCTGCGGACCTTGTCCTGGAAGTATTCCTTCTCCGTCGAGTTTTTCGCCGAGAGGTTCTCCATGTAGTAGCCGTTGAGCTGCAAACGCGGGAAGCCTTCTTCATTCAAGACGATGACAAAATCCTCGCCATGCTTGTACACGAAGACATCGGGGCTCACAAACTGCGGGTCGCTGGAGGAAAAATGGGCACCGGGCATGGGCTCCAGGGTCTGGATGACATCCAGATATTCCTTGAGGTCCTCCATGCTGATGCGGAACTTCTTTGTCAGCGGCTTGTAGCGATGCTTCTCAAGGTCTTCAAGATGGTCGCGCACCAGGGACACAAGGATCGGATCGCGGTCGTAGCCCAGCGCCTCGATCTGGACCATCAGGCATTCCTGCACGCTGCGCGCGGCCACGCCGATGGGGTCAAGCCGCTGGATGCGGCGGATGACGCGTTCGACATCACTCGCAGCCACGCCGGGCATTTGTTCGCAAATTTCTTCAGCCGTGGCTTGCAGGTACCCACGCGAATCAAGATTGCCGATGACGATTTCGCCAATGGCAAGCTCGGTGTCGGAAAAGCGTGAGAGCCGCATCTGCCAGGTGAGGTGGCCATCAAGATTCGGCTTCGAGGTGAGCCTGGCCTCGAAGGAAAGCCCCTCTTCCGGCACCTCAAGCTCACGCCCGAGGGATTGCTTGGTGACGCTTGAGAACTCGCCAAGATAATTTTCCCAATCCGCCGTGCGCATCAGGTCTTCATCGGCGCGGCTCTCGGAGTCAGTGTGCGCATGCTCGTAATCGTCCAGAGTGTCAGTGGAGGGCGCAGTATCGACAACCTCCGCATCCAACTCCTCAAGGAATGGATTCTCCAGCAATTCCTGTTGGATTGTCTCCACAAGCTCAAGCCGTGAGAGCTGCAAGAGCTTTATGGCCTGCTGCAGCTGTGGTGTCATGACCAGTTGCTGCGTCAGCTTGAGTTGTTGGCGAAGTTCAAGACCCATAATGAATGACCGCTGCCCCCAATAAATAAGGCGTTATGCACGCCGAAATTTTACTCACCCGAGTGGTGTTTCGCATATTCATGATGCCACAGGCAAAACGTCTGCGCAAGATTTTTTTGATAACCATGCAAATATACGAACTTTTCCCAACAGGAAAAATTGCATGAAAAAAGTGTACCAACCTTCAGTGATTGTGTAAATCCACAAAATTGAAGGGCACGGCACAGTTGCAGGCATTGCGCCAGAAGATGGAGTGAAATGAGTGGATTGCGTTATCGCTAGAGGCTGAAGGATTCGCCCAGATACAGCTTGCGAGCCTTGCTGTTTTGGACGATTTCGGTGGGGCTGCCCTCAAGGATGACCATACCTTCGTAGACAAGATAGGCACGATCGCAAATATTCAGCGTTTCCCGTACGTTGTGGTCAGAAATGAGGATGCCTATGCCCATTTTTTTAAGCACGGCGATGATCTCCTGAATGTCGATGACTGCGATGGGGTCGATGCCGGCAAAGGGCTCGTCAAGCAGAATGAATTTCGGGTTGAGGATGAGCGCCCGGGCAATCTCAAGCCGGCGCCGCTCGCCGCCGGAAAGAAACATGGCAGGCTGTGCGGCCAGCTTGGTGATGTTGAACATCTCCAAGAGTTCTATGGCCCTGGCGTTGCGCTCTGCCCGGCTCATGGGCATTTGTTCCAGGATGACGTCCAGGTTCTTGCGCACCGAGAGCTTCTTGAAAATGGAGCTTTCCTGCGGCAGATAAGACAAGCCGAGACGCGCGCGCGCATGCAGCGGCAGTTCGGTAACGTCCTGGCCGTTGAGCGCTACGTTGCCGGTGGTGGGGTTCACCACGCCGACAAGCATGTAGAAGGTCGTCGTCTTGCCAGCGCCGTTTGGCCCCAAAAGTCCAACAACCTCGCCGTCATGCATGGTCAGATTGATGTGGCGCACAACCTCGCGCTCGCCGTAGCGTTTGGAAAGGTTGGTGGCGTGGAGTTCGGCCATGCTATTTTTTGTCTCCCTGCGGCGAAAAGAAAATCGCTTCCACCCGTCGCTGGCTGCCGCTCAAGACCTCGCTGCGGTTCTCGTGCAGGTAGAACTTGATGACATCGCCCCGCACGGTGTTCTGCCCTTCGCGCAAGATGGGGTTGCCCTCCATGCGCAAAATGCCATCCGCCACAAAATAGGTGAGCTGCGCGCAGGCGCCCTCGTTCTTTCCGGCCACCAAACGCACGCTGCCTTCGGCCACGATGCGCTCGATCTTGTCGCCAAAGTCTCCGGGGGCATTGTCTGCGCCACCCTTCTGGCTCTTCTGCTTGCCCTTGTCGGCAAAATACGCCGTGATCTTGGCGGCCCAGATCGCCATATCCTTCTGGGCACCGTGCACATTGCCCATGAACACTATGGCGTTCTCGGTCTGGCTGTAGACCATCTTGTCGGACGTGATGCGAACGGGATCTTGGGGCCCGACCTTCGGTGCTGGTCCGGAGAGCTGGCTTGGGGTTTTCTGCACTTCACTCTTGATTTCCGGCGACGAAGCGGAATGTCCCTCAGCTTTTGCCTGTGGTGGCGGTGTGTGCACAGCGGCAGGTGGCGCCACCTCACGCACAGGGGCTGCGGCGGGCTTGGCCGCGGGTGCGGGTTCCTTGACCACGGCAGGCTTTTCCTGTGGCGCGACGGCAGTCTTCACGGGAACAGGCGCCGCAGTCGGCTTGGCGGCAGGCGTTGGCGTTGCGCCCTTCCCTGTGACCAACGGCCCCAGCAACCGGATCTCGACATAGCCGATGGCCTTGGTCAGGTCGCGCTCCCGTTCGTTCATATCGAACACGGCGGTCCAGCCATTGAGTTGGACGAAATCAACGCGTACTTTGTCGCCAGGCTTCAGGGTGCGGATCAATGGCGACTCGGGGTCCGGCTTGTGGCGAACGCTCAAAGGCTGCTCCACAACACGCACGGCGCCCCAATTCGGCGCCTGTGCAAAGGCCTGCACGCAAAACGACACAAGCAGGAACGCGGCTGCACATGCCGCGGTGAAAAAGCTCATCCTGCGCTGCCGCACTATTTCTTCTCCTTCTTGAGAGCACTCAGGCCGCTTGGGGTCAGTTCCGCCTCAACACCGCCAGCGGCGGTAAGTTCCCGCGTCTCCAGATTGATCTCAACGGTTGTGGCGTTGACGGAAAAATCCGGTCGCGTCACGATGACCCGCCCCTTGAAATAGGCCTTCTTCATGGCGCCAATGTAGTCAAAAGCATCCGACGTGAGCGAGAACTCGCCAAAGCGGCCGGAGATATTGTCGCGCAGGGTGACGGTGTTGCCCATCTGATTGACTTCGCCGGTATCGGATTTGATGAAGACTTCCTCACGATCCGCGCCGATATACGCCGAAAGCTGCGGCCGGATAACCTGCACTATGCGCTTGTCGAAGCTGTACTCAGCGCTTTTTGCCCGCACGCGCCACAGCTCTTTGCCCTCGCTGCCCTGCACAAGCTCAAGGTCCTCGGCCCGTACGTCAGCCTCGTTCTGGGCTGCGGGCTTTGGTTCCGGGGCGCTGCGGGGCGACCGCTGCTGGTTGACGACCAGCCCGATGGCCAGTCCCAGCAGAAAAATCACGACCACAGTGACAAAAGGCTTGCGCATTCATCTGCTCCACTTCTCCCAGGCTGCGTCGTACTGACCACGGCAGTGCAGGAGGAACATGACGGCCTCTCGGACCGCCCCCTGACCGCCAGAAAGCCTGGAAATCCACTTGGCCAAGGCGAGAATTTCCGGCTGGGCGTTGGCCACGGCCATGGGCAGCCCCACAACCTGCATGACGCCTGCGTCGACCCAGTCATCGCCCAGATAGGCGATTTCGGAACGCTCAAGCCCAAGCCTCTCGCGAATTGCATCCATCATGGGCACCTTGTCCTTGTACCCGGCGTGGTACTCGGTGATGCCAAGCTCACGCACCCGCTTCTCCACAGCCCCATGGTTGAGACCGGTGATGACCGCGAGGTCGAGCCCAAATGATTGTGCAATTTTGATTCCAAGGCCGTCTTGCACATTGAAACGCTTGGAGACATTGCCTTCGTGGTCGTAATACAGCCCACCGTCCGTCAGGACGCCGTCGACATCCAGGATCAGAAGTTTGACGCCTGCGCCAAGCGATTGCGGGGTGTTATCCGGCACTGGGCACGCTCCATATGGCAAGCAGACGCTTGAGCAGCCCTTCGAGTTGCGACAACGGCAGGCTGTTCGGCCCGTCGCACAGGGCGCGGTCCGGGTCCGGGTGGACTTCGAGGAACACGCCGCTGGCTCCCGCCGCTACTGCCGCGCTGGCAAGCGGAATGACGAACTCGCGCTGGCCGCCGGAACTGCCGCCCTGCCCTCCCGGCAACTGCACGGAATGGGTGGCGTCGAACACCACCGGCGCGCCAAGCCCCCGCATGATGGGGATGGAGCGCATGTCGACCACGAGATTGTTGTAGCCGAAGCTTGCGCCGCGCTCGGTGAGCCACACGCGGCCATTGCCCGTGCTGCGCAGTTTTTCGGTGGCGTTCTTCATGTCCCATGGGGCCAGGAACTGCCCTTTTTTCACGTTGACGATGCGCCCGGTTTCGGCGGCGGCGAGGAGCAGGTCCGTCTGCCGGCACAAAAAGGCCGGAATCTGCAACACATCGGCCACGCGCGACACAGGCTCCGCCTGCTCGGGCAGATGGATGTCCGTCACCACGGGCAGACCTGTGCTCTCGCGGACCTCGGCCAGCCACGAGAGGCCCATGTCCATCCCCGGCCCGCGGAAGCTCGTCACCGAAGTGCGGTTGGCCTTGTCATATGAACTCTTGAAGATGATGGGCAGGTTCAGGCGTTCAGAAATGGCCGCCAGCTCGCGGGCCACGTCGAGAGCCAATTGCCGGCTCTCCAGCACGCACGGACCGGCCAGGATGAACGGGCCGGTCAGGCTTTTGGCGTAGAGTTCGGAACTGTCGTAGGCCATGCTACTTCGCCTTGGAATAATTCACGGCAGCGGCGATGAATTCGCGGAACAACGGGTGCGGACGCATGGGGCCGGACTTGAACTCCGGATGGAACTGGCAGCCCAGGAACCACGGGTGCCCGGGAAGCTCAACAATTTCAACCAGCTCTTCATCCGGGGAAAGGCCGGACAACACCAGCCCCTTCTCCTGCAACGCCCCGGCGTATTTTTTGTTGAACTCGTAGCGGTGGCGGTGGCGTTCCTCGATCTTCGGCTCGCCGTAGGCCTCGAAGGCCTTGGTGTCCTTCACAAGCTTGCAGGGGTAAGAGCCAAGGCGCATGGTGCCGCCCTTGTTGGACTCTTCGTTGCGCTTCTCGACCTTCTTTTTGCGGAAGTCGTACCATTCGGTCATGAGATAGATGACCGGGTCCGGCGTGAACTCGTCGAACTCCTGGCTGTTGGCTTTCTCAAGCCCGAGCACGTGGCGCGAGAACTCGATGACGGCGCACTGCATGCCCAGGCAAATGCCGAAGAACGGCACGTTCTTCTCGCGCGCATATTTGATGGACAGGATCTTGCCCTCTATGCCGCGCGAGCCGAAACCGCCCGGCACCAGGATGGCGTCCAGATTCTTGAGGCGCTTCTCCACGTTCTTGGCGGTGATCTCCTCGGAGTTCACATACTCAAGGTCAAGGGCGACCTCGTTGGCCACGCCGCCATGCACCAGCGCCTCGTGAAGGCTTTTGTAGGCCTCTTTGAGATCGACGTATTTGCCCACAATGCCGACCTTGACCCGGCCCTTGGGGTTGTTGACGCGGCGGTTCAGTTCCTTCCAGGAATCAAGTTCGGCGTTCTTGGCGGGCAGCTTCAAAAGAATGGCGATCTTCTGGTCGACACCTTCGCGGTAGAATTCCATAGGCACTTCGTAGATGCTTTGCACGTCCACGGCCGAGAACACCGCATCGCGGTCAACGTCGCAAAAAAGTGCGATCTTGGCCTTGAGTTCGGCGGGAAGGGGCACCTCCGAACGGCACAGGATGATGTCGGGCTGGATGCCGATGCTGCGCAATTCCTTGACGCTGTGCTGCGTGGGCTTGGTCTTGAGCTCGCCCGCGGCGCGCATGTAGGGCACAAGGGTCAGGTGCAGATAGAGCACGTTCTCTTTGCCGAGGTCGTTCTTGAGCTGGCGGATGGCCTCCAGAAACGGAAGGCCCTCGATGTCGCCCACAGTGCCGCCGATTTCGATGAGCGCAACGTCCTCGTCATTTTTCGGGGCGTTGAGCACGGCGTTCTTGATCTCGTCGGTGATGTGCGGGATGACCTGCACGGTGCCGCCAAGATAGTCGCCCCGGCGTTCCTTGTTGATGACGTTGTTGTAGATGCGGCCGGAGGTGAAATTGTTGCCCTGGCCCATATGGATGCCCAGGTACCGCTCATAGTGGCCCAGGTCCAGGTCGGTTTCCGCGCCGTCTTCGGTGACGTAGACCTCGCCATGCTGGAAGGGGTTCATGGTGCCGGGGTCGACGTTGATGTACGGGTCGAGCTTTTGAATGGTGACCTTGAGCCCGCGGGCCTGCAACAGCGCGCCAATGCTCGCCCCGGCCAGCCCCTTGCCCAAAGACGACAACACGCCGCCGGTAATGAATATAAATTTCGTCTTCATGCAAACACCCCTTCTGCATGCTTCAGGTTATGTTTTCCGCGTGTTGACGACGCAAGCCCGCACACGTATTCTTACCCTCCGCGGGACCGGAATCTCATACCTGCCCCGCTCTGCTGAGCCCAGGAGGACGTTCATGGCCCGCGTCAAAGCACTTGTTCTTACCGGATATGGCACCAATTGTGAACAGGAATCAGCACACGCAGCCCGGCAATCCGGCGCTGATGAGGCGGATATCGCCTATTTTTCTGATATTTCCTCCGGCCATGTGCGGATGGAGAACTATAATTTTCTGATTTTCCCCGGCGGCTTTCTGGATGGCGACGACCTCGGCTCGGCCCAGGCCGCAGCGTTGCGCTGGCGTTTTGCAAAAACAAACACCGGCGACCCCGTCATCGACCAGCTCAAGGCCTTCTTCGATGGGGGCGGCATCATCCTCGGCATTTGCAACGGCTTCCAGCTTCTGGTGAAGCTTGGCCTGCTGCCCGCCCTTGGCGGCAAGTACTTCGAGCGCCAGTTTTCGCTTTCCAACAACGATTCCGCAAGGTTCGAGGACCGCTGGGTCCATCTTGGCGTCAACCCCAAGAGCCCCTGCGTCTTCACCAAAGGCATCGACCGGCTGTACCTGCCCGTGCGCCATGGCGAAGGCAAGATCGTCCCGCTCGACCAGCCCACCCTCGACGCGGTGGAGGCCGCGGACCTTGTGGCCCTGCGCTACATTGATCCGCAGACAGGCCAGCCGACCATGAACTATCCGCTGAACCCCAATGGCGCGGCCAACGCCATTGCAGGACTCACCGACCCCAGCGGCCGCATTCTGGGACTCATGCCGCACCCGGAGGCCTACAATCATGCCTGCAACCACCCAGGCTGGACGCGGGGCGAAACATCCGCCCTGGGCCTGACCCTGCTTGAGGCCGGAGTGCGCCACCTGCACTCGCTGTAGGAACGGGCGGCATGCGTCCAGCGCCCTGCCCGCCGCCCGCGCCGCCTGGCAGCCAATCCGGCCAGACGTGGCGCGGGCTCATGGCCCTTGCCTTTGACGAGGCCTGCCAGGCCGCCGCCGAGGACGAACCGCCGGTGGGCGCGGTGCTCGTTGGTGATCAAGGCGAAATCATCAGCCGTGCGCACAACCGCACAATAGCCCAGCATGACCCCACCGCCCACGCGGAGGTGCTCTGCCTCCGCGAGGCCGGGGCCAAACTCGGCAACCACCGCTTGCCCGGCACCATCCTCCTGGTCACCCTTGAGCCCTGCCTCATGTGCCTGGGCGCGCTCATCCACGCCCGCGTCGCCGGCATCGTCTTCGCCACGGCTGACCCCAAGGCCGGGGCGCTGATTTCCAATCTCGACGGCGCGAACCTGCCCTTTGCCAATCACAGGCCCTGGGTGCTGCAAGGCGTGCTGGCGGAAGACTGCGGCGCGTTGCTGAAGCGGTTCTTTCTGGCCAGACGAAAACAGAAGCCTTGAAGACGCATCCCGGTCAGCAGCAGCTCCTGGCCCACAAAAAAAGTGACAACTAGTAGTATAGATAAAATCTAGACATTCTCTACATGCTGAAAAATAAGACTTAAAGTTGTTGCGGATTCAAGAACGCAAGAAGGCGGCACACCCATCGATGCGCCGCCTTCTTGCGTGTTTACAGCGTGTGATTACAAAAAATCGGGATCGATGGCGGCCTTTCCACCGGCAAGCATGATCTTGAAATAGCGTAACGCGCGGTCATCCACAGGCACGATGGGGAAGTTCTTGCGGCAGGCGTCGCACTGGGCCATGGAAGGGCGCGTGGGCGCGATGAGCGTCACCTCGCGTCCGCAGTGCGGACACTGATATAGAAATATGATCTCCATGCCCGCGGGTTTCACGGGCGTGATGGGCTTGCTGCCGGGCATTGGCTCTCCCCTGCTCCGCGCCTAGCTGGCGAAGAGGCTTGTGCCGCTCATGGCGGCTGGTTGCGGAAGGCCCCAGGAGGCCAGAATGGTCGGCGCGATGTCACCCAGCTTGCCGGGGGTCAGCGCGCGGCCGCCGCTGGCGTCCATGTGGACAAGCGGCACAGGATTGGTGCTGTGGGCGGTCTGGGGACCACCAGCGGCGTCGAGCATCTCCTCGGCGTTGCCATGGTCCGCGGTGAGGAACACCTGGCCGCCAGCGGCGAGAAAGGCCTCGACAAGCCGCCCCACGCAGGCGTCCACGGTTTCGCAGGCGGCAATGGCGGCGGAAATGATGCCCGTATGCCCGACCATGTCGAGGTTGGCGAGGTTACACACGCAAAGATCGAACCCGGCGCGGCGCGCAAGCAGGGTCTCGGTGACTTCACGGGCGCTCATTTCGGGCTTGTGGTCGTAGGTGGGCACCTCCCGCGGTGAGGGAATGAGCACGCGCTCCTCGCCGGGCAGCGCGTCTTCAACGCCGCAGTTGAGAAAATAGGTCACGTGCGCGTACTTTTCCGTCTCTGCGATGCGCAGTTGCCTGAGGCCGTTTTCGCTGACGACCTGCCCCAGGAAGCCCTCAAGGGACTGCGGACCGAACGCCACGGGCAAGGGGAAGGTGGACTCATACTGCGTCATGGTGGCGAAGCAGGAAAGCCTGGGGCAGTAAGGCCGAGGGAAGTCTTTAAAGTCTTTCTCGAAAAATGCGCGACTGATCTGCCGGGCACGGTCGGCCCGGAAATTGAAGAAAAAGAGCGAGTCGCCGTCGCTTATGGACCCAAGAGGCTGGCCGGAAGCATCCGCCACAACGCGCGGCCGAACGAACTCGTCGGTTTCGCCAGCGGCATAGGCCGCTTCAATGGCCGAGGTTGCGCTCTCCACCGCCACGCCCTGGCCGCAGGCAAGCGCAAGATAGGCTGGCTCGTTGCGTTCGTAGTGCTTGTCGCGGTCCATTGCGTAGTAGCGCCCGGTGACCGTGGCGATGCGCCCGGCGCCAAGCTCCGCAAGCTTGGCCTCCAGGGCCCGCACGTAGCTGAGCCCGCTTTTTGGCGGGGTGTCGCGGCCGTCAAGAAACGCGTGGATGAAGATCTCGCGCACGCCTTGGGCCTTGGCCAGGGCCACCAGCGCATGGATGTGGTTCTGGTGGCTGTGGACGCCGCCATCGGAAACAAGGCCCATGAGGTGCAGGCGCCCGCTGCCCGCCTTGGCCTTGGCGCAGAGGTCGAGCAGCACGGGGTTCGCGGAGAATGCGCCGTTTTCCATGGCGATATCGATGCGGGTCATGTCCTGATAGACGATGCGCCCCGCGCCGATGTTCATGTGCCCGACCTCGGAGTTGCCCATGAAGCCGGCAGGCAGGCCCACCGCCCGACCGGAACAGGCCAGGCTCGTGTGCGGATATGTGGCAAAAAGTTCGTCGAGCACCGGAGTGGCCGCCAGTGATACGGCGTTGCCCGGTCCTTTCGGCGCCAGGCCAAAGCCGTCAAGAATAAGCAGCAGCGTCGGCGTTACGGTCATTGCTCTTCCCTGGTGACGCCCGTGGGAGCAGCCAGGCGCTTGCCTTCGGACCAAAGGCCCTCGATGTTGTAAAAACGGCGGACCTCATCCTGAAAAATGTGGATGACCACATCGTTCAGGTCCACAAGAATCCAGGTTCCTGTCTCGTAGCCCTCACGCCCGAAGGATATGAAATTGTTTTCCTTGGCCAGCAAGTGGGCGGCGTCCGCCAGGGACTGCGCATGGCGCTGCCCGCGGCCGGTGACAACGATGATATGCTCGGCTATGGGGCAAATGCCGGTGACATCCAGCAACACGATGTCTTCGCCCTGCTTCTCGTCGAGCAAGGCGGCCAACAGCTGGCTCTTCTGTTCCGTAGGCATGGCGGGGGTCGTGGGCAACATCGGTTTTTTCTTCATGGTTCCTCTGGCCGCAAGCGCGGCGTTTACTTGCTGTGGCTTGTACTGAAAAGCGGGCGCAAGCGCAATCAGCCAGACAAACGCCCCGCCACAAGCAAAACATCCCAGCGCAGCCACAGCCACAGCGAGGTGATGGCAAAAGTGGCGATGGTCACCGGCAGGCCGACCCGCAGATGCTTGCGCCAGGTGATGAACACGCCCAGCCGCGCAGCCTGCTCGGCCACGATGAGGTTGGCGATGCTGCCGAGCAGAAACAGATTGCCCGCAAACGTGCTCGCCAGGGCCAGCAGCAGCCGCTCCTGCGGGGTGTGGCAGGCAGGCAGGAGCAGCATCACGGCGGGCACGTTGGAGATGAGATTCGACAGCAAGGCTGTGATGGCGAAGAGCCACCCGGGGGTATCGAGGGGGACGCCGGCCGCGCCGATGCCCGCGAACATCCGGTCGAGCAGCCCCACCTGGGCCACGGCGTGATTCACCACGAACAGGCCCAGGAACAAGAGCAGCAGTTCCCAGTCCACCAGGCCGAAAAGCGAGCCGGAACGCGTGCGCCGGCTGAGAAGAGCCAAGCCGCCTGCGCACAGCGCCACGACCTCGCGCGGCGTATCAAGCAGGAGAAAGCCTCCCAGGCAAAGACAAAGCAGCAGGCACCCCTTGAGGCTCTGCCAGGGCTGAAACGCGACGGCAGGCACGGGCGCCACCTGCCGCGCCAGCGTCCAGTCGCCCCGCGTTACCAGCACGATGATGCCCCAGGCAGCCACGAGCCCCACGCCAACCGGAGGCAGGGCATCAAGCATGTATGCGCCGAAGGGCAGCCCGCCCACCTGGCCGATGAGCATGTTTTGCGGATTACCGATGAGCGTTGCGGCGGAACCGATGTTCGCCGCGCAGCACAAGCCCAAAAGATACGGAACGGGATTGAGCCCGCGTTTGAGGCAGCCCTCGGCCAAGATGGGCGTCATGGCCAGGCAGACGATGTCGTTGACGAGCACGGCGGAGAGAGCCGCGCTCACTGCCATGACCAGCAGAAGCAGCCCCGAAGGCGACAGCCCCGCCCGGGCGATGCGCCGCGCGAGCATGGTGTAGAATCCGCCGAGGCGCAACTGACCGGACACGAGCATGAGTCCGAAAAGCAGGCTCATGGTCGGCATATCCACCGCGGCCCAGGCCTGGCGGGATTCAAGCACACCGCCCGCGAGCAGGGCCACGGCCCCAAGCAGCGCCACCCCTGCCCTATCCACCGCCATGCCCGGCAGGCGCCCCATCAGCATGCCCAGGTACACGACGCCGAACACGACCAACACGAAACTTTGCATCCAACCTCCACTCTCGGAACTGGTCCTACGGGAGCGTTGCCCGAACCGCAAGAACCAAGCAGAGCCACACATCATCCGGGCGTTTCCTTGACGACGAAACGCGATTCGGGCAAGGATTTTATCCGCTACGCATTCATTGCGCCATTACCAATATATGTGCGCAAGGCAATGTTGCCGGGCAGTTCAAGCCCCTGCGCAGCAACGACGCTGGCAGTTGTTCCGCAGAACGAGACGAGTCTATTGGACTGCGCGTGGTTGCCCGCTTTTTTTCATATGATGACGCAGCACATCCGCTGCGTTTGCCCATCAAGGAGGACCATTCATGATTTTTGACGTGGAACATGAAACCATGCCCCGCGAGGAATTGGAAAAGCTGCAACTGCAACGGCTGCAGAATGTCGTGGCGCGCGTGTACGAGAATGTGCCCTTCTACCGCAAAAAGCTTGATGAGCGCGGCGTCAAGCCGGAGCACATCCAGAAGTTGTCAGACGTGAAGCTGCTGCCCTTCACCGAGAAGCAGGACCTGCGCAACCACTATCCCTTCGGCCTTTTCGCCGTCAGCCGCGAAAACATCGTGCGCATCCATTCTTCCTCCGGCACCACCGGCAAGGCGACCGTCGTCGGCTACACCAAGCGCGACATCAAGAACTGGGGCCTCATGATCGCCCGCAGCCTGGCCGCGGCCGGGGCCACCACCGGCGATTTCGTGCACAACGCTTACGGGTACGGCCTGTTCACCGGCGGCCTGGGCATCCACAATGGTGTCGAGGAACTCGGCGCGACGGTGATCCCCATCTCCGGCGGCGGCACCCGCAGGCAGGCCATGCTCCTACGCGATTTCGGCGCCACGGTGCTCACCTGCACGCCCTCCTACGCGCTGCATCTCTACGACGCAGCCAAGGAAATGGGCATAGACATCAGGGAACTGCCGCTGCGCATCGGCATCTTCGGCGCCGAGCCCTGGACCGACTCCATGCGCGCCGATATCGAAAGCAAGCTCGGCATCACCGCCATCGACATCTACGGACTCTCTGAAATAATGGGGCCGGGCGTGGCCATCGAGTGCGCGCGCGTGAAAAAAGGCCTGCATATTCAGGAAGACCATTTCCTGGCCGAGATCATCGATCCTGACAGCGGCGAGCAGAAGGCCCCGGGCGAAGTCGGCGAGCTGGTCTTCACCACGCTGACCAAGGAAGGAATTCCCCTGCTGCGTTACCGCACGCGCGACCTGAGCCGCCTGAACACCGCGCCCTGCCGTTGCGGCCGCACCACGGCACGCATGGAGCGCGTCACCGGCCGCAGCGACGACATGCTCATCATCCGCGGCGTCAACGTGTTCCCCTCGCAAATCGAGACCATCCTGCTCGAAACCGACGGGCTCACCCCGCACTACCAGCTCATCATCAACCGCGAGGGCACGCTGGACACCATGGAAGTGCGCGTGGAAATCGACGAAGCCGTGTTCTCCGACCAGATCAAGAATTTACAACGCCTTGAATCCAAGATAGAAAAGAACATCAAGGAATTCCTCGGAGTCACCGCACGCGTCAAGCTGGTGGAGCCCAAGGGGATTGAACGCAGTGAAGGAAAGGCCAAGCGCATCGTCGACATGCGCAAGAGCCAGGCTTAGCCCGCCCGGACGTTGGTTCCGGTTCTGAGCACACAAACCAAGCGAGGAGAATCATGAAGGTCGATCAACTCTCCATCTTCCTGGAAAACCGCGCCGGTCGCCTGGCCGAGGTCACCCGCATCCTTGCAGAATCCGGAGTGAACATCCGCGCCCTTTCCCTGGCCGACACCTCAGACTTCGGCATTCTGCGGCTCATCGTCTCCGACTTCGACAAGGCCAAGGAAAACCTCAAGGCCGGCGGCTTCACCGTTGGCCGCACCACGGTTCTGGCCGTTGAGGTGTCCGATCATCCCGGCGGCCTGCACGCCATTCTCGACATGCTGCGCAACGCGGGCATCAACGTGGAATACATGTACGCCTTCGTGAACCAAAGCGGTGGCAACGCCATCATCATCTTCCGCTTCGACCGCACGGACCAGGCCATCGAGCTGTTGCAGAAGAACAATATCCCCATCATTCCCGGCGACAAGCTCTACTCCATGTAGCCATCATCAAAATGGGGGGGGCCAAGAGGCCCCCTCTTGCCTGCCATGAAAACACACACCGACACACGTCCACCTATCGACGAGCAATGGCTTGCGCGCATGCGTGCGGCCAAGCCGGACTTTTTGCGGCGCCTTTTCGAGATGTTCCTGGAAGAAGAACCAAAGCGCATTGCCGCACTTACGCAAGCCGTTGCCGCGGCTGACCTGGAACAGGTGCGTTACCTTGCGCATTCCATGAAAGGGGCGGCGGCGACCATGGGCATGGAGCGGCTGCGCGACGCCTGCCGGGAGCTGGAGCTGGCCGCCAAGGCGGACGATATGTCAGCCCTGAAGGCCGGCCTCAAGCCCGTCACCCAGGAATTCGGTTCCGTCCTCACGCTCATCCGTCAGGTGCTGGCGTCCAGCTAGCCTCTACCGGCTAATGCCCAAAAAAAACGCCGGACCCCCACAGGAGGCCCGGCGTTTTGTGGTCGCAGGGGGTCTTTTGCGCTAGAAAGTGTCGCCGATGCCGTACAGCTTGCCCGGCTCCCTTTTCGCCAGCCATTTGGCCGCACGCAGCGCGCCCTTGGCGAAATTCTCGCGCGAGTGCGCCCGGTGCGTCACCTCGATGCGTTCGCCGGGGCCGAAGAAATAGGCCGTGTGGTCGCCCACGACATCGCCGCCGCGCAGCGCGCAAACGCCCAGTTCCTTCTCCGGACGTTCGCCGATGATGCCGTCACGCGAGTGCCTCTTGACCTCGTCGTAAATCCAGCCGCGCGCTTCGGCCATGCACTGGGCCAGCTTGAGGGCCGTGCCGCTCGGCGCGTCCTTCTTGCGGTTGTGGTGTATCTCCATCAGCTCCATGTCATAATCAGGCCCAAGCATCTGCACCAGCATGGGCAGCACCTTCAAAAGCACGTTGATGCCGACGCTCATGTTCGGCGCAAAAAGCAGGGGCACGTTTTTGGCTGCGTCTTCAAGAATGCCCACTTGCGAAGGCTTCAACCCCGTGGTGCCGATGACAACGGGATTCATATGGCGTTTGCAGATGGAAACATGCTCCACCGAGGCCTCGGGCGAGGTGAATTCCACGACCACGGCCCGCGGCAGCTTGGGCAGCACCTCGTCCAGATCGCTGGAGACGAGGCAGTCCAGGTTCTCAAGTTCGGTGAGCCTGTCCGCCCGCTCGATGACGGCCTTCAGTTTGAGCTGCGGGTCCTGCTGGGCCAAGCGCACCAGGGTGGAGCCCATGCGGCCGCAGCCGCCCATGACGATGACATCGGTGAACTGTTCAGTCATATCGATTCCTCCTGATGACGCGGTGAGGGACTATGGGAAGCTGACGCCATGTTTGCGCAGCATATCCAAAAACTGCGGGAAGTCCAAGATGGCCAGACCGAGGTCCCGCGCTTTGGCGAGCTTGCTTCCCGCCTCTTCGCCGGCAACAACGTAGTCGACCTTGCGCGAGACCGAGCCGGAGCAGTTGGCGCCAAGGCGCTCCACAAGGACCTGCGCCTGCGGGCGGCTCATGCCCGGCAGCCCGCCGGTAAACACGAAAACCTTGCCGGAGAGCGGCAATGCCGCGCCCCCGTCAGGCTGTGCGCGGCGTGGCCAAACGCCGATGTTTTTGAACCGCGCCAGCATGGCCTGGTTGCCCTCGTTGGCGAAAAAGGCGCGGATGCTCGCGGCAACCTT
>Ga0209800_10001421_pt1 | contig 25147 bp, 24 predicted proteins | sample Higcelweek8metaG_FD_187174 | JGI IMG/M metagenome (GOLD analysis project Ga0209800, IMG submission 187174) | Freshwater pond sediment microbial communities from the University of Edinburgh, under environmental carbon perturbations - High... | ecosystem: Environmental > Aquatic > Freshwater >...
CAATCCCAACACGCGCGGCAAAAGACTTCTTTATGCTTAACGAACCTCAACCACTTCCGCATTATCGGCAAAGGCACCCGTTGCGGCGTTGATGAAATACCAGTGGCTCACGACCAGCGTGCGATCGGCCTGCTTTTGCCACGCCCATTCGTCGCGAAACGCTTGCACGCGCCGCGCCACATCGCTGCCCTTTTCATGAAAGGGCATCCACCATTCGCTGTCTTCCGGCAGGCGGCTAAAATCTACATCCGGCCAAGCAGCTATGAGCTGCGCGGCGTGCGTGCCGATATCGCAGCTATAGAGCCGCCGCTCGCCCACCAACGGCTCGACGATAATCGGCGCTTTGATTGCGCGCGCGATGATCGAAGCCGTTTGCAACGCGCGCGTATAGGGGCTTGAGATAATCGCATTGATTGCCTTACCCACCAGTTTGGTCGCGCTCGCCTCGACCTGCTTGACGCCCAAAGACGAAAGCGGCGCATCCGGCGTTTGCGGATCAAGGCCCGTTGTGTCAAAGCCTTCATTGAACGTTGATTGGCCATGGCGAATAAAAAACATATTTGTCCTATTTCTTCTTTTTGCGCCCGCGTTTTTCAGCAAGCGGATGATGTTCTAAAACCGTTTTCATGAGACGATCGCTCGCCACATGCGTATAAATTTGCGTGGTCGCAATATCAGCATGCCCCAGCATCATTTGTACGCTACGCAAATCCGCGCCATGTTCGATCAGATGCGTAGCAAACGCGTGGCGTAAAACGTGCGGACTAAGCCGCTCGGGGGCAAGCCCGGCTTGAAGGCCGATTTCTTTCAAAATCTGGAAAAAGCGTTGCCGCGTGACATGCCCGGTTTTGGAGCGCAGCGAGGGAAACAAAAATGGCGAAGGCCTCTTGCCCAAGCTCTCCTTGCGCAACGGCAACCATGCGGCCACAGCCGCCACAGCTGGATCGCCCAGCGGCACCATGCGTTCTTTGCCGCCTTTACCTTTGACCTGCACAAGCCCGCGATCGAAAAGCACGGCCCCCATCGGAAGCCCCACAAGCTCGCTGACGCGCAGCCCCGCCGCATAAAGCAGCTCCAGCAAAGCGCGAAGCCGCGCCCCTTCCGCACCAGGGACAAGACGGATGGAGTTGATAAGCGCAAAGACTTCTTTTTCGCTTAAGTATTTAGGCAAAACACGGCCCAAACGCGGCGCATCAATGTTACGCGTCGGGTCCTCAAGCCGCAGATTTTCCGAACATAGAAACCGAAAATATTGCCGAAGAGCAGAAAGCCGCCGCGCTTGCGTGCGCGGCGCGGCACGGCGCAGTGAAACGATATAGGCCCGCACTTCATCTTCGCTCGCTTGATCAAGCCCCAGCTCACGCGCCGCCAAAAAGCGCTCGGCATCTTCTAAATCGCGCCGATAGGCCGCACGCGTATTACCCGCCGCGTTACGCTCAGCCAGCATCATATCAAGAAAAGGCTCAATCGACGAGACGTTCACGGATACAAAAGCCCCACCAGCGCCTCACGCGCAAAAGCCTTGGCCTCAGCCTCAAACCCGGCCTGTTGCAAGGCGCGAACCATTAGTGCCGAAACGCTCACAGGCTGCGCCGCCCCGCCATCCGCCCCGACAAGGAGGGCCAAAAGCGCTGTCTCCCCCTTACGTTGCGCCACCCCAGCCAAACGAAGCCGCTCAAGAAGGATAGGCGAAGGGTTCATCTGCCTGCTAGAGGACACAGCCTCAACCACCCGCATCCAAGCCTCTTCAGAAACGGCATACCCCGCCGCTGACAAAAGCAACAAGACCGACCCCGCCTGCTCCCGCTGTGCGCGAAGATCTTTGTCCTTGCCTTGATCATCCTTGCTCGCCGCAAGGGTTTGATCCAACCAAGCGGTCAGCCCGTGGGCATAATCCGCATCCGCCACCAAACCCGAAAGAACGTAAAGCGGCCAATCGGCGATCAACTGCTTTTGAACGTCCGGGATCCTGTCGCCGACATCGAGCGCCAGCTTAACCCACGGCTTCGCCTTATCCGTCTGCCCAGCCAAAGCCATCACCCGAGCACCCTGCGCGGCAAAGCTGTTATAATCCGAAATGACCGGCACATCGGCCAAAAGACCCGCCGCCACGCCGCCCAGCGAACCCGTTAAGGTCCCTACCGGCGCATCCGATAAAAAACGTTGCGTCAGCTCCACTTTCTTTTGTGGGGTCGCTTCAATTAAGGCTTGTTGATAGGCCGCAGCCCGACCAACCGGCCCCTTCTCTTCAACCGGCGCATCAGGAGCGATGGCTAAGCTGCTATAAACACTTGCAAGTTGTTGGGGCGAGATTGTCCCATTTTGCGCCATGCGTTCGGCCAGTTTCAGCCGCGCTTTTTCATCGACGGCCTTCGTTTGCAAAAGCTCGGCCACCTGCGCAGCCTCTGGCCTTGCATAAACTTCAGACGGCAAAGGCAAATCCATCTGCCTTAAGACAGCCAGATCAATCGCTTGAAGCGGCGTCAATCGGCGCGGCAGAACCTTGGACTTGGCGATCACATTGCGCGTGACGAGCATCATAAACGTGTCGTCTTTGGCCCCCTGCTCGCGCAGCAGATCAAGCCCAAGTTGAACAGCGTTATTATCATTGGCTTGCAACTTGCAGACAATCAAAGCTTTTTGCCATTCGCTGTTGGCCACATCCGTTTTGGCATCTTTGCCATCCATGAGCGCCGGGATCTTTTCACACGCCGCCGCATGATCCGGGCCGACCAACTCAGCTTGGATCAAAAGACGCGTGGTGATGTCATCAAGCGCGCCCGGTTGAACAAGAGCCGCCAACTTCCAAGCCTCGCCCACAGCCCCCATCGCGATAAGCTTTTCAAGCCGCATGGCTGTTAAGGTTTGCTTGCCCTGCGCGGCCACCCCATCCGGCACAGCGGCGGTCGTCAAAAGCATACGCCGCGCAAGGTCATTCAGCGCCGGCGAAGCCGTCGGCAAGCTCACGGCTGGCATTAATTGATCAACAAGGGCAATCGACGTTCCTTGCCACATCGAAGCCCCAAAGCCCCCATGCCCAGCATCCAAAAGCCCCACAGAGTTCGGATCGACATTGGCCAAAGGTTTACTGGAAACAGGGTCGCCCAGATCAATCCCCCCGGTCACAGGCTCGGGTGCGCTGGGCACAACCGTCGTGGTAATGGGCGAGGCCGCCTCAGGCACAGCCTCTTCTTCCGCGCCTTTTAAATCCATCGGCGGCGGCAAAAAGCTTGCCTCGCGATCATCAACCACAGCCGGAGCCGCCGCAACAGCAGGCGCATCAACCGTTGGCACTGGCAGCGCCGCGCAAGCAGCCCCCCCATTGACAGCAAGGGCCAAAAGAAACGATAAACTTGAAAGCGTCCGTTTCATGCGATTGCTCCTCTTTGGTATGCGGCAATGTGTGGTGCTGGGCGCAATTTTGATCGGATTGGTTCCCAAACGCAATGACAAACCACCCCTTAGGCCCCGCCGCCCTCACAAAAAGCATTGTCCTTGTCGGCATGATGGGGGCTGGTAAAAGCACGGTTGGCCGCCTTTTAGCCCATCGGCTGAGGCTTCCCTTTGTCGATTCAGATCACGAGATCGAAGCTGCGGCGGCCTTGAGCGTTTCCCAGATTTTTGAAACCCTTGGGGAGCCAGCCTTTCGCGATGCCGAACGGAGGGTCATCGCCCGCCTCTTGGATGGCCCGCTTTGCATTCTCTCGACCGGAGGCGGCGCCTTTATGAACGAGCAAACGCGGGCCGTAATCAAAGAAAAGGCCCTGTCCGTCTGGCTTCAAGCTGAGTTCGATGTCCTGCTTGAGCGCGTCTCACGCACCAACAACCGCCCCCTTCTGCAAAAGGGCGATCCGGCCATCCTCTTGCGCGAGCTGATGCAAACCCGCGAACCCCTCTACGCCCAAGCCGACCTCACCGTAACAAGCGACCAAAGACCCTTAGAAACAACCGTAGATCGGCTTATTGCGCTGATTGAAGAAAAGGACAGATGATGACCGCCACCACACTTTCCCCGCAAGCGCAAAAACTCCGCGTCGCCTTCACGCCGCAGCCGCAAGATTACGATATTGTGATCGACAACGGCCTTTTGGCGCAAGCTGGCGCACATATTCGCGAACGGCTCGGCGCACGGCGCTGCCTGATCGTCACAGATGAAAACGTCGCGCCGCTTTACTTGGCTGAACTGGAGGCCTCGCTTGGACAAGCAGGCCTGACGCTTCTCCCTTCGATCATCATCCCCGCTGGGGAGCCTTCCAAAAGCCTGCCCAGCATTCATGAGCTGATGAACCACATTTTTGATCGCGGCGTTGATCGCGGGAGCTTGCTTATCGCGCTCGGCGGCGGTGTTGTCGGCGACCTCACGGGCTATGCCGCCTCGATCACCATGCGCGGCATTGATTTTATGCAAGTGCCGACCACCTTGCTCGCCCAAGTCGATAGCTCCGTCGGTGGCAAAACGGGGATCAACAGCATTTACGGCAAAAACACCGTCGGCACTTTTTATCAGCCGCGCCTTGTGCTTGCCGATGTCAAAACACTGGAAACCCTGCCCGTGCGCGAGTTGAAATCAGGCTATGCGGAAACGGTAAAATACGGCCTGATCATGGACCCAGCCTTTTACGATTGGTGCGAAGCCAACGGCAAGAACCTGATCGAAGGCGACGCCGCAGCCCGCATTTATGCCATCGGCAAGAGCTGCGCGTATAAAGCCAAAATTGTGGAAGAAGACGAACGCGAAGCAGGCCGCCGGGCGCTGCTCAATTTAGGCCACACCTTCGCGCACCCGATGGAAAGCCTGACGGGCTATAGTGACACGTTATTGCACGGCGAAGCCGTCGCCATCGGCACGCTCATGGCTTTCCAGCTTTCGGCAAACATGGGCCTGTGCCCGGCCCATGATGTCAAACGCATCGAGGCGCATTTTACCGCCCTTGGCCTGCCCACGCGCCCGCCTGTCCTCAACGAAGATATCGAACAATTCATGACTCTGATGGGCCAAGATAAAAAGGCGCGCGACGGCCAATTAACCTTGATTTTAGCCAAAGGCATCGGCCAATCTTTCGTCGCCAAAGGGGTTGATCCCGCCCCGATCCGCGCCTTATGGCGCAGCTTTTTGGCCTAAAGAAAAAGAAGAAAAGCGTCTAGCGCCCCCGCTCAAAATCCCTTATGGTGCGGGCACGTCAAGGCAAGGACCCGTAGCTCAGCTGGATAGAGCGTTGCCCTCCGAAGGCAAAGGTCACGCGTTCGAATCGCGTCGGGTCCACCATAAAAACAGCTCCCGCTTGGGGGCTTTTTTTATGGGGAAATTGATAACGTGAAGGACGCGTCCACGTTCGACAAAACGCGTCAGCGTTTTGGACGTCGCGTGCACAGCACGGGACGCCCGAAGGGGCAAATATTTTGATCAATCACGCGTCCCCTTCACCAGCTCCATCCACTTGCACCGCTTGGCGATCAGCGGGGATTCAGTGTTGTGGTGAAGGCCGTTGGCGATGAGGTCGATGACGCGGTCGTCTTCCATATAACCCGTGTGCGCCGTCAGCGGATTGGCAAAGGATGCGGTGTCAAACAAGCTGTTTTGGTTAGCGATGTTTAAGCTGATATTCGTGACCGACGGACAGATACGGCTGTCAATCCGGGTCTCTGTGAAATTAAGCGGCACCGGATAAGAAAGAATATCGTTCGGGTCACTAAACGCGATAATATTCATTTGGCGCATCACGCGTTGCTTGGCCTTTACGCCCCGCTCATCACAATATTCTTTTTCTAAGCCAACAATCTCCGGCGCATCGCGGCCCATTTGTAGTAAAGGCAGCTGATTGGCCAACATAAACACCGTGAATTGCTTATGCCGGATGATGTCCTCAACCGAGCCACGCATCGCATCGTGATGATCGTTTGTCTTCAGGGCAGAATAATTTTGAATCGTGTCAATGGTAATCCGGCTACCAAGGCTGTGTGTGACAAAGAAATGATCATCCGCCGGGAGCGAAGCAAAAGTTGATTGTGGCCATGTTTCGCACAGGTGCGCACCGCTTTCGGGCAGGCCATTCCAATCATCGCCCATCATCCAGCACACAGATTGCGCAACCGAAGTCGTAATTTTTTGGTAGCCATTGCCGTTATAGATCAAAAGATCAGGCACCGTCGCATTCACAAAACTTTTGAGCGATCCATTTAAATCGGCGCGGGAAAGCCCTTCATTATTCATGGAGTCTGCCGCCAAGGCGCGCTTCTGCCCTTCTGTAATGGACGACCAAGTCAGCTCATAAAATAAAAGCTGACGTGTGTGGTCGGCATTGGTGTGGCGCGAGATGCGCAAGGTACCAAGCGTATGTGGCTCGCCGTTTTTCCACGGAATCGCTTTGCCATCAAGCTGAATGGTTTTCACCGTGGCATCCGCGATTGTTAAGCCGAGTTGCTCATAGAGTTTTTTCTGAAACCGGCTGGAATAACCCGGCAGATGATCGCTGATCCCGTGCACCATCAGCACCTTGGTCACTTTGCGCGAGGCGGGATTCTGTTCATCCAAACTGTGCCGAAGGCCATCAAAGGACATGCCCTCAATCTCGCATAAACGCGTGTCTTCTTCCGTGCCTTCATGGTCCAAAACAGCCTCGGTCACGCCCTTGGCAACGCTCGAACAGCCGCCCAACAGAACGGGGCACCCGAGCAAGGTCAAAAGAAGAACGGTTTTGGGAAAAGAAGGAAACATAGGGAAGCTCTCATGCTGGTTAACGTCAACGCGGCCTATCGTCTTTACTTTACGCAAAAAGCGCAAGGGTTAAACGTCACAGGCTCCGAATCTTGCGCCAAGTGATGCTTTTAAGGTCAGAAGGCTCCATTTTAGCGCTTTCCGGCGCTGCGCGGCATTTTTGACTTGTAAAGACCGCGTATTTCGTCGAAGAAACCAAGCGCACGCGCATTTGTTTCATCGATCAGAAAGTTTTTTCGCTCTCATGCTCTCCATTCAAGGCCTTTCCTATCGCGTCGGGGCGCGCACATTGCTGAATAACGTCTCGGTGAATATCCCCGCAGGCCATCGCGTGGGCTTGGTCGGCCCGAACGGCGCGGGCAAAACGACTTTGTTCAAATTGATCTCTGGCGAACTTGCGCCCGATGGCGGCGAGATTTCCTTTATCAAAGGCTCGACGCTTGGTTTTGTGCGTCAAGATATGCCAGATGATGGCTCGTCCATTCTCGATATCGTGCTCACGTCTGATACTGAGCGCACGGCGCTTCTCAAAGAAGCCGAGGCGACGGAAGATCTTGACCGCATCGGCTATATCTATGAGCGGCTCGCTGAAATTAGTGCGTACGATGCGCCCTCGCGGGCAGCCTCGATCTTGGCCGGTTTGGGGTTCAGCGATGCGGCGCAGGCCTGCCCTATTTCTGCTTTCTCCGGTGGGTGGCGTGCGCGTGTCGCTTTGGCCGCCGTTCTCTTCTGCCAGCCGAATGTGCTGCTGCTTGATGAGCCAACAAACCATTTGGATTTTGAATCCATCGTATGGCTTGAAAACTTCCTGATGCGCTATCGCGACACCGTCATCATGATCAGCCATGACCGCGATATTTTGAACAAAACCGTCGATCATATTCTGCATTTGGAAAATCAAAAGCTCGTCGCCTATACCGGCAATTACGATGCGTTTGAACGCCGCCGCGCCGAACAGCTGATGAACCAACAATCGTTACACGAAAAACAAATGGCGCAAAAAGCGCATTTGATGAAGTTCGTGGATCGTTTCCGCGCCTCAGCCAGCAAAGCGCGCCAAGCGCAGAGCCGCCTCAAAGCCATTGAGCGCATGGACATCGTCGATGCCGTGATCGCAGATCGCATCACCGCCTTTACCTTCCCCGATCCGAAGGAAATGAAATCCCCGCTCATTCGGCTTGAGGGCGTGAATGCGGGCTATATCGAACACAAGCCCGTGCTACACAAACTGGATTTGTACATCAACGCCAATGACCGCATTGCGCTGCTTGGTGCAAATGGCAACGGTAAATCGACACTTATCAAAATCCTGTCGGATCGATTGCAGCCAATGTCTGGCCAGATTTTAAAATCGGGTCAGCTTAAAATTGGTTATTTTGCCCAGTTCCAAACCGACGAACTGGACGTCACGCTCACGCCTTATGAAACGCTGTCCTCGGCCATGACCGATCCAGTGGAAATGAAAGTGCGCTCGATGCTCAGCCGCTTCGGGTTCGACAAGCGCAAAGCCGATACGAAGGTCGGCGAGCTTTCCGGTGGCGAAAAAGCGCGGCTTTTGTTCTGTTTGATGAGCTTTGATGCCCCGCACATTATGCTGCTTGATGAGCCGACGAACCATTTGGACATCGATGCGCGTGAAGCTTTGATCCAAGCGCTCAACAACTACACAGGCGCGATTGTGCTCGTCAGCCATGATCCGCATTTGGTCAGCTGCGTGGCCGATCAACTGTGGCTCGTCGAAGGCGGCAAATGCAAACCTTATGACGAAGATCTGGATACCTATCGCAAACAGGTTATGCGTCAACGCCGCCAAGAACGCGAACAGAGCAAGAAAGAAGCCCTGCGCATCACGCAGCCGGAAAAGACGGATCACGCGGCGTGTGAAAAAGAAGCTGAACAGCTTGAGCATCAGATTTCAGATCTTGCCCAACGCAAACACGATTTAGAAGGCGAAATAGCGCTGTGCTGCGAAGGCACGCCCGATCCGGCGCGGCTTAAACAGCTCAACATGCTTTACGCAGAGATGCAAAAAGAGCTGGAAACCGCTGAAGCCGCTTACGAAGAAATCATCAGCAGTTTGTAAAAAGAAAAACCTTTGTCCGCACATGGCGGAACCTATGGCTATAAAAACTAAAGGCCGTTCTGTTTGGCTCTGGCTCCCGGGTCAAGCCCGGGATGACGGTGGGTTTTTGTTTCTTTTTTGAAGAATAAAGAACCGCATTCACCATCAAAAAACTGCGTCATGCCCGCGGCGGCGGGCATCCCGTTTGTTTTCTGTCTTTTTTTATTTCATCATACGCCGGGCTTGCTTCGCGCATTGCATCACCATCGAACAATGGCAAGTCGCATGGCAATTCTGACCATTCGAACGAGCGCCTGCTCCCGTGACCCTGGATCCCGGGTCAAGCCCGGGATGACGGTGATTTTTTGTGGGGAGGTTTTTTCTCTGACCCCTGACCCCTGACTACTGAACCCTGAACCCTGCCCTCGCGGGCATCCCGTTTGGTTTTCTTTCTTTTGTCATTTTCCCCATAAGACGGACGTGTTTTGGGCATTTCATCACCATCGAAGAAACGCTACTTCTTGTGACCCTGGACCCCGCCCTTCGGCGGGGTGACGGTGATTTTTGTGGGAAGATTTCTTCCCTGACCCCTGAATCCTGACCCCTGACCCCTCTTCATCCCGTTTGCTTTAACCCGAACGGTTGCCTTACCGCCCCTCACGGCTGTGCAGGACGGCCAGCACATCGTACAAGCTGAGCCCGCGCGCGGTGAGCAAGACGAGAAGATGATACAAAAGGTCGGCGGCTTCTTCGGTTAGATTATCCGCCTGCAACGCGCCAGCCAGCGCGACTTCTACGCCCTCTTCGCCAACCTTTTGCGCCATGCGCGGCAAGCCTGCTTTGAACAGCGAGGCGGTATAGCTTTCTGCCGAAGGGTTATCACGGCGCGAGCGGATCGTCATTTCCAAATCTGCCAGAACGCCAAGCGGCGCAAAGGCCTCATCCCCAAAGCACGAACGCGTACCCGTGTGACAGGTCGGCCCTGCGGGCTCGGCCAAAATCAAGAGCGCATCGGTATCGCAATCAGCTCTGATCGTTTTCACGCGCAAAACATTGCCAGAGCTTTCTCCCTTTTGCCACAGGCGGTTCTTGCTGCGTGAAAAGAAGGTGACAAGGCCGCTCGCCTGCGTGGCCGCAAGCGCCTCCTTGTTCATATAGCCCAACATCAACACGCGGGCCGATGCGACATCTTGAATAATGACCGGGACAAGCCCGCCGCTCTTGGCCCAATGAATCGCGCTGACATCAATATCATTTATCATGGCCGCACCTTTATGCCGTTGGCTTGTAAAAGCGCCTTCAGCGCTTTGATCTCGATCACACCTTTATGAAACACGCTGGCGGCCAAAGCGCCATCGACGCGAGCATTTTGAAACACGTCGATAAAATCTTCGCTTTTGCCAGCGCCGCCCGAGGCGATGAGAGGAATCGAAACAGCCTCGCGCACGGCCGCTAATTGCGTCACATCATACCCGGCACGCATGCCGTCTTGATTCATGCAATTGAGCACAATCTCACCCGCGCCGCGCGCCTGCGCTTCCCGTACCCAATCGAGCGTACGGCGACGGCTCGACACGGTTTTCTTTTCATCGCCTGTATATTGATAGACAAACCAATCGTTTTCTTCATACCGGCTATCAATGCCGACGACCACGCATTGCACGCCGAACTCACGCGCCATCGCGTCGATAAAAGACGGATTTTCCAGCGCGGGCGAATTGATCGAAATTTTATCCGCGCCATAGGCCAGCAATTCCCGCGCATCCTCAAGGCTGCGAATGCCGCCCGCAACGCAAAATGGAATATCGAGAATCCGCGCAATCTGACGCACCCATTCGCGCCCCACACGCCGCCCATCGCTTGAGGCTGTAATGTCGTAAAACACAAGCTCATCCGCGCCCTCGTCGCGATAGCGTTTGGCCAGATCAAGAATATGCCCGACGATTTCATGATTGCGAAATTGAATGCCTTTGACAACGACGCCGTCTTTCACATCGAGGCACGGTATGATGCGTTTAGCGAGCATGCGCCGCCTCCTTGATCGCATCAGCAAGCGTAAAGGCGCCTTCATAAAGGGCCTTACCCGTGATCGCGCCCGCAAGCTTCAGCTCAGCCAAGGCGCGGATATCCGCCAGCGAGGAAATGCCGCCCGATGCGATAAGTTCAAGCGCAGGCGCGTTGGTTTGGATGCGCCGGTAAAGCTCGACATTCGGCCCCTTCATCATCCCGTCGCGGCCAATATCCGTGCAAAGCACTGTGCGCAAACCGCTGCCGTCAAAGGCTTTCAGCACAGCCCACAACGAAGCGCCGGAGCGTTCTTGCCAGCCATGGGTCAGAACTTCTGGATTTTCGGCTTCATCCAGCCGCACATCCAGCGCCAGCACAATCCGCTCGCTGCCAAACAGCTTCAACCAATTCCACACCAGCCCCGGGGCTTGCACCGCCACGCTGCCGATCACAACACGCTGCACACCTGTGGCCAAAAGCGCTTCAATATCGTCTTGGCTGCGCACGCCGCCGCCGGTTTGCACGGCAAGTTTTGTTTCGCGCACAAGGCGTGCGATCAAATCCGTTTGCCGCGCCGCCGCATTTTTCGCACCATCCAAATCAACGAGATGCAACCATTTCGCCCCGGCCTGCGCAAACCGAGCCACCACCGCGAACGGATCGGCATCGTAAAGCGTGGCCTCAGCAAAATCGCCTTGCCGTAACCGCACGCACGCGCCGTCTTTTAAATCTATGGCTGGGAAAAGATCCATTAGGTTTTCATTTCGATAAAGTTGCGTAAAATCTGTTGGCCCATGGCACCAGAACGTTCGGGATGAAACTGGCAGCCGAAAAAATTCTTGTGCCCCACCATCGCAGAAAACGCCTCGCCATAAACGCAGCTCGCTAGCGTCATATCAGAAACAGGCGCGGCATAACTATGGACAAAATACATGAACGATCCGGCGGGCACATCGCGCAACAACGAATGATCGCCGCGCGGCTCAATCTCATTCCACCCCATATGCGGCAACGGTTCCGCGCCGACCTTCATTTTGCGCACAGCGCCGGGAATAAGGCCCAAACAGGCTGTCTGCCCGCCCTCTTCCGATATCTCAAACATAAGCTGCATGCCAAGGCAGATGCCCAGCAAAGGCTGGCGCAGGCTGCGCAAAACGGCAATCAACCCGCGTTCATCCAGCATCCGCATCGCGGCGGGAGCCGAGCCAACGCCCGGTAAGACCACACGATCCGCCGCGCCGATCAGCGCTGCGTCCGCCGTGACTTGCGCATCAATCCCCAGTCGCGCAAAAGCCGCCACCACAGACGTGAGATTAGCGACCCCGCTATCGACCAGAGCAACGTTCATAAAGCGCCTTTCGTGGACGGCAAAGCCTCACCCTCGATCTTAATCGCCTGCCGCAAGGCACGGCCAAGCGCCTTAAATGACGCTTCGATCATGTGGTGATTATTCTCGCCCTTGACCGAAAGATGGATCGTCGCGCCCAGTGCCGTGGCAAAGGAACGGAAGAAATGCACAGCTAAATCCGGGCTCATGCCATCGCCCGCATTTTGCGCCCATTGGCCTTCAACTTCCAAGTAAGGCCGCGCCGAAAGATCTATCGCGATTTGCGCCAAGGCTTCATCAAGCGGTGTGGTAAAACCAAACCGCCCCACGCCGCATTTGTCGCCCAGCGCGCCGCGCATCGCTTCACCCAGCGCAAGGGCGCAATCTTCAATTGTATGGTGCGTATCGACCTGCAAATCGCCAACCGCATGAAGCGTCAAGCCAAAGCCGCCATGCGTGGCAATCTGCGCCAGCATGTGATCGAAAAAGCCGATGCCCGTTTGAATAGCGGGCACACGCGGCGCATCGAGATCAACGCTGACATCAATCACAGTTTCATTCGTCTTGCGTTGCACGCTAGAAAAGCGAGGGTTTTTCTGCGCCTCCCTCACTTCGACGCCGAGCGCCAAAAGAACAAGATCGTTTTGCTCGGGCGAGCCGAGCGACAAACGCACCGCGCCCTTTTTCTGGCCATCGACGCTACGGGCTTGAATATCGAAACGGCGCAAGCGCGTCATAAACGCATCAGCATCGTCCGTTTCGACAAACAGGAAGTTCGTCTGGCTCGGGCCGATGCGCCTAACGCCAGCCGCCTTAAGAAGCTCGCGGCTCATCCGCTCACGCTCGGCCACAATAATTTTGCGACGCGACGCGCTTTGCGCCAACCCCGCCGCTGAAAGCGCATCAAGCGAAGCCCGCACGGCGCTCGCCGCCAATGGATAAGGCGGCAACACGGCACTCAGCGCTGTTATCACAGCCTTTGGCGCAATGGCGCAGCCCACACGTTCACCAGCCAACGCATGCGCCTTAGATAGCGTGCGTAAAACAATCAGGTTCGGCACTTTATTCAAGTACGGCGCAAACCCTTGCGGTTCATCCGAAAACTCAACATAGGCTTCATCGGCGATCACGACGCTTTGCCCTTCGCGCATCGCGCAGAGCTTCAGAAAATCGTCTTTGTTCATTGCCGAGCTTAGTGGCGCATTCGGCGTAGGGATAAAGATCAGCTTGGTGTTCGCCGTCGCTGTTTTTTCAATCGCTGGCAGATCAAGCTGGCCATTTTCCAAAAGCGGCACGAAAAGCGTCTTTGCGCCCTGTAATTGCGCATAAACCTGATACATCGAGAATGTCGGCGGACACACAAGAATCTCATCCACGCCTGCGCGGCAGAAAAGACGGATCAAAGCGTCGATGGATTGATCGCTGCCCGCGCTGGTCAAAATCTCGTCAGCGTCCACGCCCCAACAGGCCGCCATACGCTCACGCAACGCACGCGGTTGCGGATCGGCGTAGCAATGCGGCGCACACAAAGCCGCCATCGCGCCAAACGGAGGCCACGGGCTTTCGTTCGCATCAAGCTTGATTGCAGGCGGCGCACCCGTCGCTTCTTTGGCAGCGGAACTGTAACCGCCGAACCCTTGTAAATCGGGACGGACGAGCGAAAGCATAGCATCGGTCATTGTGAAAATCCTTTTTCCATACGAACGCGCACCGCCTGTGCGTGCGCTTCAAGCCCTTCGGCCATAGCCATTTGTACTAGCGTTGGGGCAAGCCCGGCAAGCCCTTCCTGTGAAAGGGTTTGCACCGTCATGCTGCGCAGAAAACTCATAAGCGAAAGCCCGCCAAACGCCCGCGCCGCGCCATAAGTGGGCAAAACGTGGTTCGTTCCACTGGCATAATCCCCCGCCGTTTCCGGGGCATGGGCACCCAAAAACACCGAACCCGCCGTCAAAATCTCGCCGCTGAGCGACTCGGTTTCGGGGTCTTGGATAATCAAATGCTCCGGCGCGTAAAGATTGGCGAGCGCAATTGCCTCCTTGCGCGAGCCGACCAGCAAAATACGGCTTTGCGCCAGCGCCTTTTCGATAATCGCGCGACGCGGCAAAACTTGTGTTTGCTTCTCAACTTCCACCTGCACCTTACGGGCAAAGGCTTCATCAAACGTCACCAACATCGCTTGCGAGGCAACATCATGCTCCGCCTGCGCCAACAAATCGGCGGCCACCCAATCGGCCCGTGCGGTAGGCCCCGCGATCACCATCACTTCCGAAGGGCCTGCGGGCATATCAATCGCCGCGCCTTCGGGATCTTGCGCCACAAGCTGCTTGGCGCTCGTGACATAGGCATTGCCCGGCCCCAAGATCTTATCGACCTTGGGCACCTGCGCCGTGCCGTAAGCCATAGCGGCAATCGCCTGCCCGCCGCCAAGCGCAAACACTTCCGAAAGACCGCACAGCCGCGCCGCAGCAAGCGTCGCGGCGTTTACGCGCCCGTCTTTTTGCGGCGGCGCGCAAAGCACGATCCGTTGACATCCCGCAAGAATCGCCGGAATCGCCAACATAAACACAGCCGAAAACAGAGGCGCCGTGCCGCCCGGTACATAAAGCCCAACCTTTTCAATCGCACGCCATTGCAATTCGCACATCACGCCCGGCTGCGTTTCAAGGCGCACATTGGTGGGCCGCTGCGCCGCGTGAAAGGCGGTGATATTGGCCTTGGCGACCAAGAGCGCCTCGCGCAGCGCAGGATCAAGCGCCGCCACGGCTTCATCAAGTTCAGCTTCAGACACGCGGAAGCGGCTCAGCTCCACACCATCAAACGCCTTAGTATAAGACGTCAAGGCCTCATCGCCTCGCGTTTTAATATCATTGATCACGGCCTGCATTTTTACGCTAAGCGCCGGATCGCGGCTCACCCCCGCCCGCGCTAATTGCCGTTTTTGCACCGCTTGATCGGTGCTTGCTTGTTCAATTTGAATCATACCAAACTCCTAAATCATCATCTTTTCGATGGGCAGAACCAAGATAGCACTCGCCCCGGCTTCTTGCAGGCGCTCCATAGTTTCCCAAAACACAGCCTCGCGGCATACGGCGTGGATCGCGACTTTGTCCGATCCTTCTTGGAGCGGCAGAATCGTAGGCGATTCTGCGCCCGGCAAAAGCGCGACAATATCGTTCAGCTTGCTACGCGGGGCATGCAGCATAATATATTTGCTGTCTTCCGCCTGTGTCGCGCCGCGCATGCGGTTCAAAAGACGCTTGATGATAAGCTCTTTTTCACCCGACAGCTCACGCACGCCGCGAATAAGCAGCGCCTCGCTGCGTAAAATCACTTCCATTTCGCGCAAACCATTGGAGGCCAGCGTCGCGCCCGAAGCCACAATATCGCAAATGGCATCTGCTATTTTGAGCCGAGGCGCAACCTCAACCGAGCCGCTCATGACAAGCGTTTGCGCCTGAACGCCCTCGTCTTTGAGCGCCTTTTGCAAAAGCGCCGGATAGGAAGTGGCAATCGTCAATCCTTGCATATCACTCAAGCTTGTATAGGCGCTGGCCTCCGGCACCGCGAGCGACAGGCGGCAAAAAGAAAAACCGAGACGTTCCAAAACCTGCGCCGCAAACGTATCGCCCCGCGCTTTTTCTTCGGAAAATACATTTTCGCCCACGATGCCCAGATCGCAAATGCCGCTGCTGACAAAGCCGGGAATATCATCATCGCGGATCATCATTAAATCGATGGGCAGCTCCTTCACGCGGCAAAAAAGCTGATCTTTGCTGCGATCAATATGAAGCCCGCATTTCCGCAAAAGAGCCAAGCTATCCTCAGCCATCCGGCCTGATTTTTGAAGCGCGATGCGAATACGTTGTGTGTTCACGGGATGCCCCCCTTGTGCTGTTGCATTACTGTACTACTATGATAGTACAGCAAGAAGCTATCTTCCTGCAAGGACTGCGTTCGAGAAAATTTTAAGCTTTTATCTTATTGATTTATATTCATAATATACCAAACCCCCGTTCGCTCTGGCATGAATGCTTTCAAATAATTCTTGCTTTATCCCCTTGCTCACAGCCAGAATAACAGCGAAATCATTTTGAAGCAGGAACAAACAATGACCGGAACAACCGCCGCAGATCACGATGCGCTTTGTGAGGCGCTCCTTCAACTTAAAACGCGGGAAGAGTGTCACCGTTTCCTTCTTGATCTGTGCACGCCCGCCGAAATTAAAGCCTTTGAGGAGCGGTGGAAAATCGCTCGTATTCTTGAGGAAGGCCAAACCTCGTACCGCGAAATCCACGCGGCCACAGGCGTAAGCCTCACCACCATTGGCCGCGTCGCCCGCTTTTTACTTCAAGAACCACACCACGGCTATACGCTTGTGCTCAAGCGGATCAGACGGAAAAAGGCCAAGGCGTAAACCCCTTGCCTTTTCTAGGTTTAACGAAGAAAATAGACGGATCATGAAAAAATTCACCGCCCTTAAAGAAAACGAAGTCCTTGCCCTAGCGATCTCCAGCGAAGAAGAAGACGCGCGGATTTATCAAAGTTTTGCGAACACAATACGCGAAGAGTTTCCCTCCACGGCCAAGATGTTCGAGCAAATGGCCGAGGAAGAGCAAGTTCACCGCAATCGCTTGCTTGAGCTTTTTAAATCGAAATTTGGTGAGCGCCTGCCTTATATCACGCGTCAAGACGTGCGTGGGTTTCTCCGCCGCCGCCCGATTTGGCTCATGGAAAATCTGCGTATTGACGCGGTGCGCCGCCAAGCTTCGGTCATGGAACTGGAAAGCGCGAACTTCTACGCCCGCGCTGCCGAACGCGCCCATGATGTCGATGTCCGCAAATTGCTGGGCGATTTGGCAATGGAAGAAAACGGCCATATGGCGCTGGCCGACCGCATCGAACAAAAGGCACTGCCTAAGGGCGCAAGAGCAACCGAAGATGATCGCGCACGTCGTCTGTTCCTTTTGCAAATTGTGCAGCCGGGCTTGGCGGGCCTCATCGACGGCTCTGTCTCGACCATGGCCCCCATTTTCGCCGCCGCCTTTGCCACGCAAAAAAGTTGGGATGCGTTTTTGGTCGGCATGGCCGCCTCTATCGGCGCTGGCATTTCCATGGGCATTACCGAAGCGATGTCGGACGATGGCGCGCTGACCGGACGCGGCCAGCCATGGGTGCGCGGCACCGCTTGCGGCCTGATGACAACCGCGGGCGGGCTTGGCCACACGCTTCCCTATTTAATCACCGATTTTTGGACAGCCACCTCCATCGCCGCCATTTTCGTGACCCTCGAGCTTTGGGCCATTTGCTGGATCCGGTGGAAATATATGGAAACGCCGTTCACTTCCGCACTTGTCCAAGTCGTCCTCGGCGGCGCCCTCGTCTTGCTCACCGGCATCCTCATCGGCAGCGCGTAATTCATCTGACAAAAAAAGGGCCTGAAGTTTTCTTCAGGCCCTTTTCTTTCAGTATCATCAAACGATGATTACTTCGTGGCCGAACCCTTGAGCTTCGAGAGCGCACGGATCTTGACGCGAACGGAAGCGGGCTTCGCCGCTGCCTTCATCATTTCGCCCGTTGCCGGGTTACGGATAAGCGTGCCAGCCTTGCGGGCCGGAACCTTACGCAACGAAACCTTGAACATGCCAGGCATTGTGAATTCGCCAACGCCCTTCGGATGAACTGCACCCATCATCACGCCTTCGAGCGTGGCGAGCATCCCAGCCGCGACTTTGCGGGGAACGTCGTTCGCTTCGGCGATCAACGAGACAAGCGCCGACTTCGTGAGGGTTTCCTTGACCGGGCGGATCACCGCGACGGGCTTGGCAGCTTTTTTCGTAGCCATATGTTTTGCTCCTTGTGGTTGAACGGATTGCTGTAAGGACGAGGCACTGCCCCCATCAGAATCACTGCAGCAATATTAGCATTAGTAAGGAACCGCGCAATCAAAGTTGCAAGAAAAGACCGCTAAAATAGGCCCCAAAATGCTTTTTACCCCCCCAAAGAGGGTAAAATGAGGCTTTTTCGCAACGCCTTTAGCCCTTGCGCTTTCCTAAAAGCGCAAAGAGTGATTCGTTTTACCCCGTAAAACACGGGCTAAAATGGACTTGCCCACGCGGCGTCTAGCTGTGCTACAACCGCCTTTATGACCACATCACCTTCGACACTTATTATAGGCGCAGGCCCCGCAGGCCTCATCGCAGCCGAAACATTAGCTCAAGCAGGCCTTGCCGTGACGATCTATGATCGCATGCCAACGCCGGGTCGAAAGTTTCTCATGGCGGGCCATGGCGGGCTTAATCTCACCAACGATGAACCGCTTGAACTGTTCCTCACGCGCTATAGCGCAAGTTCACCTTTGCTCGCCGCAGCCATCGAATCTTTTCCGCCAAGCGCCCTACGCAGCTGGGCCGAAGGACTGGGCCAAGACTTATTTGTCGGCACAAGTGGCCGCGTATTTCCCAAGGTAATGAAAACCTCGCCGCTTTTACGCGCTTGGCGCGCGCGGCTCGAAACCCTAGGCGTTTCCTTTGTTTTGCGCACGCGCTGGCTGGGATGGGATAAGAATGGCGCCCTGCTTTTTGAAAATGAAGCGGGCGGAAAAAGCACGCTGACACCAAAGGCCTATTTACTCGCGCTGGGTGGCGCGTCATGGCCACAGCTTGGCTCAGACGCCGCATGGGTGCCTTTTTTACAAGAGGCGCAGATTCCTCTCGCCCCGTTTGAACCTTCTAATTGCGGTTTCATCGCGCCATGGTCGGCGTTCTTTGCCGAACGCTTTGCAGGCCAACCGCTCAAGCCCGTCACCCTTCATTTTGAAGAGCGCACAATCCAAGGCGAGCTGATGATTACGACGGGCGGCTTAGAAGGTGGAGCAATTTACGCGCTGTCTGGCGCACTGCGCCGCGCCATCCAAACGCAAGGCGAGGCGACGCTCACGCTTGATCTTCGCCCCGGCCTTGATGAGGCAACCTTGCGCAGCAGGCTTTCCGTCTCACGTGGAAGCCAATCGCTTTCGACCTTTTTGCATAAAGCGGGCGGTCTTGCCCCGCAAGCCATTGGCCTTGTGCGCGAGGTCACACACACCAATCCCAAGGCGCTGGAAAGCCCGGAAAAACTAGCCACACTTATTAAGGCGCTGCCCCTCAAGCTCACCGCCACAGCTCCCATCGCCCGCGCCATTTCCTGCGCAGGCGGGGTGAAGCTTGAGGCGCTGGATGAGCAATTCATGGTGCGCGAACGCCCAGGTCTTTTCATTGCTGGCGAAATGCTCGATTGGGATGCGCCGACGGGCGGCTATCTTTTGCAAGCCTGCTTCAGCACTGGCATGGCTGCGGCCAAAGGCATCAAGGCATGGCTATACAATAAAGGTCTGGCACGATAATATCAAAGTCTCGCCTCCTCTTTTGAGACGGATTTGTGCCATGCCCCATGATGTCGGCCTTCTCTCGACCCTTGTGATCAGCCTCGTTGCCGCCTTTGCCGGAGGTCTTGCCGTGCGCGCCATCGGCTTACCGCCGCTGATCGGCTATTTATGCGCGGGCGTTGCCATCGGCCCGTTTACACCGGGCTTTGTCGCCAATCAAAGCGTTGCCAATGATCTTGCCGAAATTGGCGTAGCCTTGCTGCTGTTTAATATCGGCATGCATTTTTCATTCAAGGATCTTTTGGGCGTACGCAAAATTGCGATCCCCGGCGCGCTGATTCAAGTCGGGCTGACAACGCTCATCGGCACTGGCGTCGCTAGGGCCGTTTGCGCCACAAGTTTTCTCCCCTCGCTCGTCATTGGGTTATCCCTCGCCGTTGCCAGCACGGCTGTGGCCACCCGCGTGCTAGAAGAAAAACGCCAGATGAACGCTCTGTCTGGACGTATCGCGCTGGGCTGGCTTGTTGTGCAAGATTTGATCGTCATTATCGCGCTTGTCGTTCTGCCCATCATGGGCTCGATCAACGATACGCCGCCACAAGCGCTTTTTGCCTCGCTCGGCAAAACACTTTTGCAAGTCACAGGCTTTGTCGTCGTCATCGGCTTTGGCGGACGGCGCGTCATACCGGCCTTACTTAATTATGTCGCCCGCAGCGGCTCACGGGAGCTGTTCACGTTAGCTGTGGTCGTCATGGCACTGGGGATTGCGTACGGATCGGCCATGATTTTCGGCGTTTCGTTGGCTTTGGGCGCTTTCTTCGCCGGAATTGTCATCGGCGAAAGCGATCTGCATCACCACGCAGCCTCCGAAACACTTTCGATGCAGCAGATTTTTACGATCCTGTTCTTCGTCTCCATTGGCATGCTGTTCGACCCGACAATTCTTCTTCAAAAGCCACTTGAAATTTTAGCGCTTCTGGCCGTGATCCTGTTCGGCACGGGGCTGATTACTTTTATCTTGCTGGTCGTTATGCGCGTGCCTTTGCATGCCGCCGCTTTGGTCGGCAGCGCCTTTGCCCAAATTGGCGAGTTTTCCTTTGTGCTTAGCGCTCTTGGCTATAAAAACGAGCTTTTCGGCGCAACAGAGCGCGACATGATCGTGGCGGTCGCATTACTTTCGATCTTGATCAATCCCGCTATTCTTTCGCTTAACCGCCGCGCCGTGCGTCTCATCAACGAGAAAAATTGGCTGTCCAGATTCTGCCCCACCTGCGGCGAAACCGCCCGGCAAGCGGAAGCCAGCCCCGAAGCGCACGCTATTCTTGTCGGCTGCGGCCGGGTCGGTAGTGTCGTGGCCAGAGTCCTACGCGAACAAGGCGTGCCCTTTACCATCATCGAGGCCGACCGCATCCTGTCCGAAAAACTTCGGCACGACGGCGCTTCAATCGTCTATGGCGATGCCGCCCGCGAGGCCGTGATCAGCGCCGCCCGCCCAGAGCAAGCCCAGCTTTTAATCATTACGATCCCTGATTTTTATTACGCACAACAAATTATTCGTCAGGCGAAACGGAGCAATCCTCGCATTGAGGTCGTCGTACGCACGCATTCAGATGAGGAAATTCGCCTCATGGATCGACTTGGCATCACGATGACGGTGATGGGGGAACGCGAAACAGCCTTTGCCATTGCCTATCACGCGTTGCAGCAAATGGGGCTGGAGAACAGCAAAACGCGCGAAGCGCTCGCCCTTCTACGTCAAGAACTCTACGGCCGCCCGCCTCAACCCGCCGTAAAAGAAAATCAGATAACAAATTGAAATATAAATAAAAAAACAAGTTTCTTTCCGTCGCCCTTTTCAGCAAAGCGGGGCCACTTCAAGAAAATTTGGCCTTGTTCATAGTTTCTTAAAGCCGTTCCTCTAGCTTCGTCCAAAGGATAAAACCAGTTTCCAACGGACAACCCAAGGAGAAGTAAACATGTTCACCCGTTTTCTGAAAGAAGAAGAAGGCGCAACGGCCATTGAGTACGGTTTGATCGCTTCGTTGATCGCCGTAGCCATTGTGACGGCACTAAGCCTCCTCGGCGGCAAGTTGACTGGCGTGTTCACGACCGTGACCAACAAACTGAACGCCGACTAATACTTACCGAAGACCCTAAAGCAAAACAGGGATCAGAATTCGTTCTGATCCCTGTTTTTTTTGTCTTTTTAGCCGGACAACGTCCTTCACCACCTGTTAAGCATAGCGGAAGCATACTTGGGGCCATTATCCTTTAGCGCCAACGAGATGTTCATGGAATTGCAAGCGTTACATGCAGCTGTTTTGATCCTTGCGGGGATCATCTTGCTCCTCGCTGCCGCGAGCGACGCGCGGGCGTTCCGTATCCCGAATTTAGCGTCGATAGCCTTGTTCCTTCTTTTTCCCGCTTTTATCATGACAGCGCCAGCAGGCTTGCTTTGGATCGATCACTTCGCTGTTTTTGGTATCGTCTTCGTCTTTGGCTACGCGCTTTATGTCAAAAAATATGCTGGTGCTGGCGATATTAAGCTCATTGCCGCCTTGAGCCTGTGGGCTGGGCCAACCTTTATCGGACCGTTTCTCTTCGTAACCGCCTTCGCTGGTGGTATCCTAAGCTTAGGTCTTGGGCTACAAGTCTTGATCCAGCACAAGCTTTCAAAATCTCTGGAGCCGCTTAAGCTTCGGAAAACGCCTATTCCCTATGGCGTCGCGATTGCCGTTGGTGGCCTTTGCACGCTTGCCCTCATGTCTCACCAAGACCTTCTGGTGAAGGTTTAAGGAGATTACCCTATGCCCGCTCGTAAAATCGTCCTTCTCGTTATTGCGCTTTTGATCGCTGGGGCGACCGTCTTTGTCGCGCGCAGCATGCTTTCCGGCAGCCAAGGCCCCGGCGCTCCGGCACAGCAAGCCGTCAAGCAAGCGACAGAAGTTTTGGTCGCGGCAAAAGATCTCCCCTCGGGCACGCTTCTCAAGGAATCCGATTTGAAATGGAGCCCCTGGCCCGTCGAAACGGGGCTTGAGGATTACATCGTCAAAGACAAGGGCGCGAAAACGGATTATCTGGGCAATGTCGTGCGCTATGGCCTGCGCACGGGCGAACCCATTATGGCTGGCCGCGTCGTCAAGCCCGGCCAAAGCGGCTTTATGGCCGCTGCGCTGGCACCGGGCATGCGGGCTGTCTCCATTTCCATCACCCCCGTCGCGGGTGTCGCTGGCTTTGTCTTCCCCGGCGACAAGATCGACGTGCTCGTTACCCATCAAATCAATCGCCGTGGCGGCAACGGCATGGAATCTTCCGAACGCAAGGTTAGCGAAACGATCTTGAACAATGTGCGTGTCCTCGCGCTCGATCAGAAAATGGACGATCAAGTCACCGCGCCGAAAGTCGCACAAATCGCGACGCTCGAAGTCACCTCGAAACAAGCGGAAACTGTCGCGCTTGCCGCGCAAATGGGTTCTTTGTCGCTCGCGCTGCGCAGCATCGCCCAAGACCCAGAAGCCCAGCCTGTAGAGGGCGAGCTCGCACCACCGCCTGCGCCAAATGGCCTGACGTGGGACAGCGATGTCAGCCGCGTTTTGCCCGGCCCTGCCAATCGTAACGGCGCGGTGCAACACATCACCATCATCCGCGGCAAGGATGTCTCGGAATCCGAATATGATTTGACGCCGTCTGAGGGAGCTCACTAATGCGCACGACCAGACTTTTTGCCCTGCGCCCTTTGGCCACGTTGCTTTGCGCAGCGGGGCTTTTTCTGTCAGGGGCCATGCCAAGCCAAGCCGCCACACATACGGCAGCCAGCGCCACGCAAGCGGCAGTTCTCCGCATTTTGGATGTCTCCGTTGATAAAAGCCAAATTGTCGAAGTCGCCGCGCCTGCCGCAACCGTCTTTATCGCCAATCCCGAAGTCGCCGACGTTCAAGTGGTGACGCCTACGCGGATTATGGTTTTCGGCAAGAAGGCGGGCGAAACAACCCTGATCATCAGTGCCGAAAACGGCACCGCGCTGGCGCAACGCACTGTCGTCGTGCGCCCCAATCTTTCGGAGCTGCAAGAAGCCCTGCGCGCCATTTCGCCGCTGCACCCACTGCATGCCGAAGCGGTGCCAAATGGCCTTATTCTTTCAGGTGATGCTACCGATGCCTCTATCGTTGAAGAAGCGCGCCGCCTCGCTTCGCGTTATGTGCCCAAAGAAGATGGCGATATTATCAATCGCATCAAGATGAACGCCAACAATCAGGTTCAGATCCGCGTCCGCTTCGCCGAGGTTTCGCGCGACGTTGACAAGCGGTTCGGCATCAACTGGGAAACCATCGGCAGCGTCGGTGATTTTGCCTTTGGCCTCGCCACGGGCACTGATTTTGTAACCGCAGGATCGACATCCTTCTCGCGCACGACCTTGGACGGCTTGACGAACGATGCCGCAAACGTCAGCATTAATAACGGCCATTATAGCGTCAACGGCATGATCGACGCGCTGGCTAAAGACGGTCTGGTCACAATCTTAGCCGAGCCGTCGCTCACCGCGCTTTCGGGCGAAACGGCGAGCTTCCTTGCGGGCGGAGAGTTCCCCGTGCCCGTGCCGCAATCGGGCGATACGGTTACGATCCAATGGAAGCAATACGGCGTGTCGCTGGCCTTCACACCGACCATCATCAGCGGCAGCCGGATCAACCTGCACGTTCGCCCCGAAGTTAGCCAACTTTCCAGCGTCGGCGCGATCACGCTCAGCAGCTCAGGCAACAGCATCGAAGTTCCGGCGCTCACTACCCGCCGCGCCGAGACGACGATTGAACTCAACAGCGGCCAAAGCTTCGCCATCGCGGGCTTGCTCAACAGCCAACAGAGCCAGTCCATCGAGAAATATCCGTTCCTTGGCGATTTGCCAATTTTGGGCGCGCTCTTCCGCTCTTCGCGCTTCCAAAACGACGAAACGGAATTGGTCATCATCATCACCCCCTATGTCGTCAAGCCGACAACGCAAGACCGTCTGGCCCTCCCGACCGACGGCTTCGCGCCGCCGTCAGATACCGATATGTTCTTCCGCCGCCGCCAGACCAGCAGCGATCCAAACGCCCGCACGCTTAGCGGTACGCCCCGTGCGGTCAAGGTTGAAGATATGCGTTTTGAAGAAGCGCCTAATCCGACCTCTGCGCCGCTCACACCGGTTACGCCGGCGATGCAAACAGCGCCCGCAACGCAAGCTGCGCCGGTAACGGCAAAACCAAAAAAACCGACTGATCTGTCTGTCCCCTCGGGGCCGGGCGGCTTTATGATGGAGTAAGCCCATGCGTTCCCTCCCCCCTTCGCTGCCGCTGATGGCTCTCCTTTGTGCGTTGGCGCTCAACGGCTGCGCCACGCCCGCACAACCGCCTGCGCCGGATTATCGCGTCAAGGTCATGCCCGCGCCAAACGGCAAAGGTGCCGTCGCGGTGCCACCGCATTGCCTGAGCTGGGCTCAGGATCAAATGGGCTCGCCATGGGACAACCAAGCGTCGCCGACTTTTGGCTGCGCGACGGCTCAAGATTTAGCCGCGCAAGTGGCCAATCCAAATGATCTGATCGAGGGTCGCCCACTTGGCGCGCCTGATCCTATTGTCTCAGCGGCAAGTGTCTCACGTTACCAAGCTGGCAAAACAACGGCGTTGATCGACCCGA
>Ga0209800_10001424_pt1 | contig 25132 bp, 24 predicted proteins | sample Higcelweek8metaG_FD_187174 | JGI IMG/M metagenome (GOLD analysis project Ga0209800, IMG submission 187174) | Freshwater pond sediment microbial communities from the University of Edinburgh, under environmental carbon perturbations - High... | ecosystem: Environmental > Aquatic > Freshwater >...
GAAATTGTAATTTCAAAATTAGCAGAAAGTACAACCGATGGTGATATTATTGTAACACAAGGAACAGAACCAGTTTGGGTCAGTATGACAGGTTCTGTTACAATGGATAATACCGGTGTAACAACCATTAGTGGTGACCTTGATGTAGATAATGTAAGGGCTCTCACATTTAATGGAAATACAATTACACCAGGTACAGGTGTATTAACACTAGGTGCCAATACATTAAATGTTACCGGTGCTGCTTCTATTGTTGGAACAAATACCGGTGACCAAACGTTGACTATTGGAGGTACTACTTCTCCTACAATTGCTCTGTCAGGAAGTAATACGGCTACTTTCGCAGCTGGAACAGGTATAACATTAGGTCAGCTAGCAGGTACTATAACAATTACGAATACTGCTCCAGATGCTCAAGATCTTACTTTGGGTACGGTTACTGGAGCTACAGTGGATATTGATTTAACAGGTGATGCCACACCGGTTACTTTACCTTCAGCAACTACTACTACTGCAGGTCTTATGTCAGACACTCAATTTGATAAATTGGCAGGCATAGCAGACGGTGCTGAAGTAAATGTTCAGGCTAACTGGACAGAAGGTGATAATACAGCTGATTCGTACATTCAGAATAAACCAACGTTAGGTACTCTTGCTGACAACAACACTATTGATTTGGCAACAGAAGTAACCGGTACTTTATCAATTGCTAACGGTGGTACAGGCGTTGCTAACGATGCAGGCGAAACCATTACATTGGGTGGTGCTGTTTCTACATCAAGTACTTTAATTACAACAGGAGGCGCTCTAACTATTGCTGCCAATGGAGCTAGTTCTACATTGGTACTTAGTGCCGGTGCAAGTTCTGTTTCAGGTGCCAATACTGGCGACCAAGCGTTGAATTATACTGTTGCAACAAGAGATTTGAGTATTGATGGTGGTACAACCAATGTTAATCTTCCTTTAGCAACTACTACGGATGCAGGGTTAATGTCTGCTGCTGATAAAACAAAATTGAATGCGATGAATAATCAGGGTGCAATGTCGTTTACGACTTTAGGTACTAACAATAATGTTAATTTCACAAATGCGAATGTTGCTGTTATTACTTTAGAAGCCACTGTTGCTAGTGTTAATCTAACTCCTACTGGTTGTATAGCAGGTGGAACTTATTCTATGGTTATCGTTGATAATGGTACTGCTTGTGCAGTTGGTTTTGGAGGCACTTATAATACAGGCGATTTAAATACTACTGGTGCAAATGAAAGATACGTAGTTACGTTCTTGTTTGACGGAACTGATTACTATGAAGTTTCAAGGACTGGGGCTTTGTAATAATTTTTATTTGCAGTTTTTTATTTATTGTGTTTATAAATAAAATTTTGCTGAAGGTTGCAGGGTTCGCCCGGCAACCTTCAGTTTTTTTATGAGGTTGGGTTTGTAATACCGATTGCACATTCATAATAGTCCAATTGCGACTTCGTCTTATTGGACTATATTCATGTAGCATCGGCATTATACCTGAAGGATTTGGAATTGCATTTAGTATAACATGCAATTTTATCTTTTATGTTGGGCTAAAGCCACTGATCTGCTGTTTGTTACTTTCAACCCACGGCCTAAAGGCCGTGGCAATTCAGGCTGTGGCAACCATGAATTGCCTCCTGCTTTAGCTGGAGGAATCTAAAATTGTACCAATAGATAGGCTTTAACGAATATAAATGGTTTACAGGTTTCACCCGCGGGTGAAACCTGTAGTTGACTCAAGCCGTGCAAATAGGTGAATAAGGTTTTTGTTTATAATGGAATTGACACATTGCTACCTAGGTTTTCAATTGAAAGGAACGGTTTTAACTCTTTTTCTCTGTGAAACTCTCCCGAAAAAATCGGGACAAGTTGTGTTTCCTCTGCGTAACTCTGTATTACAATCATTTAATTTGTTTGTTGTGTCATCCAATTCGTACTATCTCATTTCTCATTTTCACACAGTCTCTTTACGCCGGGATCGTGTAAATTTTAATCGCGGTGGTATTATTTCGGTTTTAAATATCGCCTTGTTTATCAGAGTGCTTTGATATAAAAAGAAATCAAATTGTTATACACAAAAAATAAAAGCGTAACTTGTGAAAAAAAAATTACGATTTGAGAATTTGCGCTTTTATTCACTAATTTCTATTTCTATTATTAGTTCATCACTGCTCTCGTTTTTAAATCACATTTTTTTGATTTATTGATAAACAATTTAAACTTGAAAGTAATGAACATTTATGTAGGAAACCTTGATTTTAAGGTAAATGAAAATGACCTGAAAGAAATATTTGAAGAGTACGGAACTGTAAGCTCATCGAATATAATCATTGATAAATACAGTGGCAAAAGCAAAGGTTTTGGTTTTGTTACTATGGACAACGATTCAGAAGCGACCAATGCGATTAAAGAATTAAATGGTGCAACATTGGAAAACCGCGAAATGGTTGTCAATGAAGCTAAACCTAAGAAAACCAATTATTAATATCGCAGATATTGTAATACCCGTTCCAATCGTACAGGGAGGAATGGGTATTGTTATTAAGTTATCATGGCTTGCATCGGTAGTTGCAATGGGGGCGGAGATGACCTTTTTCAACAATTTGTGCCTTTTATTTGTACAAAGTCGGAATTTAGCCTGTTTGAAATGATAATTAAATAACCGGAAGTGCGTCAATTAAAGATTTCAAAACAAATAACTCAACGGACCGATGAGTCTATCAATCGCTATTTTCAGGAGATCAACAAATACGCGATGATTACTGCAGAAGAGGAAGTTGAATTATCGGTACGTATTCGGAATGGAGATTCGGATGCGCTTGATAAATTGGTCGTTTCAAATCTTCGTTTTGTTATTTCTGTTGCCAAGCAATACCAAAATCAGGGTTTGTCTTTTCCCGATTTAATTAATGAAGGGAATCTTGGGTTAGTTAAAGCGGCCAAGAAATTTGATGAAACCCGGGGATTTAAATTTATCTCGTATGCTGTATGGTGGATCAGGCAATCGATGGTACAGGCAATTTCTGATCAAACCAGAATTGTTCGTTTACCGTTGAACCGGCTATCATCAATTAATAAAATTTCAAGCGCGATTCCCTATCTTGAACAAGAGTTTCAGCGTGAGCCAACAGAGTCAGAAATAGCCGAATACCTCGATTTGACAAACGATGAGGTAAAACAGGCAAACAGCATAAAAATGCGTCAGGTATCATTCGACATGCCCCTTTCGCATGATACTAACAACGAATTTAACCTGTACGATTTAGTTCAGACAGGTAATGTGCCTTCGCCCGATAACAGTAGTTTGAAAGAATCTGTTTTGACAAATATTAACCGGGCCTTAAGCAAGCTTTCTTTGAGGGAAGCAGAAATACTAACCATGTCATTCGGTTTGTGCGGTTCTCCAATCTATTCGCTGAACGATATGGCTATGAAATACGATATGTCATCCGAACGCATCCGTCAGATTAGGAGCAAAGGATTATACAAATTAAAAGCGCTTCTGAAAGGCAAATATGCTTTTCTTGAGTATTAATTTACAACACATTGATTATAAACAAGTATTAAAAAATTTAATTAATTTATGGGAAGATCACAGGAAACATTCAACAAAAAAGAGGTAAAAAACAAAAAAGAGAAAAAGAGAAAAGATAAAGAAAAGAAGAGAATTGCTAAAAAAGATGAAGGAAAGAGCAGTCTTGATAGCATGATCGCTTATGTCGATGAAAATGGGATGATCACTTCAACACCTCCTGATCCCACCAAAAAGAAGGAATTTAAACTGGAGGATATCGAAATTGGAGTACCAAAGGGTGATAATATTCCATTCGATCCCGTAAGAAAAGGTACTGTTTCCTTTTTTAACGATTCGAAGGGTTACGGTTTTATCAGGGATTCTGAAAGCAAAGAGAGTATTTTTGTTCATGCAAATAATACGTTGGAAGAGATTAAAGAGGGGAATTTGGTTAGCTACGAAGTAGAAAGAGGCTTGAAAGGACTTAATGCCGTTCAGGTAAAACTGATAAAATAAACTTTTCTACCACGAACCTTGTATTATGTCAGGTAGTCGATTCGAATTGACTATCAATAGCAATATTTTATCCGGGAGTAAATGCTGCCCGGATATTTTTGTGATTAAATATCAGTGTATTATCGCAAAAAAATCCGTCTCCCCAAGGAAACGGATTTTTTTAAACTGATTCGTTTTTTTTAATTTTCTTTTTCGAGCTTACTTCTTAAAAGATAAGCAGTGATGAGCGATAGTCCGCCAAAGAACAGGATTGAAGAAAAGTAAGCCGCTACTTCGTTAATAAGATGAATTTCGTCGATAATACCTGCGACCAGAATACCAATTGCAATACCGACCAGCAGCAAACCATACTTGAAAATATTGTATTGGCTGAACTTAATTTGTTGTCTTTTGAAAAGAGTAGGATCAGCACCTTTTTCAATCAATGCCATTTTTTCTTTGTGGCGGGCGGTTGTGATTACATAGACAATTCCGAACAACACGCAGAAAATAATCAGAGTTACTATTACACCTTCCATAGCTATTTTTTTTAAATTTTTAAACTTTCCCTTTTGACGCAGGGTTTTCAATCTGGTTACAAAAATTGTGGAAAAAGTTTCAGGATTCAGGTCATTAGCCAATAGCTTCAGGCTACAGGCTACAGGCAACCTGCCAACAGCCAATAGCCAACAGCTACAGGCTTCAGGCTACAGGCTACAAGCTCCAGGCCAACAGCCACCAGCCATTAGCTATCAGCTGCTACTCGCCTACACGTTTAATTGATTTACCGATAAAGAATATGCTCTGTTTTGTAACCATTTTAATTTAGACACGTCAAATGTTGCAGATGGTCAATTTAAATGATGCATATTATATAGCGAAAGTTTTACAGGGCGATAACGCGGCTTTTTCCTATTTGGTTAACCGCCATTCCGAGATGGTTTATTCTATAGCGTTAAAGCTTTTAAGAAATGCTTCCGATGCTGAAGATCTGGCGCAGGAGGTATTTATATCCGCTTTTCAATCATTAAAAGACTATCGTGGAAGTTCAAAATTTTCGACATGGCTTTACCGGATTACTTTCAACAAAGCCATTTCGAAACTTCGGAAAACAAACCATGAGGTTATTACGGATAACGAAAAACATCTGGAGAACTGGGGCGGAACTGAACATCAGATTCAGGGATTGAATGATGAGGAAGAAAAAGTCAAAGTTATCGAAAGGGTAATTAGGCAACTTCCTGAAGATGAACAATTGCTTATTATGCTTCATTATTTTGAAGATCAGTCGATTGATGAAATCTCAGTCATTACAAAAATCAGTACATCAAACGTAAAAGTTAAACTCTTCAGGATTCGAAGAAAAATGAAGGAGATGATTGAGATGATCGACAAGAAGATTTTTCTGTTAATTGATTAAATTTGCGTACATGGATAAGTTATTAAAAAGAGCCATAGAAAATGAATTGGTACGAAAACCCTCACAGGGTTTTTCCGACAAGGTAATGTCTCAGATATTTGAGTTGAAAGCGAAAAAAGAATTTCAACCTTTGATTTCTCTTAAAATGTGGATTGCAGCCTCGTTCTCATTTGCCGCGATCATCGTGATGACGGTTCTTATTAAACCTCAATCGGATATGAATAGTCAATTTGATTTCTCAACCAAAATTGAGAACATCTTTTCAACGATTCAATTTCCCGAAATTGATTTATTCACAAACATCAACCTTTTAGTTGTCTCAGGTATTTGCCTGGCTCTGTTTTTACTTCTGTTTTTCGATCTGGTATTATTCAAGAAAAAATGAAAATAAAAAGAAAGCCACGCTTGAAACGTGGCTTTTATAGTTAAAACGGTAAATCGTTATAAGGAGGTTCCATCTCCCCGGGTTCGGGTGGGGGTGGAATATCGTCGGCTGAATGTGCCGGGGTTTGATTTCCCTGGGATACAACCGGGTTAATTTTCCAGGCATTGATGTTATTGTACCATTTCCCGTTAAATTCTCTCGATTCTAAATTGAATGATACATCAATCTGATCGCCGGAAGAGAGGCCATTCAACAACGTAACTTTATCACCAAAAAGTGTAAAACAAACTTTCTTGGGGAACTGCTCTTCCGTTTCAATCACAAATTCCTGTTTTGACCAACCGTTACCCGATTTACTGGTACCTGTCTGAAGCGGCAGTACCTGGATCAATCTACCTTTGACGTCCATGCTCATAGATAATGAACTCCTATTATTGTGCGCCTTTTACGATTTCGAGCAATTCAACTTCGAAGATCAGGGTTGAGTTAGGACCGATTTTTGCACCAGCCTGACGATTGCCATAACCTATTTCAGCAGGAATAAAGAATTTGTATTTTGCACCAACCGACATGAGCTGTAAGCCTTCAGTCCATCCTTTAATAACACCATTCAATGGGAATGTAGCAGGTTCACCGCGTTCTACTGAACTGTCAAAAACTTCACCGTCGATTGTAGTACCGTGGTAATGAACTTTTACAGTACTTTCTGCTGTTGGTTTTTCGCCCTGAGCATCTTTCATGATTTCATACTGAAGACCACTGGCTGTAACCTGAACGCCTGATTTTTTTGCATTTGCAGCAAGGAAAGCTTCTCCTTTTTCTTTGTTGGTAATGGCTTTCTTTTCAGATGCTACGCGCATATAGGTCCTGATGTAATTGTCAGCTTCCTGTGGAGTAGCGAAAATTTTGTTTTCTTTTCCTTCAAAAGCTTCAAACATTGCCTGAGCAATGATTTCAGGATTTACATCAGGAAACTGGGTTTTGAGGTTAGCACCCACAGAATGTCCGAGAGCATAAGCAACAGAATCGGTTTGATTTGTAACTTTTACGTTTTTATCAACGACAGAACCGCCATTACAAGCTGAAATTCCAAAAGCGACTATTGCTGCTAAAGCAATTACTAAATTTCTATTTTTCATCTGTTTATAAATTAATTTTAATTTTTTTTGAATATCACCGAACCCAACATGTTGGGATTCAGTGGTTCGTTGCAATATTAAGGGTTAAACAATTCCGATTAATTCAACATCAAAAATCAGGGTAGACATAGGACCTATTGAAGAACCTGTACCATGATCGCCGTAAGCAAGGTGGGGTGGAATATACAATTGCCATTTTGAACCAATGGTCATCAACTGCAATGCTTCAATCCAACCTTTTATTACTCCATTGACAGGGAATACGACTGGTTCACTTCTGCTAATCGAACTGTCGAAAATGGTTCCGTTTATCAATGTACCATGATAATGGCATTTCACTTTATCCGATAATTTGGGCTTTAGACCGTTACCTTGTTTAATTATCTTGTATTGTAGTCCGCTTTCGAGCTCAACAATACCCTCATTCAGCTTATTCCGGGTTAGGAATTCCTCACCTTCCCTGGCGTTTATGGCTCCAAGTTTGGCTTGTTGGGAGTTAAAATACTCTTCAATAATTTTGTTTGCATCAGATGGCGAAATCGATGGATTATGCCCCTCCATAACATCCCTAATGGCTGTAAACATTGCTTCAAACTCAACTACTTTTATTTGAGATTGTAACAAGTTGCTGGCCAAACTCAACCCCAGAGCATAGCTGAATTTCTCAACCTGCGTTTCAAACTTCATATCATTCATTTTTAGAACATGCGAAAATAATTAAAAAAGATGAAGTTGAAAGTTAAAAAAGATGAAGTAGATAGAAATTGGCTATTTTATTGCCCTGAGCATCTCTTTTTTACCCGGTGGACCTGGTATTCGTTCCACGTTGAATCCTACTTGCTGCAAACCTCTTCTTACAATTCCTTTAGCACAGTAGGTTACAAGTATAGCTCCCGTATTTGAATGGTTGTATATTTTTTGATAAATGGCTTCTTGCCATAAGTCGGATTGCTTATCAGGTGCAAAAGCGTCGAAATAGATGATATCAAAAAAGGGCAGTGTTTCGAATGATTCATTCCGTAAATCGGAATTGATTTTTAGTAGTGAAAAAGAAGGAGTGATTTCGAGTGTTCGACCCCATTCGCATTCGTGAATTTGCTGGAAAACAGAGGTATATCCCGAGTTGATCTGGGCTGCATAATTTAAAGTTTTATATTCGGCGGGAAGAAGCGGGTATTTTTCTATTCCAATGTAGGTAACCTTATGTTTGCTCTTTTCTGATTCCAGAAGGGTTAGAAACGCATTGAGACCTGTTCCAAATCCAATTTCAAATACCACGCGAGCGTTTTTTTCACATCGTTTCAGCCCTGAATCAATGAAAACATGGTTCGATTCCTGTATTGCTCCATGTATTGAGTGGTACTGTTCGTTAAGTTCAGGTACAAAAAGTGAATGAGATCCATCCTCGGTTACGATGATGTGTCGTTCCATAATGCAAATAATGAGATTAACTTATTTAAAATTAAGAAGATCGAATATTTTTTTCTCATAGCTTTGAGAAATGGGCAGACACTCTTCCTTTGGTGAATTGATAACCAGTTCATACCCCTTTTTAGCCTTTCTGACCATTTTAACGTTTTTAAGGTTCACGGAATAGGAGCGGTGACACCGGTAAATCGGATAATCCTTTAAACTTTTCTCCAGTTGTTTTAAGCTGTTCCTTACAAGATACGTCTTGGTTTTTTCATTATCGAGGTAATAAACATTTACATAGTTGTCGTTCGATTCGAGAAAAAGAATATTCATACTTTTAAGGGTAAGCCTAAGTACCCCTTTTTCATCTTTTATTGGAATGAAAATTTCAGATGGGTCACGAAATTGCTGAACAACCTGGTCAAGTTTCCTTTTAATATCTTTCCATGCAAAAAACAAAATACTTAATGTGTAGGGAATGAGTAAAATAAGAGACGTGTTTTCTACCGCATTGAAATAGAGGCTAAATGTTGTCCGTTTGTCGTGCAGTATGAAAACTTCAAGGGCTGTATAAAAGCCTCCCAGCAGAAGAATTTCTGCTGCAATCATCCAGATATAGACAGCCAGCGTTATTTCATGAGTTTTATTCAGGAAAAACATTCCAATGCGGGAGAATATAATTACAACCATCCCCAAAAGCACAACAACGGCAGTACCTGCGAGTAATTCTAAATTGCCAATGTTTCCATACCATTTATCGTATCCAAAAGGTCGGTAGGTTACAATAAATATAAAGGCAAAGATCGCAGTGAAAAAAATTTGAATGATGTTGTTTTTCCTGCTGGTTAAATAATCGGGTACTGATTGCTTTAAATTCATTTTCAAATTTAATTGAGAAGTAAAAGTAGTGAATTATTATAGAAATATACTGAGCTGAAATGTTTGTTGCTTCATTTATTAATCCCGGTATTTGTTTTTTCACCCCTCGCAAATCTGGTTTTGCCCCCAAATACCCTTGTATACTACATATTTTTTCATGATTCAAAAAAATGGTTTTCATTTGGACAGAATTTGATGCTATTCATGTTTCAAATTCAATTTATTTAGATTTAAGATTTCCATAATCAATCCAGATTTTCCAGAGACCTCCGCAGATTTCCAGTCGCGGAGGTTTTTTTTCATCTCTTAAAAATTGAAAATTGCACTACTTTTTCACCCCAAAATCATCTTAACTACCCCAGACTAATTTTCATTTATCCCAACATGCCCCTTCTTACTACAAATTTTCACAGGCAATGATAATCTATCTTTAATTTGTATTCAATATTCAATGATCCTCTCTTTTTGGGATACAATCAAATAATGATTTTATGATTGGGTTTAAAGAACATTTTTTCAGTTATACGAAAAGTTACGATGAGCGTCAGGAAAAGATACATGCCTCTTCTGGACTTGATATTGTAAATTGCCCTTTTCATTCGAACTATTCTTTCGATTTTTCAGGAAAGGGTCTGTTTCGTGGCGATCTGTTTTATCATGAACTGGTTCGGAGTAAAGTGCCTGAAAATTTTGAATTCATTTATCCTGTTGTAGTGCCCGACAGCTTATTGTGCTATGATCGGGCTATTTTACTTTTTCACGGATTGAACGAAAAAAACTGGGACAAATATTTTGTGTGGGCTGAATATCTGGCCGAGAAGATGAATTGTCCGGTTATATTGTTTCCACTGGCCTATCACATGAACAGGGTACCAAAAAGCTGGAGCGATCCGAGAATGATGTCTGTAATTGCCAGTACGCGTATAAAAAACAACGATCCTGCGAATGCAACATTTGCGAATGCGGCGTTGAGCACCCGCTTGCAATTTCATCCTGAATTGTTTATTTATTCCGGATTACAAAGTTGTTGGGATGTTACTCAATTGGTTGATGAGATTAGAAGCGGATCGAATAAGTTGTTGGCGAAGAATGCACGGATTGATATTTTTTCCTATTCGATTGGCGCATTTTTTTCACAAATTTTGATGCTGGCAAATCCTGGACATCGGTTTGACTCTTCGAAACTCTTTATTTTTTGTGGAGGACCTACCTTTGACAGGATGAACGGAAATTCAAAATACATTATGGATTCAGTTGCATTTAAAAGTCTGTTGGAATTAAGGCACAAACAACGGTTGAAGCAAATCAGGAAGAAGGTATTTGCTACTGGAAACGCGATGTTGATTGAAACCTGGCCGGGTTTGGAGCTGATGATGTATAGTAACCGTGGGCGAAGGAAACGGGAATCACTGTTTGAACGATTGAAGGATAGGGTGTATGCGGTAATGCTTGAAAAGGACGGTGTGATGCCAGTGGACGGAATAGTTAAAACGTTGCGCGGGAAAAAAGACAAAGTCGAGATTCCGGTCGAAGTAATCGATTTTCCATTTGCGTATTCGCATGAGCAGCCTTTCCCCGTAGGCGATGATAAGATTCAGAATCTGGTCGATCGCAGTTTCACGGTTGTTTTTGAGAAAGCGGTGGATTTTTTTCGGAGACCGTAGACCGTAGGCGGGAGACCGTAGAAAGAAACTGAAGACTCCAAAAAATTGATTTTCCACCGAAATTTAGTACTTTTGTGATCCCAATTTCGGGGCTGACTGGTTTTGACAGAACGAGCCTGTTCTTCACATAAAACAAAAATCAAAAAACACCAACAAAAAACTCTAATAAATAATAACTTACCCTTTAAGTCAAAAGGCAAAACCAAATTATTCTTTGCGATACTATTTGTTACTTTTGTGAATATTTGTTACCCGTTTGTTACTCAATAACCTTTTTATTACTAAATTTGAATTGGGTAACATTTTTATATTGGTAACAAATGGAAAAAGTAAAAAAGGCTAAAAAGAAGCCTAAAATCAAAGAGCCAGTCAAAATCAGATTCAAAAAACTGGCAAACGGAAATCAAAGTATTTATTTGGATTATTACAATGAAGGAAAACGGGAGTATGATTTTCTGAAATTGTACATTGTCCCGGAGCTTACGCCGATTGATAAGTCAAGCAACGAACACACCCTTTCACTTGCAAATTCGATTAAAGCACAAAGGATTGTTGCACTACAAAACGAATCACATGGCTTTAAGAATAAAGCAAGTAAAAATGTAAACTTGTGTTTGTTCATTCATCGAATTGCAGAAGAACAGTTAGCTAAAACTGGTAACAGGCAAAGTATGTATCATAGTTTGCTTTCATTAATTCGCCATATTAAAGCCTATAAAGGCGACAATACTACTTTTGCACAGATAGATGAGGATTATCTTAAAGGCTTTATTTCTTACCTTAATATAGCCAAAAACAAAGCAGTAAAAAAGAACGCTCCAGTAATATCAAAAAATACACAACACAAGCTATACAATAAACTTTGCTACATATTGAGCATTGCCGAACGTGAAGGCGTGATAACCAATAATCCGGCTAACAAAATTTCGGCAGCAGATAAGCCAAAGGAAAAAGAGGGGAAACGGGAATACCTTACTGTTTCTGAATTGAAACAACTGATAAATACCGAATGTAATCACCCACAATTAAAAACGGCTTATCTGTTTTGTAGCTTAACTGGATTACGTTACAGCGATGCAAAGAAAATAAAGTGGGAAGATTTTAGAAAAGATAATAACGGAGCTACCGAACTTCTATTTCGCATGAAAAAAACACAGGGACAAATGTATTTACAAGTTAGTTCCGAAGCATTAAAGTGGCTCCCAGAAAAACAGGATGCAAAAGACGAAGACTTGGTTTATAAATTGCCCCGGAACGACCATGCCAACGAAGTATTAAGACAATGGATAAAAGATGCTGAAATAAAAAAACAGATTACGTTCCATTGCAGCCGGCACACAGCCGCTACCCTTAATTTATCATTGGGTGTACCATTAGAAGTAGTTAGTAAACTGTTAGGACACACTAAAATATCTACTACTCAAATTTATGCAAAAATTGTAAATGAGGCACGAAGGGCAGCCGTTGACAAACAAAATGGGATATTTGACTAAGAGAGGCAACAAATAAGACTAAACTGGATTTATAGCTAAACTATTTGCAATGATGGAATTATACCGAAGACATATAGAAATAATACAATCAACCTGTAATCAAATAAAAGGAATACAGGAAAAAATAATATTCTTAATTGAAGAAAAGAAATCCTTTAGACTTCTCAACAAGAATGATGATGCTGATATTGTTCTGCAATGGTATTCAGATGAAATAGATAAATTAAAGTTGTTACTTCAATTTGAAAACCAATCAACGCAAAACAGGGAGCAAAAAGAAAATTCAAAAGTTATTTACAATAGTCTGGGAGACATTCGAAAAGCAATTAATACAATCCGTTTCAATTACAGACAATCGGGATATAAGTCAGAGACTTTTATAAAATATTACAAGCAAATCAATCAACCAACTCATGTAAAGGATATTATTTCAAAAAAGCTAATTCTGTTGGAAGATTATTTTGGAGCATATCACGATAGATTGAATGAACCCTATATATATTGGAATGGATTTTATATAACCCCGGAGAAAGTTGATGGTTTAAATACATTAATAAGCGAAAGAAGAATAGTTTTTGAAAACAATTTTGTAAACGATATAAACGAAATTGCAGATCATATTTTTGCTTATAGAGATGGATTTATCGAAGGGTACAACAGGTTTGATTATGATGAAATTGAAACACCATCTTCAATTTTCAAAAGCGACGAATTAAGCATAAAAAAAGTCACTGGGTACCTCTATGAGCATGATATAAATTCAATCGGTAGTTTTATTTTCCAGACTCACCCATTGGATAGATATGCAGACACCTTCACGGATGAAAAATACTTAATACCGAAAATAAACAAAATCCCTATAAGTCAGGAAACTTGCCATCAAAACCAAAATGCAAGAATTTGTTCTGAAAGAATCCTACATAATGACCAGATAGCCTTAATTGAAGAAGGGTATAAACTCTGCTACTCATGCAATCTATTTGTAATGCCAGAACTCAAAAAATGGAAAATAATTGGTTTTCAGGCAGGCAAGCTATATCGAGCCTGGTATATTGCTCTTTCAAACTATGAAAAATTTGATAGCCACATTATGGTTTCAGATTTACAATCAAAACAAGATGAAAATAAGTCATCAGGCATTGAGGGAAACGATATAATTCTATCGAACATTGAAGATTGGCTTTATCCATTCAAAGAGGAAAGCATTTTGGATGAATCAAATTATGAAGCTATTGTTGAAGCATTAAAGAATTACTTTGAAACCGGTACATTTCCCGGTTTAGTCAAACAAATTAGAGTAAAAAAGGTAAATAAAAAACGTTTTGGTTGGGCGTTAAATGAAATTTTTCGAGCAAATAATGATAAAAATGATAATCTTCCAGTTGAATATTTAGCTTTCGCTAAAAAAAATATTTCCATCTTCACGGATGTATCATTTGATGAAAACAACTATTTAAAGAGCAATCTTTATAAATATTTCACTACTAAAACTCAATAAAAGCAGGGTAACACCAAAACCACTAAAACCACTTTTTTAGTCACTAAAACCACTTCTTATACTCGTAACATGTTTCACCAAAAATATTGTTACGATGAACAATCCATTTGAAATAATTGAAGAAAGATTAAGCAAGATAGAAAGCTTAATACTAAGCCTGAAAAATGAATCTAATCAGATCAAAGAAAAAGTACAGCCGGAGCAACTCCTAACTGTTCAGGAAGCAGCCGACTTTCTTAATCTTTCCGTTCCTACAGTTTACAGCAAAGTAAGCAGGGGGGAATTGCCTGTAATGAAGCGGGGCAAAAAACTTCATTTTTCCAATACCGAGTTAATGCAGTACCTAAGAGATGGGCGCAAACTTACCATTTCGGAAATAGAAACAGAAGCCCAAAACTACTTGCAGAAAAGACGATAAGCCATGAAAACTGGAGAAGATTATCGTGTTTCTGATGGGGGACGCATCTATACATTAGTAGAAAATGGGACACAAAAAAACAATGAAACGCCCTCAATCGCTTTGGTATCGGGGAAAGGAACGGACATTTTGAATAACCCATCGTTAGCAAACAGAGCCAGACGAAAGATAATAACCCGTAAAATGGTTTTGGCGTTGATTGATGTTGCCAAAGAAAAGGGCGAACCGGAAAGAATACAAGCCTATTGGAACGCTTACCACTGCCTGAACAACGTTATTGTTGCCAATGGTAAAATGTATGGCAGGTATTGTAAAAACCGATTCTGTACCATTTGTAACGCCATTCGTAAAGCCGACACAATCAATCGTTATTATCCGGTTATTTCGCATTGGGAAGATGTTCACTTCGTAACGCTTACCGTTAAAGCCTGTAAAGAAGAAAAGCTAAACCGCTGGATTTACGGTATGCTAAGATCCTTTGAGTTAATCCACAGCCGATGCAAGAAAAGGAATGAAAGAGGCAAAGGGATTAAGCTAATTGGAGTTAAATCGCTGGAATGCAATTTTAATCCCGTAAAAAAAACTTACAACCCACATTTTCACTTCATCGTGCCAAACAAAGAAATTGCTGAATTACTTAAAAAAGAATGGATTGAACAGTGGCGACCAAAAAAAAAAGATGAATATCGTTATAAGTTCACCACACCGGCAGCCCAACATATCGAACCAGTTTACAACTTAGAAACTGCATTAATTGAAACCATAAAATACGGAAGTAAAATATTTACTGAACCTGACATTAATAAAAAAAGTAACCTTAAAACGCCTCCAAAAATTTACGTGCGTGCCTTAGACAATATTCTGGTTGCAATGAAGGATAAAAGAATATTCGACCGATTTGGTTTTAATTCACCTAAGCAACCTCAACAAAAATACAATACTAAATTAGTTGTGAACTTTGAAAACTGGACATTTCCGAAAGATAGTTCCGATTGGGTAAACGAAGAAACAGGCGAAGCATTAACCGGGTTTCTGCCGCCTTTGGGGTTGTCGTATTTGCTCAATGAATGTATAAATACTGAGCAAAGTTGAATTTTATAGCACCCTTCCCTAATAAAAGAGGGCATTTGAAAGAATAACCTATAAGATTCTACTAAAATTATTAGGACTGTCTGTCAAACGAAATCATACTTTTATAATTCAAGATATATTTTGTACATCTCTTTAAAATCAATTTTATCCGAAATTTCTCGAAGTCGTGAAAGATTTGGAACCTGAAAATTCTTAAGGTTTCTTAATTTCTTAGAAAGTTTTACAAACATGCAATTATTTTCAATGGAATCGTAATATATTTCTTGCTTTTCATTATTATCCAAATCAAGTAAATCAAATAACTCAACCTTAAATATTTGTTTCTCCATAAACGTTAAATCAGATTCATCCAAACAAATAAAGAAATAGCAATAAGGATAAAGCTCATCTCTGAAATCAAGTAATTCTCCAATTTCATCATTACCTGATTTAATTCCATTTTTTGAAATATGTTCTTCAAAATTCTTATTAAAGTCACGATCAAAATATTCAGCTGCCACATCAAAATCATCAAGAAATTGATACACCTCGATAACGCAAAAGTGATTTGGATTATTAATATATTTTATTGGTAGAATTAGAAACTCATCAAAACCAAAAGCGCTCATCTCGTAATTTTATTATATCAATCATTAAATTCAAAAGAGTAAGTTACCATTAATTTCAGTTCCCAATATAATAAATTAACAGAAAATTGAACAAAAAACCATGATACAGGCGAAGCATTAACCGGATTTCTGCCACCTTTGGGCATGTCGTATTTGCTTAATGAGTGTGTAAATATTGAACACTATTAATTCAATCAATAATATTTGATTTACAGAGTTACAGCATCAAAGTTTATTATTTTCAAATCCCCAACTCTCACATTTTTTTCTTTTGCGTTGGCTTTGCAAGTGTCTATTAAAAACTTTGGTCATGTTGCTGTTTGTGCGGTTTTTAATTGTGCATGCAAAATGTGTTGGGATATTAAATTTTTAAATCGCTTACTGAACCAACTACACGATAATGCACACTATCAATTACTTCAAAATGCTTTTCAGCACAAGCAATTTTCATTCTTTCACTTTCCCTTAAAAGTGTTCTATCCTTTGCTGCCTTAGGATCTTTGGTTTCTGCTACGAAGTAAATTTTTGTTTCTTCGCCTTCCTCCTTTTTGATTAAAGCCCAATCGGGATTATATGGCCCTATTGGAGTCTTTATTTGAAATGTCTTTGGTAATTTCACATAAAACAAAATATCATCTCTTGAATCACAATCTTCTGCAAACTTCTTTTCGGGTGTGCTGAGAGAATCAATAGCAATAAAATTGTATAATGTTTTATGTTGTTTTTTTACTGCTATAAGGTTTTCTAAATACTGTTCTATTTCGGCAGCTTCAAACAATTTCATTTCATATACCTGCCCTGCAATTTTTTCGTACTGGATGCCATTTATTTTGATACGGTCAAATTCATACTTGATAATACGAACAACCGTGTCCATAAATAATTGCGGATTGTTGAATATTTCTCCCAAACGGTTACTCTGTAAAATAATTTGAGTAATGGTATCTCTTGTTAGTTCTGTTTTTGATTGTATGTAAGCCACAAAATCGGGTATTTCATAGTTGGCATCTTTTACAATTCTTTCTTTACTGCCTTTTTGCTCACCTCCTAATTCAATCAAATTACCTTTTGCATCTCTAATAAATTTTGCAATGTTCTTTTCACGGTAAATTACCGGCTTTTCAATTGAAGGCATTGCTTGCAATACTGCTGCACAATTGGCAATTAACTGGCTTGTGTTGTAATCTACTTTATACTGGGTTTTGTATTTAATTTTATCCCATAATGCTTTAAATAAGGCATCATCTAACCACTTATCTTTTAGCTTTACTTTTTCTCTATCTCTTGCATTTTTAATACGTCCTTCAAACTTCACTCCGCAATCTTCTTCAATTTCTTTCTGTAACGCTTTTGAAAAACTATCATAGGCTTCATTTGCAATTATAGTAAGGCGGTTTACTGCCCTGTCTAAATTTCTTGCTCCTGTTTGGTCAACACAGAGGCGAAGCCCTCTGCCTATTTCCTGTCTTTTCTTAATATCTGATTTGGTTTCATTAAGGGTGCATATTTGAAATACATTTGGATTATCCCAACCTTCACGAAGTGCCGAATGGCTAAAGATAAAACGAAGGGGTGTTGCTATATCCAACAACCTTTCTTTATCCTGCATTATTAGCTTAAAGGTTTCATCATCTGCTTTGGTTGACTTACCTTCCTTAGTATCTTTCAATTTGCCCTTATCTTGACTAAAATAGCCATTGTGTACTTCTTCTGCATTGTATGTAAACAAGTCCCTGTAAACTGGCATTTTTTGCCACTTGGCAAAACTTTCTTCAAACCAAATTGCAAACTTGCCATTACTGGCCTTACTCTGTTCATCATAGCTGCGGTAATTGGCAACCCTATCAATAAAAAAGATTGATAAAACTTTAATGTCCTTACTTCTTAATTCTTTTTCTTTCTTAAAATGGTTCTCTACTGTTGCATCAATCATTTCTTTTAATATCTGGTCGGTTAGACCGCCAACTGCTTGCCCTTTGTAGACTATCTTACCACTTGAAAATTCAATAAAACCATTATCAGAATCTAATTCATTGATAACAAAACCTTCTTTGTAAATATCCCAACCCTTAGAGAGCTTATGCAAATCATCGCCAATTTTAGCGGCAACTTGTTTCTTTGCTACTCCTCCATTTTCGTTTACGAAAATGGTTAGTCTGGCTGTAATGGATTGCTTGGCTACTTTGAAACTATCTACACTAATAAAAGCACCTGAACCATCATTTTTTGCAATAACTGAATCAACTTCTATTTGCTTTACTAAGCCTAAATCATAAGCCTTTACAGGGTCCAATTTGTAAACAAGATTGTAAAGGTTTTTGTGTGTAGCTGAATAGCGAAGCGTGAATAATGGATTGAGATTTGCAATTGCTTTTTTACGAATATCAGTTTCCATATTTTGGGGTTCGTCAATGATTACAATAGGATTGCTCTTTTGTATGTATTCAATTGGCTTTACTCCTGATTCCCTCACCTGGTTAATTATATTGGCATCTTTAGTGAATGAATCTATATTGATAACCAAAATTTGTATGGCATTGCTTTTAGCAAAATTGCCTAACTCTGTTAACCTACCTGAATCGTACATTTTATATTCGGCTGGTTGGTTCTCGTAAATTTCTTGTAAGTGGTCGAATGTAATTTGAAGGCTTTTTAAAACACCCTCACGAATTGCAACCGAAGGCACAACGATTACAAACTTTTTGAAACCATACACTTTATTTAACTGGTAAATGGAACGGAGGTAAACGTAAGTTTTGCCTGTACCAGTTTCCATTTCTATTGAGTAATTAGGAAAGTTGGATACAACAGTTTTACCTTCTACAATACCTTTGATTTCTGCATCATCATTGTACCAAAGTTTTTCTATGCAAGTTGAAACTTCATCTACTCTAAGTTCATTTTTTACTTGAGTTTTGTTTAGATTTACTAATAGTTCTTCTTCGGTTAAAACAAGATTATTTGCAACACCTGATGCAGTAAATTGTAAACTGCCTTTGCCGGTATCAGAAAATGAGAATTCAAAATCCGAATTATTCAAGGTTTGTCCTTCAAATAAATCAACTATTGATTGTATGGCTTCAAGCTGATAAGCTTGGTTTTTATCAAACTGTAATTTCACTTTAGATTTTATTGTAGTGCAATGATTCAATTGAATTTAAGACTTGGCTGGCATCAAGTGCATCTTTTAAAAAAACTACACGATAATTACTCCTTACTGCAAATGAATCATCATCAAGCGGTGTTAGAGGTACATTTATCCCTATATTCACCATCATATCCCAAGTTGAACCACCAACTAATGAAAATTCTATTGTATCAGCATTTAAAAGTTCAGCCTTGTTGGTCTCAAACAAAACTGCTAAGTACATATTTTTTTGAATCTCTCCAGGCTTTATTGTATTGGAATAGGGTCCAATATTTTTAAAATTTGCATAATTATTACATAAAGCAAACTTCACTCCTTTGAATGGAAATGATGAACGTACTTCAAGTTTCTCACCATTTAGTAGTTGAATATCTATCTGAACTGAAGCATTTGAAAAAGGTGTAGGTGATGCAATATTACCAAATACAGAATTAATATATGATTCCCAACCTTTTTCAGCTAACAAACCACCAAAAGAATCAATTTGTCGTCTTTCTAAATTACGGTTTTGCTCTGCATTATTTGCAGCACCAGCATTTACTTTTTGTGCTAATAATTTTGCATTAGTTAAAATATCAATATATTCATGACTGTTCTTCTGAATTGTACATTGAACAATATTGAAAACACGGCAAATATTATTGCTGTTTACTGGGACTTGACAATTAATTACGGCATTTGATAGATTCATGGAGTTGATTTTTTAGATAGATTTTAGTTCAATACTATAGTGCTGTAGTTTAAGTTGAATATTAGTTTTATCGCAGTCTTTATTATTAAAAGTGCTATCCAAGCATATCAATTGACTTGGCTTCATTTTTATTATTTCTGCTAAAACATTCTCTGTAATAGGAGTTAAGCAAAAACAGAATTTTTGATTATCAAAGTGGTAAATAGTTGTTTTGTCGATCTTCTTTTCTAATATTAGACAATCTAAACTAATACCATTTTTTATCATTAATTCCCAAAGCATATTATATTCTTGAGCATTTTCTCTTTGAGGTTTTTTAAAAATGTCTATTTGGGTAATTAAATCTTTTTCAGTTTCAATTATATCGCCTCTCCATATTTTAAAGTTTGAATTATTGAGAGTAAAAAATCTAAAGCCCGGCAATGCACTGTTTTCAAAATCCAATTTTGATTTTTTAGAAATAGTCAAATTCTCTATAACATTGGATATTCTTTTTCTTGTTATATCTGATATTTTGGTAAATCCATCTTTGAAAGCCTCTGAATTTTCATCAGTTTTTTCAGGCAGTTGTACAAGTATGAATTTTCTGTTAGAATTTTGTTCTTCATTCAATTCAATTACTGCTTGACCAGTTGAACCAGAACCACCAAAAAAATCTAAGACTATATCGTTTCCTTCAGGTGTAGTGCCAAGATTAACAAGCACCTTTAATAACTCAATAGGTTTTGGATTATTAAAAATATTTGCTTTGCCTAAAATTTTAGTGAGTGTTTGTTTTCCTTGACTATTCCTTGCTTCGTTAAGAAATAATGAACGGGGTACTTTTTGTTTTTCTTCGCCATCTTCTGCATTAAGATATAACTTATACTCAACAATCCACTTTCCTTTATCATCCTTACGTATTAAAACTTTATCGTCTTTATATGCATTAAGAAAAGATATTTCCTCCCATTTCCACTCTCCAAATAATAGAGTACCGTCAGGACATTTTATTTTATATTGCAAGCCCGGTCTTGGGTCATCTGGTCGCATCCTTAAAAAGGATTTAGTTTTATAAGGTCCTAATTTTTTAAAATGCTTATCCATTAGCTTATAATTAGCAATATCCTTTTCATCAAAAGGCAGTCTTAATCTATCAATTGCGGAAAGATCTTTTGCATAACATAAAATATATTCGTGATCAATAGCAAAATATTTAGAATCATTACCACCTCCAGCGTGGCGTTGCCAAACTATTTCTTGAATGTAATTTTCTTCTCCAAAAACTTCATTCATCAACAAACGAAGATTTGTAATTTCATTATCATCAATATTTACAAATATTAAACCATCTTGCTTCATTAAGTTTCTTGCCAAAAAAAGTCTTGGCAGCATCATAGAAAGCCAATTAGAATGAAACTGTCCGTTTTCCTTTCTATTGGGACGGAATAAACCTTCTTTCATTAATAAGCCTTCATCATCCTTTTCGCTAATTCTTTTTAGATACTCTTCTTTTGTTTCAGAAAACTTATCAGGATAAATAAAGCTGTCTGAGCCAGTATTATATGGAGGGTCAATACAAACAACTTTCACCTTGCCATAATACGACTTTTGTAAAATTTTCAGTACTTCTAAGTTTTCTCCTTCGATAAGTATGTGTTTTGCATCATTCCAATTAAGCGATTTTTCTAGTATTGGAAATAAAGTTGAAGTTGTTGGAGATTGTAAAACCTTATATGCTTCATTTTTTCCTGCCCAATTTAGTTGATACCTTTCAGTGTCGGTATTAACGGCTTCGCCCAAAAGCTGCCTTAACTGTTCTACATTGATTTTATCTTCTGTAAATGCAGCAGGAATAATTTCTTTAAGCCTTATAATAAGGTCGTCTTTAATGTTTAATGAAGTGCCGTCCATCCTAATTTATTATATCTTTCATTTAAATGTCGAATTTACTATTAATTATTGTACATTGAGTAAAAAGTGACTCTTTTGGTTTTGATACATTAGCAGAAAGTGGGACACAAAAAAAGAACATTCCCCCCTATTTTCACTGGTATTTTAATAAAAACGCATCAAAAATGTACCCTATTTGTACCCTGCAATCGTAATGAATTGATTATTAGTTTATATTACTTTTTGCATTAGTTCCTTCCCTTCTGTTATTTTATTTGTCACACTTTTTGTTTATCCATCTCACGTTTAACACATTGCTTTTCGTACCTCAACGCAATAAGTTAATTCGGCACACGAAACACAAAAAGACAACCATCCCATTGCGCCCCAATGGTTTTGCGCCAAAATAAACAACCCACAGCTACATTTACATAACACCTTCTTATAAAACAAACCCCACAAAATCCCGGCACACAAAAACCTAAGTTTGTCTTATAAGGGCATTATGCAAAGTAGCCGCACCGGATGCGATTGTACGAGGTTATTTGAAACAATTAATTGCCCTTATAGGCGAAGATAAGCCTCGTAAATGAAGCCAATCAAAAGACTACGGCATAAACCCACAAGCCAGCGCAAAATTCCATTTATTCCGTTTCCTTTTGCCTGTTTCATTTACTTTCCTTAGTAAGTTGCCTAAGCGTTCAATTAAGCGGTATTCAGCAATTGTATTTTCTAAATCGGGAAATACTGCAAAAATCAAAATTTATGTATCTTTGCGATTAATAAGGCAATGGAAAGTGTACAAATTAGGCACATTTGTTACCAGTTTGTTACCCATCACTTTTCAATGCCTTGTTGTATTTTGATTATCAATCAAATATGACTTATCCGGGGCTGACTGGTTTTGACAGCAGGCCGAGGTGGTATGTAAGCATGCAGGGGTTTGACTGTTTTCCCTTATTTAAATGGTCAAAACAATAATTGGCGAAGATAACTTTGCTCTTGCCGCATAATCGAATTATAGTAGATTAGCCTTTTCGGCATTAGATGCTGAAACAAGACGTTTCCCGGGCGGTTAACACCTCTCTCCAACCCGACAAGGAAGCGCTCGCAATCAGAGGTTAGTATCATGGGGGCTTCGGACATGATACGAAATTAAGAAGATAAGGCATTGGTCGGTGGCCTTGATCCAGCCGGTGCACGAAAATTAAGTCGGGGCTAAGCATGTAGAAAGCGTATGGTCTCCCTGTTTGGACCCGGGTTCGAATCCCGGCAGCTCCACAAGTTGATTTTAAATGAGTGACATAACAATCACTCATTTTTTTTCGAACTGGAATTAGCCGTTCCTTCAATAAAACTGCTTTCCATCATTGTTGAATATTGGAATAGAAAACTATTTTTGAGGCACTAAAAATTCCGGTTTTGAAAAGAGTTATTCTTCATTTTACGTTAGGCATCTCACTGCTTATCCTTTTATCGGGTTGGGGATTTACTGGCCATTCCAAAATTTCGAGTCGATTGCATGAGACCCTGGGGCATAAAATTGCAGGTTTTGATGCCTGGATTCCATGGATTAACGAACATTCATCCGATCCTGATTTTCGCAAATCGTGGATTGCTTCCGAACCTCCCCGACATTATATCGACATTGATAATTATTCTGAGTTTAAAACTGCCGGGATGATAAACTGCAATTACGATACCCTGGTTGCCCGTTATGGTCTTGCTTTTGTGTTGGAACAGGGCATTTTACCCTGGGCAACTCGAACAACCTTCGACTCGCTTCGTTTCTATTTTGAGAATAAAGATTGGGGCAATGCAATAAGAATGGCTTCCGATCTTAACCATTATGTTGGCGACGGACACATGCCCTTGCACGTGACCCAAAACTACAACGGACAAGATACAGGCAATAAAGGAATACATTTGCGTTATGAATCGAAGATGATTATGCAGTATTCCGCTTCTATTTCCGGCGAAATAAAGCCTGCGGAATATATTCAAAATGTTGACTCTTTTGTTTTCGATTATCTATACCGGAGCAACCGTTTGTGCGATTCGATCTTTAAAGCCGATCATATTGCTCAGCGTGTTGCGGGTAATACCGATTCTTCAGCTTATCTGGTTTCGTTGTGGGGAAATACCTGTCAGTTAACCCAATCGTTGTTTTCTGAATCGACCTATGCCTTGGGAAGCTTGATTTATACCGCCTGGGTAATGGCAGGTTCTCCATCCATTACCTATGAAGAAACAAATTTATCGTCAAAAATGCAGGGACTTGAAATCGAGAATGTATCCTCCGATCAGCTTGATTCTTTGCTAACTATAAACTTTCAATTGTACGAAAATACTGCGTATAAAATTGAAATCAGGAATCTTGATGGGGGAATGGTTTTCAAGGTTGAGGAGGGAACGAAAGAAACCGGAAGTTATTCAAGTTTTTGCGACATAAGTGATTTGGCTCCCGAAACCTATATTCTTTTACTTCATACAGCTCGCTATTCTTCGGTAGAAAGGTTTGAAAAAAGAGAATGATGGTGCAACGAAACATCGTTTCAGATTAAAACATCATCGATTTACAGTTAGACATTTCACTATGGTATTTTAGTGTCATTCTTATCTTTTGAATACTTTTTTTGAAGGAAAAAGAAAACCGGAATACCGGAGAGAATCAGAGCCATTCCGATAGCTGCTTCGCGCGGACGGGTTACAATCGTGTTGAAAAACAATCCAATACAAAATAGGATGAAAATGGCCGGGATAACCGGATAGCCCCAAACCTTATAGGGCCGGTGTGCATCGGGCATCTTACGGCGCAAAATAAATACACCCAATGAAGTTGCACCGTAAAATATAAAGACAGCAAAAATGATCATATCAGTCAGTTGATCGAATGTGCCGGACAAAACCAGCACTGAGGCCCAGATTCCTTGCCATAGCAATGAATTGGATGGGACATTGGCCTTGTTTAGTTTGCCTATACCCGAGAAGAAAAGCCGATCACGTGACATCGCATAATAGGGACGGGCCCCTGTAAGAATGCTGGCGTTGGTACATCCCAGCGTTGTAATAAGAATCAGTAGCGAAATAAACAGAACACCTCCGGTACCCCAGAAACTTCTGACGGCCTCGACAGCAGCAATCTGATTGCCCGCAATATGAATATTTTCAAGTTGCGGAATGGATAGGAGCGAAAGGTAAGTTACATTGACCAACAGATAGATGAAGATCACGATAAAGACACCAATCACGATTCCTTTTGGAATATTTCTGTTGGGATTTTTAACCTCTCCACCAATAAACCCGACTGAAACCCAGCCCTGGTAAGCCCAGAATGCAGCCAACATAGCGGTGTAAAAGGAAGAGAGAGTAACAG
>Ga0209800_10001427_pt1 | contig 25057 bp, 17 predicted proteins | sample Higcelweek8metaG_FD_187174 | JGI IMG/M metagenome (GOLD analysis project Ga0209800, IMG submission 187174) | Freshwater pond sediment microbial communities from the University of Edinburgh, under environmental carbon perturbations - High... | ecosystem: Environmental > Aquatic > Freshwater >...
AGATGCGAATATCAGAGCTCCGTGTGAATTTGCCTTTTTAGCGGTAGCCAGCTCCCTATTGAATAATGAGCTGTTGGGATCTACATGAATACGGAGAATGCTTAATCCGATCTGCCCATCTCCGTTACCGAAAGCTTTGTCTGCCTGTGCCGTGTTTATATCGCCGGGAAAACCGGTGTGATTCATTGCGCCAAAGCCCCTTATCAGTTGTTTTTCGGTGTTTAAATCGATAGTGGCACTTTGTCCGAATGCGACATTGGAAATGAATAAAAGACATGTAATAAACAATTTCCAGTACTTTGCTCTGAATTTTTTCAGGTCCATAACAACTCTTTTCGTTGAGTTTTTTGCATTTTCATCCGCTGCGGTGGTTGCTTTTTCATACTTGAACCTGGTAGTTATTTATTTTAATTTGTTCAAAATGAACAAATATCCAAGTTTTTATAAAGTTTAAACGGTTAAAATAAATTTAGAATATAAACAATTTATAAAAATGAAAACATAATTATAATAATATAACGAAATAAATCCTCAAAATCACATGCTAATTCAATTACTTCCATTTTGATTGGCAGAAGCTTTTTTTTGTAAGTTGGGTATATACAATTGACAAATAGCCTAACAAGGGATATAATAAATGCTTGAAAATAAGGAGATATCACTTTTTGTTAAGGGATAGAATGTGAATAACTGTGAGAACCAGAATCCTTGCAACAGCATTGAAGATCTGATAAAGATGGTGGAATCTGCAAAATCAGTTCCCCAATGGCAGCAGTGTTTGACAGGTGATACTCAGCCCGATGTGTTTCAAAAACTTATTCAGGGCGTTGGATATTGTGTTGGAATGGGTGTTGAAGGACATATTGCCGAGTTTGGTACGATGACAGGCAGAACAGCTGTTGTATTAGCGCAGGCACTCTCTTTTTTTACTTCGATTTACGGTTTTTCTGATAAAGCTCACAACATTGCCCCCCGTAAACTTTGCCTGTTTGATAGTTTTAAGGGGCTTCCAAAAGTATTAAACGATGTTGACAGTGCATCACCCCATGTTGTATCGGGAGTCTGGAGTGAAGGAACCTGCATCGGATTGACAAAAGATGATCTTATGACATTTTGCAGCAGGTTGTATCCAAAGGATCGTATTGAAATTTTTGATGGCTGGTTTATTGATACGCTTCCGTCAATTGAGAAAGAATCCAGGTTCGCGCTTGTTCATATAGATTGTGATCTTTACGAATCTACTATACAGGTGCTGGATTACTTCTTTCAGAACAAACTTTTTGCTGATGGGTGTGCGCTATTTTTTGATGACTGGAACTGTAACAGGGCATCGCCTGACTTTGGTGAACGACGTGCCTGGGGTGAATGTCTGGCAAAATACCATGTCAGGTTCTCAGATTGCGGCGAGTATGGTATTACCGGACACAAGATGATTCTTCATGGTTGATATTATTATGTGCACGTTTTCAGAACAAATGTCTCAAATGAGTTCAACTGATATGCTAAATCGTCAAGCAGTTTTTGTAAAGCATCTTCATTGGCGTTCTGTTTGCAGGCTTTTTCAAGAGAATTAGCTGCATTGGATAGCGGGAAGGCACATAAATTCGCAGCTCCTCCTTTAATACCATGAGATTCATTCTGAATAAAAGTGTAATCTGATATTTCCAATGCTTTACGCATAAGTATAAGCTTTGAATTACAGAGCCTGCTGAATTCTTTCATCAATGAATAGAGCAGATCCCTGTCATTTTCGAATTCATATAGTGCCTTGTCAAAATCCATCACGACAAAATTGTCTCCTGCCCTCTCAGTCGGAGCTGGATTCTGTATTGATCTGTTAGCATTAGTCAATGATTCTTTTTCTCCGTTTCCAAAAAAACGGTTGCCTATTTCGTACAATTTCTGAATATTCAGTGTGAGTTTTCCACAGACCATATTCATTCCGGCCTTTATACATGCCTCCGCATCCTCTGAGTCATCACTGCCTGTGATTCCCACGATTATGATATCTTCACCTTGCTGTAAACATCTTATTTTACGGCATGCGACAAGGCCGTTCATGACAGGCATGTTTTTATCCATTAGAATAATGTCAACATGCTTCTGCTTTACAATTTCGACACATTGTTCGCCATTTGATGCAATCATTATATTTGCACCCGTCTCTTCCACAATAATACTCAGTAATTCCGCATTTATCTTATAGTCATCAACAATTAATACTGTTTTATTTTTAAAAACTGAAGATTCCATTTGTATACCTGTTATTTGTACTGGCAATAATTTGAATGTGTCTGTTAGTTATTATGCATTTTCAACTGACAATTTATTGAACATAATACAATTCAAGAATCTGAATGAATTGTTTTTCACAACGCAAAAATGCATCAACAACAACAGGATCAAAATGGTTTCCCCGTCCTTTGATAATAATAGCTTTAGCAGTGTCATGAGGCATTGCGCTTTTGTAAACACGTTTACTGACCAGAGCATCATAGACATCTGCCAGCGCAACAATTCTGGCACACAGAGGTATGTCATCTCCTTGTATTCCGTTGGGATATCCGGTACCGTCATATTTTTCATGATGAGACAATGCAATTTCGGCACTCATTTGCAGGTATTGTGCTTCGGGATATTTTTCCAGTGCAGTTGTCAGTGAATCGCAGCCGATAACTGTGTGTTTCTGCATTATTTTATACTCTTGATCGTCAAGTCTTCCCGGTTTGAGCAGGACAAAATCAGGTATTCCTATTTTGCCAATGTCATGGAGCGGGCTTGTAAGAAGAATGTTGTCAATAAATGCAGGAGTCACCTCTTCAGGCTTATCAACTTCTGCAATATTTTCCGCTAAAATTTTTGAATAATGTCTTATACGCTCGAGATGATTTCCGGTATCATTATCACGCGCTTCAGCCAGACAGGCCATAGAAAAGATAACAATGTCTCTGCTCCCGAAATTTATTATTCTTTCACCGGCTTTAATCCGGACAGTAAGCTCATCTTTAATAACCGGCTTTCTGATAAAATCATCGGCACCGGCATTCATTCCTGTAACCAGATCATCTGTTTCACTTTGAGATGTGACCATTATGACATAGCAGTAACGTCCACCCTGGAGTCGTTTTATCTCCCTGATTAATTCTAAACCTGACATTTCAGGCATGATCCAGTCTGTAATAACCATATCAGGGCGGTTCTGTATCCACATGGCAAGAGCTTCTTTGCCATTAGCGGCAACGATCACCTGATGGCCCAGAGATGTAACATGTTTTTCACATTTTGTACGGCTTACAAGCTCATCATCAACAACGAGAATCTTCATTATTAATTATCCTTTATCAATTAATTGATTACTGGATTCAAAATACCACATCGTCAACTTCGGCTTATCTTATCCGGTCTATTAAATAAATCATGACTGTTTCTGTACATCATGTATCGGTAATGTAAAGTAAAACCGGCTTCCTGTGCCTTCGTTGCACTCAACCCCGACAGTACCGTTGAGCCGTTCGACAACTGATTTTACAATAGATAAACCTATTCCGTGCCCTTCACATTCTGATATGTGAAGTCTGGAGAATTCTCTGAATAGAGTGGGAGTTTTCTCATCAGGAATACCTTCACCGTTATCTTTTACCCAGAAACGCAGGTGGTCAGGATGAGTGCAGGTAAATGTTCCGGGCATATCATATCCGAGTTCTACAACCGGAGTGATCTGCAAAGCAGGATTTCCGCCGTATTTAATTGCATTATTTATATAATTAACCCAGACTTCTGTAATCCATGGTGCGTATCCGAATATTGATGGCCAATTGTCCGGTTTAATTATACTTGCATGATCGTTTTCAATGTTGTATTCCATTCTTTTTAAAGCATCATTGACACAGATAGAAACTGAGAATGTGGTAAATTCATTAGTCCTTATTTGTCTGATTCCGGCAAATAAAAGAAGTGCTTCAATAATGTTTCTCATTTGAAGTGTACCACTTTGAATAAATGCCATCAGTTTCTTTACTTTGGGAGTACCGCTGTCTGCAAGCTCATTGACAAGGGTTTCTATTGACACATTTATTACCATCAGCGGATTTTTAAGATCGTGTGCGACAGTATGACCAAAGGAATTCAGTTCAGCTACTTTTTGTTCGAGATCTTTCTGAAGTTCTTTCCTGAGTTTAATTTCCTTTTTTAACTGATGAACTAACTCTGATATATACCCGACAACAGAGCCGCATATAATTGTTTGAGTAAAACCGATAAAAAAACCGGGAATTCTGCCGTTGAAATAATACGACATGGGAATATGATTGTGGGGTGGAAAATGTGTGCCGGCAAAATTTGACAGGTAAATTACAAAACAAGCAATTATTCCGGCAGAAAGCCCCCCGCGCCAGGCAATAATTGCAACCCATAAAACGCTGATCATTGCAACAGATACATCGGGAATTAAAAATAAAAGCTCATAGATTAATACCGCATTTATGATGAAATAAACTCCAAAGTCAATCATTACGATTTTAAATGGTTTTATGAAAAATGTTCTATTTGTTCTTTTTTCAGATATAATCGTAGAATCTGTATGGGAATCGTTCTTTGTTTTCACAGATTGTTTTTTTAAAGGTACTTGAGTATATATTAAATCAGAGTCTGATTTTTCTTTAGTTTTAACGGAATTTTTACCGGAAGATACCTGCATTTAAAATTTCTTTCATTATATATCCATAAAGTATATCGAATAACTAAAAAAGATATTTTGTAAATAAAAACCCTGTAATGTTAATCCCTGCATGTTCAGCAATCAGTTTTTATGGCTGCTATATTATACGATAATAGTTATTTTTAACATTAAAAAAAAGGGTTCGTTTTTATTATCTGTCCTTATTACAATAAATTCAATAGAATAATGCTGATTGTTTTACTGAAAAATTGTACATGTGCTGAATCTATTATCAAATGAATGTCGCTTGTTTGTCAATTTAATATTTCGGCATCTTCAGATCTTTCCACTCTCCAACAGCAAGATCTTCTACTGTATAATCGCCAAAACGTGAGCGGTGAAGAGCTTTGACAATATATCCGAAATGCAGAAACATCCGTTTTACCTGATGATACCTGCCTTCATGAAGTATTAATTCCGCGTGAGTATCATCAATAATTTTCATTGGAGAAGGAAGGCATGGTTTGGGTTCATTTAAAAGCTGAATGGTTCCTGATGCAAACTGGGCAATAAGATCCTGAGTCAAAGGCTTGTCCACAGTCACCTGATATACTTTGTCAATATTTCTTTTTGGTGAAGTAAACGTATGAATCAGTTTAGTGTTATCTGTAATAAGAATTACACCTGTAGTATCTTTGTCAAGACGGCCGATGGTTGACGGTATCGGGTTGCGGGACAGCCACTGGTCAGGAAACAGTTCATACACGAGGCGTCCATCGGAAATATCATGCGAGCATACATAACCGAGCGGTTTGTTAAGCAGAACAAATATTCCTTCAGGATGATCCAGCGGTTCATTGTCAAGTAATAATTTACAGCTGTCAGCTTTACATGATGAATCAGTCAGCCTGATTCCATCAATAGTCACCTCATAATCCTTGAGAAAGCCCTGAGCCTGTTTACGGGTGCAATAACCGAGGTTGCTGAGAATTTTGTCCAGTCGTTCCATTTCGTGTCAGAATCCCTTTCGTTATGTATCATCTCGTATTTTACATTTTAAACTCGGCTGCTCTGCAGTATGCAGAGAGCGGAGAATAAGGCCTGGGGCCTATTTTAATATAAATTCGTGCAGCCTGTTGAAAATCGAATGATCGTAATCCTCACGCACTGAGACGCTGATTACATCATAAAGTTTTGCAAGCTGCTTAATGATCTGATCAAGTCGCTCGTCATTGTTTACAAGAAGGTACATGCGGCTCTTTGAACCATCATCTATCTGACCGCATAGAATGCCTTCAAGGTTGAAGCCGCGGCGGCTGAAAAGTCCTGTTATATGAGACATGACACCCGCGTGGTTATTGACTGTCAATTCTATGACTATCGATGCCTGTTGTATCATTTATTCTCCAATCGATTCATAGTTTGATCCGCCTGGTGGAACCATAGGCAGAACATTGAGATACGGATCTATCGGTACATTGACAAATGCAGGTCCGTCTTCTGAAAGTGCGCGTGAAAGTATACTGTGAATATCGCTTTCGTGTTCAAGATCGTAACTTTTTATACCGAATCCTTTTGCTATTGTTTTAAAATCCGGATTTGTTATGAATTTTGATGCAATAAAATGTTTGTTGAAAAATAATTCCTGCTGTTGTCTTACAAGTCCAAGATGTTTGTTATTAAATAGTATAATTGTAACATTCAGATTGTAATCTGCAAGTGTTGCGAGCTCCTGAATATTCATTAAAATTGACCCGTCACCGCTGAAACAGACGATTCTCTTTGATGGATGCGCAAAAGCCGCACCGAGTGCTGACGGCAGGCCAAAGCCCATTGTTCCAAGACCACCCGATGTCAGAAGTGTGCGTGGACTTTTAAACGGATAATGCTGTGCAACCCACATCTGATGTTGTCCGACATCGGTTGCGATTATTGAATCTTTACTAACAATAGAATCAACTGTACGGATAATATTAATTGGATGTAAAGGGTTGGAACTTTGAGCTCTGGGGAATGGACTGCGTTTTTTTTCCGATGCAATATGACTTATCCAATCTTTACGGAAGTCATTCTTTACACGCTCAATCAGAAGTTTAAGTGCATCTCCGATATCTCCTGTAACAGCGCAATCTGAATGTCTGAGTTTGTCAATTTCAGAATTGTCAATATCAATATGAATAATTTTCGCATCCGGACAGAAACCCTCAAGTTTTCCCGTCGCCCGGTCATCGAAACGGACACCAAACGCAAGCAGCAGATCCGCATCATGCATGATTGCAGCAGTTGATTGGGTACCATGCATGCCAAGCATTCCCAGATACAGCGGATCATCATGCGGAATTGCTCCAAGAGCCATGAGCGTAGCGGTTACCGGAATGGAATTCTTATGTGCAAATTCACTCAGGAGTTCTGATGCATCAGAGTGAATTATGCCGCCGCCTATATAGAGTACAGGGCGTTCTGATTCGTGCAGCATATTTATTGCTTTGTCAATTTGCAGAGTGTTAATCTGGCCTGATGGTATTTTTACACCTGGTTCTGGCCATGAGTCGAATTCAAAGCGCTCGAGCTGAATATCTTTTGGCACATCTATAAGCACAGGACCGGGTCTTCCTGACACGGCAATGCGGAATGCTTCAGGAATTACAGTGAAAAGTTCTTCAACTGATCTGACAAGAAAATTGTGTTTGGTGATGGGAATGGTCATTCCATAAGTGTCAACTTCCTGAAATGCATCGGTGCCTATTAGCTTTGATGAAACCTGACCGGTAATAGCAATAACAGGAACACTGTCCAGTTTTGCATCTGCAATCGCTGTAAGAAGATTTGTTGCGCCGGGGCCCGATGTCGCAAAGCAGACTGCGGATTTCCCTGTTGAACGGGCTATGCCCTGGGCAATAAAGCCGGCTGCCTGTTCATGACGGGTAAGAACGTGATGGATATTGCTGTTGTAAAGGGCATTGTACAGAGGCAGGTTTGCTCCGCCGGGTATTCCGGCGAGAATTTTTATTCCCTGACGCTCGAGCAGCTGTACAATGATTTCTGCTCCTGTTAAGTTCATGAGTTGATCTCCTCAAAAAAATATAAAGAAAAAGCCCCTGTCGGTCATACCGGCAGGGGCTTTGTTTACATATATTGTTTTTAACAAAGCCCCTATGACGGTGTGATTGTAACCACGACCACTACCACGACGACCAGTGTGACAGTCATATTAATGAGGCTTTTAAATGTTATATCTATCAGTTTCATATATACTTTGTAAATTATAAGTTTCTGCGGTCACCATGACTGCTTTTTTAGAATATACACATTCTTGTGATTATGGTCAATGTTTTTATTTATTGATGTAAATATCTGTAAAGATGTTCAACATTATATATTACCATGATGTTAATATATAATAATTCAATCTCTATCAAAATCATGCAGTTCGACTAAATAAATAAATTATATTAAAAAATTATTCTATAAATATTATAAAGTATGTATAATGAAATCTTGAAGATAATGAATGAGAATATATTAAACTAATAAAAAGGAGAGATGTAATGATCTGGATTTTAAAATGTTGTGTGTGTTTTGGGTACATTCTGTTTCTCTCCTGTGATTCAGTCCGGCCATTCCTTCTTTCAGAATCAGAAGAGATACAGATGGGAAATAAGTTTAAAGCTCAGATTATTGCTGATACTGTGAATTATCCTCCTTACAGAGGCAGCGCAAGAGTTGTAAGTTATATCGATTCACTTGGACATGTGATAGCCGGTGCGCAGAATGACTGGAGTACATCAAAGGTGAATTTTACATTTACAATAATCCATGATGATTCAATGGTTAATGCGTTTGCTGTTCCCGGCGGTCATGTATTTCTTTATACCGGTCTTTTACTTTCGGCAGCAAATGAGGCTCAGGTTGCCGGTGTGATAGCCCACGAGGTCGGACACATTACGATGCATCACAGTGCTGATATGCTTGTAAAACAGAATGCCGTCAGTCTGATTAGTCAAGTCATTTTCGGCAACGACTCATCATCATTGGTCGCGGTTTCATCATTGCTTGCAAATCTTGCTTTCTTGAAATTCAGCCGTAATAACGAAGATGAGGCAGACAGTCTGTCAGTAGTCTACACAAAATCAGCAGGAATGAATCCGCAAGGCATGAGTCAATTTCTCGGTGTTTTGAAAAGTCAATATGGAGACAGTCCCAGAATACTTGAACCTGTTGAAACTGCACTGTCATCGCATCCAAATATTTCAGTGCGTATAACAAATGTTGATGCGATAATTACTAAAGTAGCAAGTGCAAGTACAAGCCTAAGCCTGCGGGAAACTGAATATTCAGCAGTCAAAAGCCTCATAAAATACTGATTTATTGATTTAACTCCGGCAACCTTGATAAAATACGGAAGCCGGAGTTATTGTCAGTCAATGAGCGTAACAGATTTCCGCACGTTTACATCAGATTGAGCAGTACCAGAATTGCGGCGTTTGTAATGAAAACGTTCAACCTGCAGACAGAACGCTTCAATGCGCGCCTCCAGAATCTGTGGAAACGGATTACCGTCAGATTCAATTGGCAAAAAGGGAAGACCGTCATGAATTGATCTGTTGGTATCACTGTGTGATGCCCCGATTTTATGTGCTGTTGCCATATTTGCTTCCGCAGTCATGACTGCTTCAATAATGCGTGTTGGCATACATGCAAAAGGTCCTATTGAGATTGCGCCGTGAATGGAGTGGAATATATCCTTGAAAAAACTTCCTGCAACAAGAATCGCTTCTCCGGTGAATCTGACATTGAAGAAGTTTTTCCCGTAATTCATTGTTTTGTCAACATCAACAGTTTCATATATATAAAGTCCTGAACGTGCAAGAGTGCGCTTGATTGTTTTTTCGTAAATTGACTGAAGGAATGTTTTTGCCTGGAATTCAAGAAAACCGCCGATATTAAACTGTGCTTCATAGATTCCTTTTTTTACATTGTAGTCGCAATAGTTAAGCCACTCGAGAATCGGTGCTCTTCGTACAACAATGTCCTTTTTTGCAAGACGATCGATAAGGTCCTGACATGAGAAGTAATCCCGTCTGACAAATATTTCCCCCAGAAGCGATATGGTTTTTGCATCCTTAAGCGGGTATTTAAGCTTTATTGTTGAGAGTTCTTTTGCGACATAGTCAAGAAGTTTATGAAGATTTTTCGATGATTTCTCTGAAAAATTATTCAAGAGCATCTGCCAGGTATGGTTGAAGACAGCCATTGCTTTATCATAATCGGCTGCAACAACTTTTATATTGTTTTTAATATCTTCCATGCAGTCCGATACAATGATGGACTTAAGCAGGCTGATAACTTCAGATATCTGAAGTCCTGCGTAACCGTTTTCATTTGTCATTGTCAGCAGGGCAGTATCGGATATACGGTTTTTTCTGATCAGCTTTTCAAGGAAAACACTATATTGTGTAAACCTGCAGTTTCCACCGCATGTAGGCATGAAATACGCAAGTTTTTCATTTTTGTCACTGCGGTTATTGATGTGCTTCAGTAAACCTCCTGCTGTGAGAAGCAGGGGAAGACACTCTTTACATGTAGCATGGGAGCGTCCGATACGCAGTACTTCTCTGTCGTAAACAGGGAGTGCAGATGCATTCATGCCGCTTCCCCGCAGTGACGCGGCCATAAGCTCACTTGACAGTCTGCCCATAGATGGAAACAGAACATGAACAGAAGGATCTTTAAGATCAAGGTGTGACCCGTCAGAACCGATAAACTGTATTTTATTATTCTGCATCGTGATTTCTGCCGGTTTAAAAGGCTCAGACTGAAGCACCTGTGATTCAATTTTTCTGAAACGATCCACAATGTCAAGATATGCTTCAATTCTGGTATTTATACCTGCGTCTGCTGTGTGGCTGTCAAGTTCAAGGGTCAATGATGGTTTTATTTCCATATAATCACGGAAATAGGAAAGAAGAAATGAATCCGGGCCGCAGCTGAAATTGGTAATAAAAACACCGAAAAGCTGAGGATGCTTTGCGACAACTTTTGAAGCTTTCATCAGGTTCTGTCCGATTGCCCAGTTGACTTCAAAGTCGCAGTTTTCCGGCTGATAGGGGAGGTAGTCCCATGGAATTACTGTTACGCCGCGTGATGCGAATTTTTCGGGTATTCCCATATTTGCTTCCGGTGCAAATGCATTGTAGTATCTGCCAAAAACAACTATTCCGATTCTGTCAGGATTACTTTCAAGTTCCTTTAGAACTTCTATGCCCTTTTGTTTAATAGTATCCTGTGACTGGCGCCAGACCTGAACTGCTTTCCTGTAGGCTTCACGGGAGTCTTTTTCTGACGCGCCGATTTCAACGCCTGCAGCGGCAAATTCATTTTCCTGAGTATCAAAGCCCTGTGAAAAATCAATTATCGGGCTTATAACTTTTATGTCGGGATTAATATCCTTGAATGCACTTTTCAAATAATATGGCTCACTCTGCAGTAAAAGACATGTACACTGATGTTCCCGGCGCTGAGTGCGTGCGTTTTCAACATGAAGTTCAACAACAGCAGGCAGAAAAATGAATTCCGGTGATTTTGCAATAAGGTTTGCAAATGCACCATGGGAGATTTCACCCGGGTAGCAGAATGACGAACGTTTACGCTTGATTCCATTTGTGTCAATTTCATCGGAAACGACAAGCTCTGCTCCGAGCTCTGTGAAAAATGTCTCGTAAAGAGGATAAAGATTATGTATAAGAAAAGATTTATTCAGTCCGACACGGGGTCTCTTTTTTTCAGTCCGACCGCTTTGGTCATTATGATGTGTAAATATCACTTCCTGACGCCTGTGCACATGATCAAAATCGTGCGTGCTGAACTTTACATGATGAATCATGTTGTAATATTTATTGCATGCTCCGCCGAAAGGATATTTTTTACCCTCAATGTCAATCATGGCAATTTCACAGCCTCTGTCACACCGGGTTGTATCACCATGACATGTAAATGATTTTCCATAGGTGACTTCCCGTGATGCAAGCATGGAAATGTCAAATGACTTTTTCTCTGTATGACCGCCTGAAATCCTGTTTTTCACCTCAAGCGCGACACCAAAGGCACCCATAAGACCGGGTTCCGGCGGAACAATGATTTCATGATTGATAAGATTTGCCATTGCCAGCGGGACGGCTTTATTATAACAGACACCGCCCTGCATAAGGATTTTTTTACCAAGCGGGCGACGTCCCTTGACACGATTGACATAGTTCATGCAGATTGAATAGACAAGGCCCGCGACAATATCTTCCCTGTCAATTCCCTCGTGTGAAGCTGTTTTTATGTCGGAACTTATGAACGCAGCGCACTGATCGTTAAAATTCGGAGGCCGCTTTGCGTTGATCGCAGTATCCTGAATTGCTTTATAGTCAATCCCCATGGATTCCTGTGCAGATTCCTCAAGGAATGATCCGGTTCCTGCGCTGCATGCCTCATTCATCGCGTAGTCTGACGGCACACCATTGACAAGAAAGGTATATTTCGCATCCTGTCCGCCAATTTCAAAAATTGTTTCAACATCAGGATCATAATATGCCGCAGCAGTTGCATGTGCTATGATTTCGTTTATTACAGAGTCTGTCTCTGCGTGTAAACCTGCGATCTGGCGGCCTGAACCTGTAGTTCCAAGGCCGATAAAAGTGACATTCGCATCTATCTGATCACAGATTTCCTTATAGCAGTTGCGGCTTGCGGAAACCGGATTGCCGTTTGTACGAAGATATGTCTTTGCAACTATGCAATTATCTTTTATTCGTAAAGCAACTGCCTTCGTAGTCGTTGAGCCTACATCAAGGCCAAGAATCAGCTCATCACCATCCTTGGCTTTTCCCTCCATTGTGGATTCAAAAACAACAAGATCCTTTGCATTTGAAAGCGGGGGCAGTATCTGGAATGAGTGGTGGTTTTTTGAAAAAAGAGAGTCCCTGTTTTTCGGGAACGTTATACTTTTTGTATGTGCATGCCATGCTGATCCGAGTGCTTCAAAAGAATCTGCCATTGATGGAATGAGAAGACTGTCGACTTTTTTCCTCAGCATGTTCATAATCACACTGTTTTTTGTTACGCCGCCTACAGCTATTATCCGCGTTCCTGGTGATTTGTCAAGAAGATCAAGAATCTTTCCGGCAATCATTTCGCAGAGGCCTGCGGTGACTTTTCCGGCAGGTGTTCCTTTGTTAAGTGCATGAGTACAGTCACTTTTACAAAATACTGAACAGCGTCCTGAAACTTTATATGGCTCAGAATCAACTGCAACTTTTACAGCTTCATCAACAGACAGGTTCATTCTCCTTATCTGCTGAAGAAAGAATTCACCTGTACCTGATGCACATTTGTTGCCTGTTTCAATGGATCCTATGGTAAGGTCTTTATTCAGTGTATATAATAAAAAGCTTTCAGAACCAAGACTGACAATCGCATCGTAATCGCCTGTCAATTGACCGCTGATTTTCATGAACTGCAGTGCTGCTTCAATAGCTTCCGGTTCGGTTATTGACGGTAAATCAACAATTTCACGGAACTTTCTGCCTGTCAGACAGCAATTGTCAATTGAATTGACAGAAATTGTATCCAGTAATGTCTCAAATGCCAGGCGCGGATTGCTTTCGTGTGATCGGATATAACAATCAGAAATGGATACTGAACCCGGATTATCTTCAGAAAGAACAACTGTTTTAATACTTGATGCACCCAGGCAAATACCTAATGACTTCATCAAACCTCCTGCAAATATATAAGCAGATTTATTGTAATGACTATGTGAATAGTAGGAATGTGGAACCCATTAAGAGGGAACAGACATAGATCAATTAATTCACAACTCCGGTAACCAATACCAAAATATAAAAAAAGTACTGACAGAAACAAATATGATAATTCATTATAATTTAAGAATTCGGGTGATTATCAGTAATAATCCTGATTATATAAAAACGTGTTGATGGTTTTATCAAAAATATGTTTTAGATCGTAGTTTCATAACAGATGTGTCAAATTACAGAGTGCAGGGAAGTTTAATTGGTTATATGTATTAAAAAAATATAGACATTAATACACTTGTGTCTACAAATAGACGCTCATAAATACATGTTATTGATAAAAAAAGACAGTTTCCGCAAATCTTTTGTTGGCATGATGCTTGCAATACTGTATGATGTAACGAAAATTAGTTTAATGTAATGATTTGTATCTGACGATTTGAATAAAATATTTTTCTTTAAATTTAAAAATTATTATATCGTTAAATGGTACATAAATTATAATAAGCTTAATATACCTCCATCTTAACAAAAGGAATATTTTCATGAAAAAGACAGCTGTATACAAATGTGAAAAATGCGGTAATGTAATTGAGTCATTATGGAATGGCAGTGTCGCGGTTTCATGCTGCGGGCAGGATATGAAAGAGCTTGTTCCAAATTCTGTTGATGCTGCTAAAGAGAAGCATGTCCCTGTTATGAGCGTCAGGGGAATAAGGTTACTGTCAAGGTCGGCAGTGTTCCCCATCCAATGACCAAAGAGCACTATATTCTCTTTATTGAGCTGATTGCAGGCAATCAGGTATTGCGCCAGGACTTGAAAGAAGGTGATACAGTTGCAGAAGCTGTATTTTTTGTTGATGAAAAGGTACCGGTTATTGCACGGGAATATTGCAATCTTCATGGGTTCTGGACTACAAAATAGTTTTGAATTGCAAAAAGAGAATAAATCTTCAGGATTATTATTACAGTAATAGATGATTTAAACCGATTATTAGATGCACTAAGCAGATAAATTTGCTATGCAAAATGGGAAGGATATCTTATGTTAAGCAAAAAAATGGAAGATGCAATAAATGAACAGATTAAGAGGGAAATGTACTCGGCGTATCTATATTTGTCAATGGCTGCGTACAGTGAGAGTGAAGGACTTAAAGGAATTTCAACATGGCTTAAAGTGCAGTACCACGAAGAGATGTTGCATTCAATGAAATTCTATGAATATATAATCCGTAAAGGCGGCCTTGTAAAGCTCCTTGCAATTGACAAGCCGGAAAGCGCTTTCGGATCGCCTTTATCCATGTTTGAAAAAGTTCTTGCCCATGAGGAGTATGTGACAAAGAGTATAAATGATCTTGTCGATCTTGCAATAGCTGAGAAAGATCATGCATCAAAGGTCTTTCTTGACTGGTATGTAAATGAGCAGGTCGAGGAGGAACAGAATGCAACTGAAATAATCCAGACACTGAAAATGATTGGCGATAACAAGGCTGCACTGTATCTTTATGACAAGGAACTCGGCGCACGGATGCTTACTGTTCCGACAGATTTCAGCAAGGGTGTTGAAGCTCAATTGGCCGGAGGTACAGCCCCATGACAGTCTGTCCTGTTTGTGGTGTCGGTAAAGAAGAATTCGAACCTGAAAAATAACTGATAAGAATGACTTTAAATAATTTCAGGTAAATTTAATTGTAAAGGAGATTGTTGATGAAACGCTATATCTGCAATGCATGCGGTTATGTATATGATCCTGAGTACGGAGATCCTGACAGCGGAATAGCTGCGGGGACAGCATTTGAAGATATTCCATCAGACTGGGTCTGTCCGCAGTGCGGTGTCGGGAAGGATGAGTTTTCTCCGGAAAATTGATAAGAAAGATGAGAATAAGAATGAGAATGAGGTTAAGAATTTATTTTCAATCAGTTCTCATTCTTGTTTTTTTAGGGTTGGAGAGTTGCTTGAATAATAGAACTGTCAAGGCTCACAAATGAGTGTGATTAACAAATGTCAAATTGATTTGCCGGGATGTTTTAGAAATGGCTAATAAAAAGTATAATTGTCCGGATTGTTTCTCATGTCAATGGTGTTCTGATGAACGCTGCAGATTGTGCCGGGGAACTTTGCCTTCTGATAATAGTAGAAATGCTGAAACTGAAAAATTAAATGCTGACAAAAAACAGTCACAATCGAATGATTGTGACTGTGGATGCTTCAAAGGATCCTGTGAAAAGAAGTCCGGCTGCGGCAATTGCTGAACCGGTTGATTTTTTCAGACAAAAATCAATTAAGGTCTATATATGTTTTCCCTGATAGATTTGTAGCCATTGTCCAGACGGTTGCACTCATAGTTCTTACGCGAAATACTTTTATTGATTCATAGCCGTATTTTTCAATAATGCTATTTAAGAACTTCCTTTTTACAATTATTTCATCCTTAAGAATTATATCATCCAGTAAAACTGCTGTTCCGCTTACTCTCAATTGCATGTTATCTGCATTAAAGCACAACTCGACATTTGGATTACTTAGCAATTGCTTGTAAACATCCTTGAAATCACCTGTGTGAAAAATAATTCCATCATTATCAGCCCTGAATGTCATCATCTGGCGTAAATAAGGCCTTAATCCATCGGTTGTTGCAAGTGCGCAAACCTGATTTTTGTTTATAAAATCGATAATTTCCTGTTTTGTCATGTTAGCTCCTTTTTTTGATTTGACAACTGCGACAATGTTGTATTGTAGAAAATACCATCGCAGTTTATATTCAAATAATTAAAATCACATCTCTTCAATCGCATCAATACCAAGAATTGACAGACAATTTCCAAGTACAGATTTGAATGCCTTGACAAGCTGCAGTCTGAACGCTTCTTCATCTGTGCCTATAACTTTACATCCATGATAAAACTCGTTGAAACACTGAGACAGCTCAAATGCGTAGTTGGCAATTATTGACGGAGACAGTTTATCATACGCATGGCTTACAGATATGCTGAAATTATTGATCTTCTTTATAAGCTTTATTTCTGATACGCTCAGTGTACCGATTTCATAATGTTTCTCAACGGATGATTTGCGCATAATAGATGATGCACGGGCATAACTGTACAATAGATATGGACCGGTGTCACCCTCGAAGCTGATTGCAACTTTAGGGTCGAACATCATATTTTTCATGATGTCAATTCTTAACAGCTGATATTTAATCGCAGAGAGCGCAATCTTGAGACTGCGGTCATCTATTTCATAAGCTGTCAGCTGCGGATATCGTACTTTAAGTTCCGCTGCGGCAAGATCCTGAGTCACTTTTATAAGATCATCGGCATCCACAACAGTTCCCTCACGAGATTTCATGCGACCTTCCGGAAGCTCAACCATACCGTATGCCAGATGTTTCATTTTGTCAGCAATAGGGTAGCCAAGCCTGCGCAGTATTGCAATCAATACCTGGAAATGAAATTCCTGCTCATTACCTACAACATAGATTGAACGGTCGTAATGATACTCATTGTCTTTCAGTACAGCAAGAAAAAGATCCTGTACAATGTATACAGAGGTGCCATCGGGCCGCAAGAGCACCTTTTCACCGAGCTTCTGGTCTTCGAGATTGACAATCACTGCACCGTCATCACGTTTTGTAAATATTCCTTTGGAAAGCCCATCCTGAACTATCTCTTTACCGAATTTAAAAATCTGACTCTCATAGTATTCTTTGTCAAATTTAATGCCGAACAGTTTATAGGTTTCCCGGAAACCATCAAATGCCCATGTATTCATGACTTTCCATAGCGCCACTGTCGGCTCATCACCGGCCTCCCAGAGTCTGAGCATTTCCTGCGCACGTTCATTCCACGATTCATCAGAGGCAGCTTCTTTACTGAAACGGACATAGTAATCACCGACAAAATGGTCTGACTTTTTATTGACACTTTGCGGTGTTGTGCTGTTGCCGAATTCCCTATATGCAAGCATTGATTTACAAATATGTACACCGCGGTCGTTATTTATTGATGTACGAACAACATTGTTGCCGCAGAATGCAAGAAGGCGGGAAACACTGTCTCCGATTGACATGTTTCTCAGGTGTCCCAGATGCAGCGGTTTATTGGTGTTTGGTGATGCAAACTCTACAACCGCACATGATTTAATTTCCGGTCTGCCGAAATCAGGTGATTGTGCATTTGCAATGCACTGCTGCGCCATTATCTTTTTATTTACAAAAAAATTCAGGTACCCTGAAACTGTAGTCACCTTTTCAATAGCCTCTGGAAGAACAATATTACTTTTGATTTCATCTGCAATCATAGCAGGATTTTTTCTGAATATCTTTGCCAGGCCGAAAACCGGAAATGCGAAATCGCCCATATCATCTGATGGCGGTATTTCAATAAGACGGTTAATATCATCACGGGTCATTTTCTCTGCAATTGCTGCAGACAGCAGATTAACCACTATCTCTTTCACATCATTCTCCTTCTTGCCCTGTAAATGCGTATGTTAAAATATATAAATTCAATGCATTAACCATATCCCGCAAGGGATCAAGGGGCGTAAAATCATCAAAATAGTAATTTTTTACACGCAAAGAAAATAATAAACTGTACATGGAAACCGGTTCGAATTGTTTGCTGATTTTACAAATTTAAATTTGTAAGTTATAGCAGGGGCACTCTATTTTGTTGTTTCCTGAGAATATTGCAGTGTCTGGACTAAAGTAGCTTCAAGAACATCAAATGCCTCTTTTGGGAGATATTTTTTAAGAGGTGTGCGAATTGACTGGAATTTGTTGTATGCCTGATTAATCTGATTGTTTTCGATCATTGAATAAATACCGACTATTTCCCTTTGTGCACGATCCTGGTTATTTTTCAGGGTCTGTTCAGGAGACAGTACGGCGGAAGGTTGAGGCTGAGGTTGAGGTTGAGGGGGAATTTGAGATACTAATTGATAGGTTTCCGGTTGTTTATTTACAGTTTTATTTGGTGCCGCCGGGGAGGGGGTGGCTGCCGGTGTCAGATAGGTGACTTTTTGAGAAGTCGCGGTTTCTTTAAGTGCTTTCAGTGTCATATCAAGGACATCGAACATATCAGAGGGCAGGTATTTACTAAGGGGTAGATATTGAGCCAGATAAATGGATTCTGCTTCATTTGGCCGGTTCTGGTCAACAAGGCGATATATTTCCATTGTTACTGAAATCGCCCGCTCCTGATTTTTTTTCTGCTCTGCACGCTCTGCATCAAGTCGTACTGCGAGAATGCTGTCATTTCTGGCACGTTCCGCCTGCAGACGCCGCAAAGCCACTTCGTCAGCAAGTCGCATGCTGTCAGCTTTTACCTGTGCTTTCAGGCGGGCAGATTCACGGATATTATCAAAAACAGAAGATTCCTGCGGCTCATCTGTCTGTTCAAGTCCTTCAAATTCAGCAGCCATTTTGTTTTTTTCAGGTGAACTGATCATGAGTATCATGCTGTCAACGTATGATGTTTTTTCACGTGCCACACCATAAGCTTTCAGTGTTTTCTGAAGATATTCATCTGCCGGTTTAATTCCCTGTTTACTTAGAATAGACAGATTTATATTTACAAGTGAATCTTCCTTGGAAGAAAGTCTTTTATTGATTTTATTTATTTGAAAAGACAGGCGCTGGCTTACGTCCTGTGGATAGTATTCATTTGAATTTTTAAGCCTGTACTGGGCTGAAAATATCAGTGTACGTGCGGAGTTGAAATCATTAATTCTGATAGTTTTTTCAGCGCTGTCTGTTTCTTTCTCAATAAGAGGTTTTTCTATGTATGCTTTTGTAAGGCCGTCAACGCGGCTTTCTATTTGATAGTACTGTTCGTCACTTATTGACAGGTAATTCTTGTTTCGCAGACAATAACCAAGTTCTTCACGTGCTTTTGTATCATTACCGGCAAGCACAGCCTTTTCAATTGAGAATATTACTTCGCGTGATATTGATTTGTAGCGTTTATTGTATGAGTCTGCAAGCTCATTGCCTTTGGGCGGATCAATGGCCAGAAGCTGAGTGTGAATTTTCTTCATTGTTGAGAAATCGGGGCGCGGTCTGCCTACCTCTGTATTATAACGATCAACATATTCGTTTACTGTTATTTGCCGCTGAAGTTTTTTCTGTATTTCAAGATCACGTTCCTCAAGATAGATCTGAGCTTCAAGCTCACCGACCTTCCAGAGTACATATCGTGCATTTGGATCACCTTTTGCTTTTTCACGGAGCTCTTTTGCAAGGCGTTTTGCTGTATTTATAGCCTCCTGCTGCCTGAAGCCAACACCAGCCACACCTGCAGCTTCAGTGAGCACATAGAATCCCTTCATGACTGTTGTATCAACAGTTTCCTGTTTCAGATAGTTTTGAGACAGTTTTGCGGGATTTGCAGAATTAATTATACCTACAAAAATCCAGAGAAGAATCAGTACTGTTGCCGGAAATCTCATGGATGCAGTTCTCCTGATGCGATAAGGCTTCAAGGTCATTTAACTGTTTAATGGTCAGAACTGAAACATATAAATACTAATATAATCTTGGCTTTCCAGACAGAGGATGTTTTTTATATTGAATAATACGGATTATTTATCTGCTAATTAAAAAAACATAGTGAATTTGGTTCAGGCTATAAAAAAAGTGGTGCGGTTATCCGCACCACTTTTAATGAAATCATTCAGCGAATTCATTAGTTAGATAATGAATATGCTGCGCTTGTAAGCGGTGTTCTTGGCATTACATCAGAACCGATCTTTATTTCAACCCAGAGATTTCCGTATGTTGAAAGTATTGTCTGTAAATTAACACCAGTTATAATTGTACCTTCACCAAGTCGTACAACAAAATATCCGTGTTCAACTGAAACTGATTTTGAATTTGCTGCAAAAAAAGTTTCTGCGTATCTGACTGTTCCATTTGTTGCGGTATCATATAGACTTACAGTTACATCAACAGTATCATTTAATGCTGCTCCGTTTGTGCCGAAAAGTTTACCTGTTATAGCTAATTTTTCACTGTTCGGAGTTGAAGCTGTCCATACTGCGTATAATGTTGTGTCACTTTGTATGGTGACAATTGCTCCAGGAGCATAGTTTGTTCCGTTACCATCAATAGAGCTGTTCCATCCGGCAAAACTGTACCCTGATCTTGCAAGTGTTCCCGCACCAAGAACTGTAGCCGGTGTACCTGCGATATAGCTGTTTGCATCAACAGGTGCAATTCCGCTTGTGTTACCATTACCGTTATAAGTTACAGTATATGTCGGCATAGATGTCCAGACTGCATACAAAGTATCATTTGCATTAGCCATGGTAAGTATAGATCCCGGAGCATAGCTTGTTCCGCTGCCATTTGCGGTTGTGTTCCATCCGGCAAAAGTATTACCTGCTTTTGCAAGTGTACCTGCACCAAGAACAGTAACTGCTGAGCCTGTAATATACTGGTTAGCATCAGCAGGTGCAGTACCGCCTGTATTGCCATTGCCGTTGTAAGTTACTGTAAATGTTGGAATTAAAGTCCATACAGCATATAAGGTAACGTTTGCTGTCGCCATAGTAAGGGTTGAACCTGCGGCATAGTTTGTTCCGCTGCCATTGGCAGCAGTGTTCCAGCGTGCAAAAGTATATCCGGTTTTTGCAAGTGTACCTGCACCAAGAACAGTAACTGCTGAGCCTGCAATATACTGGTTAACATCAGCAGGTGCAGTACCGCCTGTATTGCCATTGCCGTTGTAAGTTACTGTAAATGTTGGAACTAAAGTCCAGACAGCATATAAGGTAACGTTCGCGGCAGCCATAGTAAGGGTTGATCCCGCAGTATAGTTTGTTCCGCTGCCATTGGCAGCAGTGTTCCAGCGTGCAAATGTATATCCGGTTTTTGCAAGTGTTCCTGCAGGAAGAACCGTAGCTGATGCACCGGCAGCATAATTGTTTGCATCAACAGGAGCAGTACCCGCAGTGTTGCCATTACCGTTATAGGTTATTGTGTATGTCGAAATTGCAGTGAATGCTGCAGTGACAGTTTTGTTACTGTTCATAAGTAATGTTGAAGGATTGACTGAACCGGTCAGTGAGCCGCTCCAGCTGCTGAAAGTATTTCCTGAAGCAGGAGTTGCTGTAAGTGTGACAACTGTACCGGAATCGTATTTTCCCGTTGAGGAAACAGGTGAAACAGCAACTGTTCCGCTTCCTGATGCCGCAGTTGTGAGTGTAAACTGACTTACTCCACTTTCAGTCCATGTGATATTGTCGAATGCCACATATGAGTTCCATGATGAATTAGAACCATAACCGATTTTTCCGTTTACAATTGATGCATCTGTAATCTGGCCGCGTAATGTTCCATCAATGTAGAATTTGAATAAAGATCCACTCATTTCGATTTTCAGAGTGAATGTTGTACCCAGAGATGGAATGTTTGATGCAACGGTAACACCACTGTTTGCATCAAGTGAATTTTCACAGAATTTAATGGAATTATCCCATTGATTGCCAGGCTTGACTGCAACAAAGTAGTAACTTGTATTAGATGCATAGCGAAGAATAACTCCACCCTGCTGACCATTCCACTGGTCAGAAGTCATTGTAACCTCAAGAGTTCCATTTGCAGCAACAGTATTATTGTTGACAATGATTCCTGTCGCTGCTCCATCGGCTGGACGCATTTTTCCATTTGATTCTGACCAGGTTCTGGTTAGTGTTGATGTCCAGCCGCTGATTGAATTATCATTGTGGTTATCAGTGAAGCTTGCTGCGAAAGAGTTCGCGAAGAAAGCCAGTAACAGTACCAACAAGAAAGTATACCCTGTAAATTTCCTTGCATTCATATTCATTCCTTTATTTTTTAATTTGTTAATCATTAAAATAATTTTATTTGTTAATTTACTTTAAAAAGAGTCTGAATCTGTTACCTTCAACAACACCGTTTACACTGCTTCCTATAATAATATTCTCGGCTGTATAATTGGCGCTTTGAGATACTGATCCTGCTGATGTACCAATAGAGATGACCTGTAATTGGATATTCTTTTGTGCATTTACAGTCAGAGTTGCTTCAATGCTTGTTACAGAGCCTGCGGCATTTGTAACAACACATGAAAATTTTGCCCCGCTGTCACTCATTGACACATTTGACAGATTGTAGGAACTGTTTGTAGCACCTGAAATTGCAATGGTATTTCGCATCCACTGGTAACTCATGTTGAAACCTGATGCGACAACCGCAAATGCAGCACTGCTGCCTTGAAAAACAGCTATGTCAGCAGGTTGAGTAAGGATCACGGGTGGATCAACAGAGTGCGGTATAACGTAAAGGTGTGCATTTGAACTCGTATCAGATCCTGCGCTGTTACTTACTGCACAACGGTACACGTTATTGTTATCTGATAGAACAGTTACAGGCGTTGTATAAGCTGCGCTGTTTGCCCCTGTGATATCAGTTCCGTTAAGCTGCCATTGATACTGAAGGTTTTCTCCGGCTGCAGTTATAATAAACTGAGCAGTCTGTCCAACTTCAACAGTCGCATTAATTGGCTGACTTGTAATTATCGGTGCAGTTGAATTCTTGACAACCAGTGTGATTGGAATAGCAACCGGTGCAGTCTGAGTCGGATCATTATGGTTCAGATCGAGGGTTGCAGTGTATGTTCCAATAGCAAGGCCGGCTGCATCAAAATTAAATGTCAGATTTTTTGTCAATGTTTTTCCAATTGTATCGTTAATTGGAGAAACTGTAATCCAACTCGGTAAATTTCTTATTTCAACCGCAAGTCCGGGTTCAATATAAGCTGTATTATAGGCAATGTTCAATCCGATACTTCCGTCAAGATTCTGAATACCTACAGTTGAGCTGTTGGTTGTACCAGAATAACTGTTGTAATAAAATATTATTGAACCATCGGCATTAAGTACAATCTGGAATGTAATTGTGCCATCTCCGGAGTAGGTTGCAACATTTGAATATTGAATAACCGCATGGTTTCCATAATCTTTGAAATAAATATCTCCCGAGGAACCCGGATACAGATCATCATGGAAAGCGGCTATCAATGTCGCCGGTGCAGATGAACTTGGAAGAGCATAATTGGACCATGAATAATCTCCTGCGTTTAAAGTAATACAACCATTTGAACTGACATAAATGCTGTTGTAATTGACGCCGTAATAATTAAACGGGAAACTTATCGGTTGAGATTGAAAGCAGTCATCACAACCTGAGATTGACGAAAGAAGTGTACCTGTGGCACTTATATCATTCCACACATATGCAGGTCCATTTTGAGATTTGGAATCTTTCCAGGTATAACCAAATTCATCCGGGCCGCCTGATGCTACTTTTACAGGATCTCCGATTCGTCTATCTTCTTCACCTTTTGCAATCTCTGCATAATGAGACTGATCATATGTTTTATTGACACCTGTGAGTTTTATTGATGTCGTTTCTTTTAAAGAAGTTGAATAGAAAAGTGTTGTATCACCAGTATTTGTAATTGCAATAACATCAGTTTTTGTCGCTCCCGGCGCAACACTTGCATTGACTGATGATTTTGAAAGACTTAATAATGGGCGCATCATGGTAAACGATAGCGTGGTATTGTCCGGCGGAAGTATTACATTTTTTGCGACAGTATTCAGATAACCTGCTGCGGCTGCAAAAATGGAGTATGTTCCGGAAATTATACTTTTTGAAAAGTGCCCGTTTGCATCAGTAATTATTGTACCGCTGCTTGTTCCGGAATAATTTATTGTTGCATTGGCGACAGGTGTTCCACCTGTAAAAGCCGTGACTGTTCCGCTTATTGTATTTGATCTGTTGATAGTAAGCTGAAACGTTGAATTCCATGTATTTGCACCGCTTTTTAACTGCAATGTAAATGTGACAGTCCTTGGTGCCGGGCATGATGGACTTACCTGAATGATATAGTTTGTAAGTGAAGCAGCATTTGCACCACAGCATGCAATATCACCGAAATTAGCATTGTTCTGTGTGATTGCAACATAGGAATCTGTTGTTGACAGTGTTCCACTGACACTTGTTGCCACACTTGTGCCGCTGTTCGCGACTGTTACAGGCAGTTCAATTGTTTCACCCGGATTTATGATTCCATCATTATTTCCAAGATGATCATTTGCATTATTTGAGGCATACTGAACATATGGCCCTTCAATTTTGCCGCGCATAATAGTGCAGGGATCACCAAAAAGGTTTGTTTCATACATGCACCAGCGGGTATAATCATCACTTATTGTGTTGATGTTGTCTTCATGACTGTCCGCATTAATTGCTCCGACAAAGTTTTTGTTTTCAGCAAAATAGGCATCCCAGAACTGGCGGTCAAAACGCTGGCTCGGACCATCAGTACTGTTTCCGGCACCCCAGCCATAACGAGAATTCATAACACCACCCCACAAGCCTGAGCGTGTTGATGTTGTCAGATGTTCAGCGATACAGTCTTCTTCAAAGTTGCCCGGTATACATCCCTGACTGTAAAGAAAAAGAGGGTTGGTGTTTGTCAATGCGTCAGCAGTTGAATTATAAAATTTCAATACATAATTGTAGTTTGCATGACCAAGGTGATTGATAATGCTGAACTGGTTG
>Ga0209800_10001430_pt1 | contig 25007 bp, 38 predicted proteins | sample Higcelweek8metaG_FD_187174 | JGI IMG/M metagenome (GOLD analysis project Ga0209800, IMG submission 187174) | Freshwater pond sediment microbial communities from the University of Edinburgh, under environmental carbon perturbations - High... | ecosystem: Environmental > Aquatic > Freshwater >...
GTGTTTTTATTTTAAGGGTTGTCCTTTGGCTACTTTTTTGATTGCTTCAAAAGTTTTAGCTTCGTCGCCAGGAAGATAAGTTGAGTGTTGCCAAACAACTTTGCCTTTCCCATCAATTAAGAAAGTATGAGGAACATTCCCAACATTCATAGCTCTTTTAAAATCTCCGTTTGGATCAAGGTAAACGTCAAAATCCCATCCTTTTGAGTTTACGAAAGGAGCAACAGAACTGGTGCTGCGTGCATTGTCTATAGAAATTGCAATAATTTTTACACCTGTTTCATCAGCCCAGTCAGCATATTCTTCATTAAATGCGGTTAACTCCTGTACGCAAGGTTTGCACCAAGTAGCCCAAAAGCTTACCAATACAGGCATGCCATTGTTTGAAGTTATAGTCTTTGTGCTAACAGTTTTTCCGCTTAAATCTTTAATTTGAACTGTCGGAACGTCTTGTGCAAGTAAAATGCTTGTAATTAAAACCAAAATGGTGAATAAAAATGTCTTTTTCATATCACAATAAATTAATTTTTGTAAAAGTAGTTAATTCTCAAAATTATTTACAAGAATTGAACCAAATTTTTAAAATAAAAAAAAGCCCGATACTATCGGGCTTTTTTCCAATTTTTATTTATTCGAGAATTAAAACTTTCTCATTAGTAATCTTTGATCCTTTAACAACTCTTACAAAGTATGTTCCGGCTTCGAGACCTGAAACATCTACAGTGTTGTATTCAGAAGCATTTTCAACGTTGATAACAACTTCACCAAGCATATTGAGAACAAAAATCTCAGCACCATCGGCATAATTAACATTGATAACTTCAGTAGCTGGATTTGGGAATACAGTTACATTATGAGCAACTTCTTCGTTAACACCAGTAATAGTTGTTGATAAAACTAGATTGTCCATCATAAATGCCAAATGATCTTCTCCAACATAATTTACAGCGATATAAATTTGCTGTCCGTCGTAAGCAGAAAGGTCTTTTGTAACTTGTGTCCATGTAGCAGGAGCATCAGCTTGAGCACCAAGAACTGTAAAACTTGCAGGATCATTATTAGTAGTAGAAACTAAAACTTTGTATTCTTCAAGTCCCCAAGTGTTATTGGTTGTTACAACATAAAGGCTAAAGCTTGAACCAGTACCCAAAGTAAATAACGGAGAGATAAACCAATCGTCATTATAAACACCAGTACCAGCGCCAGGATTGTTTGTTACTGCAAGTGCACATTTGTCGCCTGCATAAGGAGCAAATTGAGCTGCAACAGAATGGCTGTAGCAAGAAAATGCCATGGTTGCACCTGTTACACCCCAAGTGCTGTAGTCGCCCCAAACGGTTCCTCCGTCTTCATCAGAAGTTGTCCAGTTATATGGTGCGAAAACTGCTGGGAAAGTAGTTTCAACAAGAATTTCTTCGAAAGTTACGTTTTTATCATCAACGCTTCCTGGATCAATAATAGTAATAGTTTTTGTTGCAGCTACACTTGGTCCATTAGCATTAGTAACAACAAGTGTAATTTCATAGTCGCCTGCAGCATCCCAAGTTACGCTTGGTGCAGCAACATCACTTGTAGCTGGTGTTCCACCTTCGAATGTCCATGCATATCCGGTAATCGGGTCAACACTAACTCCTGAGTTGCTAAAATCAGCAGCAACGCCCATATAACCGCTAGCAGGTCCTGAAATTTCTGCAATAGGAACCTGACCAACTGTAGGACATGAACCAATTTGAGCATAAACAGCTGCTGCGCTTGTCCAACATTCATTTGTAACATCTTTGTAGTAGCCTGAAGGACAAACCATAAATACTGTAGGTACATAGCCTTCATATAATTCTGCAAAACCATTTAATTCAGTTGTACCCTGAATAATTGGAACTGGCCATGTGCCACCAACTGTCCAGTCACCTTGTGTTGAAGCTCCAATGCCGTTTATTTCATCAAGAGTTCCACCGTCACATTCAATCCATAAAACAACTAGTTCGTCTGTTCCAGCTGGTCCATAGGTGTTGTGTAATTCGTCAAGAACGCCAGATCCGTGAAGTTCCCAACATGGAGCACACCAAATAGCAGAAAAGTCAATAATTACAGTTTTTCCTGCAGCAAGATAAGCAGCAAGATCATGCTCAACGGCATCAATATCTGTAGCGACAAACATGCCAGCTTCAGCCCAAGTGCCCATCGTGCTTTTAAAACCATCAGGTCTATCTGCAGCAGTAAAAGTCTGTGACTTACTCTGTGCAAAAACTGATAATCCTAAGAAAATTGTCAAACTAAATAGTAATAGCTTTTTCATAAATAATAGTTTTAGTTAATAATTAAACAACATTCAAGTAATTTTGTGCTAAAATAGACTTATTTTTTTACAATCAGTTGCTTCAAGCACTAAAAATTATACACATGACGTAAAAAAAATGTTTTAATAAAGCTAATGTTGTATTATAATGACAAAATAGTGGTTTTATTAATTTGAAATTTACACATTTCAATCAAATAATTTTTTAGATTTGATTAAATATCAGTATCTTTGGAAAATAAAATTTAAAATTATGAAAAAACAATTACTTTTTGCCATTTTATTAATTTCGTTAAGTTACGTTTCTTTTGCTCAATCTTTTGAATTCGTAGATGATGAAAATGTTGTAATATCTGGTACGACTGTCATAATACCTTCAGTTGTTTCTGGTACTTATGAGCCGCATCTTACTGTTAGGAGTACTGCTGGGGCAGAAGTATCTGCACGAATCTCTAAAACATACATTGCTGGTCCTGTTGAAGGATCGTATAATAATATGTGTACTCCCATTACAACTCAATCTCCTTTGGGAACATGTGTAACAGGTACTCAAACACCTGTCTTTATTCTTAACCCTGGTGAAATAAGTGGTCCCGGACACCTTTATTTTGAACAAGGTTCTAATACAGGGGTTACAACCATTCAATACAAAGTTTTTAATGTGAATAATGAGTCAGATTTTAGGATCATTAATCTTTCTTTTTCAACTGTCACCTCAGTTAATACTTCTCAAGTTAAGAGTTTTAATGTATACCCAAATCCTGCTAATGGCAATTTTACAATTGAGCATAATTATGGTAGTAAAGCTGTTGTTGAGGTTTTTAATGTATTAGGAAAATCAGTTGCTAAAATAAATTCAGATTCTGATGGTCGGATAAGTATTGATTGCGGCAAATGGGAAAACGGTTATTATTTCTGCAGACTTTATAATGAAGGCAAAATCGAAAAAACAGTTAAATTAGTGGTTACTCACTAAATAACATAAAATATTCTTATCTTTAATCCCGGTTTTTAATCGGGATTTTTTTATGGCCGAACACAATAAACTTGGTGAAAAAGGCGAAGAATTAGCTTGCAGATTTCTTGCCGAAAAAGATTATATTATTGTTGCAGCCAATTGGAGGTCGAAGCATAAAGAAATTGATATCGTTGCGATGGATAAAGACACTCTTGTATTTGTCGAAGTGAAATCGCGCACGGAAGATTATTGGGGTAATCCTGAAGAGTTTGTGACAAAGAAAAAGCAAAAACTTTTAATTAGCGCTGCTGAGGCATATATTAGCGAAAATGGTTACAATGGACAGAGTCGTTTTGATATTGTTTCGGTATTGTTTGAGAAAGACACAACGTTGATAGAGCATATAATAGAAGCATTTTACCCATGATTACAATAAAAGAAGTTAAGCTTGCTGCAGATAGAATTTCTGAATATGCACATAGAACTCCAGTATTTTCCTCCACAAGGATAAATTCGATGTGCGGATGCCGAATAAGTTTCAAATGTGAAAATCTTCAGAGAGTTGGTGCCTTCAAATTCAGAGGAGCATTAAATGCGGTTAGTTCAATGCCAACAGAAATGCTATGCAAGGGTGTTGTTACACACTCTTCTGGAAATCATGCTCAGGCACTTGCTTTGGCAGCAAAAATTTTTAACGTGGACGCTTATATTGTAATGCCAGAAAATGCACCAACAGTAAAAATTAATGCGGTTCGGGAGTATGGAGGGAAAATTATTTTTTGCATTCCTACGCTCGAAGCAAGAGAAACTGCTACTGAAAAAGTAATATCAGAAACGGGGTCAGCGTTTGTTCATCCATATAATGATGATAGAATTATCGCAGGACAAGCCACTTGTGCGCTGGAGTTTTTAAATCAGTTAGTTGATGCTCCAGATATTGTTGTAGCTCCAGTTGGCGGAGGAGGTCTTTTGTCTGGGACAGCAATATCAACAAAATCTTTTTCTTCAGACATAAAAGTTTATGGTGCGGAACCAGAGATGGCTGATGACGCTTACCGTTCTTTTAAATCAGGGGAGATTATTCCCCAAACAAACCCGCAAACGATAGCTGATGGGTTGCTAACTTCGCTCGGGGATAAAACATTTGAGATTATTAAATCAAATGTCGATGATATTCTTTTGTGTAGCGAAGACCATATTAAACAGGCAATGAGACTAATTTTTGAAAACTTAAAAATGGTTGTTGAGCCTTCAGGTGCTGTTTCTTTGGCTGTAGTATTAGCAAATCTCGATAAATTCCGAAATAAAAATGTGGGTTTGATAATAAGTGGAGGAAATATAGATATATCAGAATTTAAGTGGTAACAAAAAAGGGCTTTCGCCCTTTTCTTATTTTTTTGCCGGAGGATTCGGGTCGTTATATTTAATGTTTGCCCATTGTGCGTAACCGGTACTTTTCCAGTTGTCCAGAAATATACCTGTCCAATCTGCAATTACAGGACTGCTTAAATTGTCATCTCCATTTGAATCGCCTTTAAGTTCGTCGTCTTTTAGAGATGTGTAATAAACTCCCGATCCGTTGTAATTTACTAGTGCCGATTCGCCTGAAAGCAATGTTAGAGTTGACCCTCCAACGAATTTTAAGACGACATTATCGCCAAGTGTAAGTGTTTTCCCGATGCCGACACTCATATTCTCTGAAGTGATTACAAATGCGACTTCATTTTCGAGCCATGATGTGTTTTTGTCTTCGATGTTTCTTGATACAAAAATTGCATTATAAGTATTTGTATTTGAGCCAGAAGAAAAAGCATTAGTGTTGTCAATATCTATTTCAGCATTTATTGATAATGGAATAATGTTATTATAGAAAGTATTATTTGTAATTACTGTGGTTGATGCAGCATTGTCTGCATGAAGAGCACCTATGTAATAACTGCCGTCTTTACCTCCACCGTTAAATGCAAAAGTACAATGATTTATTGTAGCTGATGATTCACCAGATAGATTTAATGTTGGTGTTGGGTCAATTCCATAACCTCCGTACAAAAATTTACAATATGTAAACTGCGAGCCAGTTGTGCCATTTAAATCGACATTTCCCCAGTCTCCAGCAGCAGGTATTGTTGCAGCAGCGTCTTCATTGCTGTCTCCACCATAATTATCATCTTTGTATGAAGTGAAAATAATTGGTTTTTCGCTAGTGCCATTTGCAATTATTTTACCAGTAGAAGATAATGTTATGAATTTATTGTTTGTTGCAAATTTTACAACAGCACCAGCCTCAATTGTTAATGTGTTATCAACATAAAAGTCGTTTTTACTGATAATGTAAGTTTTATCCGCATTCCAAATAGTTGGTTCTGTAATGTCTGCAGTAACATCTATAACTTCGTCAGAAGGAGTTGGTCCGACTGGATCACATGATGTGAAGAAAATTGCACTCAAACTTATACCTATTAATATAATAAAAAATAAATTTTTCATAATGTTAAATTTTTGTTTCGCTTATTTTTTACAAATATAATGCCTTATTTGATTCAAACATAAATTTGGCTGACAGATTAAAAAAAATCCTCAGTTTTTTTTAGACGTTTGGTTGTGGCCAAAAAACTTATTAACAAATTGTGTTTTAAGGATCTACAAATAGGCAATAAAAAATCAATAATGCCCTTATTTTTAGCGGGGAATTTAGTTATTAACAGTTTGAAAAGATGTTGATAACAGAAATTAATAAAAAAAATTAACACTTGTGTTGTTAATAAAAAAAAATAATCTACCTTTGCAGTCCAAAAATTTATAAAATAGTTGAATTAAAAATTAAAAGGTTTTATGCCAACAATACAACAGTTAGTAAGAAAAGGTAGGCTGGTAACCATCGACAAAAGCAAATCACCGGCATTAGATTCAAGTCCGCAACGCAGAGGTGTTTGTACCAGAGTGTATACAACAACCCCTAAGAAGCCTAATTCGGCAATGCGAAAAGTGGCCAGGGTAAGATTAACAAACGGTAAAGAAGTGAATGCTTATATACCGGGCGAAGGACACAACTTGCAGGAACACTCGATTGTTCTAGTTCGTGGTGGCAGAGTAAAAGATTTGCCAGGTGTTAGATATCACGTTGTTAGAGGAGCTTTGGATACAGCCGGAGTTGATGGTCGTCATCAGAGACGTTCGAAATACGGAACAAAGAGACCTAAGAAAGGTGCTGCAGCAGCTGCAACAAAGGGCAAGAAGTAATATTACAGTAAAATTTGAAATAAAATGAGGAAATCAACACCAAAAAAAAGAACGATATTACCGGATCCTAAATTTAATGATTCAAGGGTAACCAGATTCGTTAATGATATGATGTGGGATGGTAAAAAATCAACTTCTTTTAAGATTTTTTACGATTGTATAGATTTGATCGCCAAGAAGATGAAGGATTCGGAAGAAGCCCCTCTAGAAATTTGGAGAAAAGCATTAGATAATATTACACCTTCTGTTGAGGTTAAGAGCCGCAGAATTGGTGGTGCTACATTTCAGGTTCCAACCGAAATTCGTGGTGATAGAAAAATTTCAGTAAGTCACAAATGGATGTTGTTATATGCTCGCAAACGCAGCGGTCGTTCGATGGCAGAAAAATTGGCAGCAGAAATTTTAGCAGCATATAATAATGAAGGTGCTGCATTTAAGAAAAAAGAAGATACTCACAGAATGGCTGAAGCTAACAAAGCTTTCTCACACTTCAGATTTTAATATAGCCTTTCAATGAGTTTTAGTCTTGTAAATACCAGAAATATAGGCATTATGGCGCACATTGACGCGGGTAAAACCACGACAACTGAGCGCATTTTGTATTATACAGGGGTGAATTACAAGATAGGTGAGGTTCATGAAGGTACTGCAACAATGGACTGGATGGTGCAGGAGCAGGAAAGGGGTATAACTATTACCTCGGCTGCAACTACAACCTACTGGGACGTTGATGACAGTAAATACAAAATAAATATCATCGACACTCCGGGTCATGTTGATTTTACTGTAGAAGTTGAACGCTCCTTGAGAATTCTCGATGGAGCGGTTGCTGTTTTTTGTGCCGTAGGTGGTGTTGAACCCCAAAGCGAAACAGTTTGGCATCAGGCAAATAGATATGGCGTTCCAAGAATGGCGTTTATAAATAAAATGGACCGTTCTGGAGCCGATTTTATCGGAGTAGTTCAACAAATTGAAGAAAAACTTGGTGCTAGACCATTGGTTCTCCAGTTACCGATTGGCGAAGAAGATAACTTTATCGGAATCGTTGACTTAATTGAGGAAAAAGCCTATATCTGGAACCATGATGACGACAGTCTTGGAGTTAACTTTGAAGTTACTGATGTTCCTGAAGAAATGATTGACGAAGTTCACGAGTACAGAGAAAAACTTGTGGAGACAGTTATTGAAGGTGACGACCAGATGCTTGAAAGATTTTTCGAAGATAGATCTAAAATCTCTATTAAAGAGTTTAAAAGTCTTTTAAGAAAGTCTGTTATCAATGGAAAGTATGTTCCAGTTTTATGTGGGTCAGCATTTAAAAATAAAGGCGTTCAACTTTTACTGGATGCTATTTGTGATTATCTGCCATCTCCACTTGATGTTGAAGCCATAAATGGTCATCATCCGAGAACAGATGAAGTTGTAGAAAGACATGCCGATGTTAGTGGACCTCTCGCAGCAATGTGTTTTAAAATTGCAGCAAATTCATTTGTTGGGAAATTAGCTTATGTAAGACTATACAGTGGCGAAATTAAAACCGGGCAAATGATTTTCAATGTCCGTACTGGCAAGAAAGAGAGAGTTACAAGAATATTCCAGATGCATTCCAATAAGCAGACTCAGATAGATAGTGTTGAAGCTGGAGATATCTGCGCTATTGTTGGTTTGAAAGAGGTAATTACTGGTGACACATTGTGTGACGAAAACAAACCAGTTATTCTTGATAAAATGCAATTTCCAGAACCAGTTATTTCAATAGCAGTCGAAGCACAATATCAGGCAGATATTGAAAAGCTTGGTCAGGCTTTAGATAAATTGGCAGAAGAAGATCCTACTTTTACAATCAGATACGACGAAGTTTCGGGACAGACATTAGTAAGCGGGATGGGAGAATTACATCTCGAGATAATTATTGATCGTTTAATCCGCGAATTCGGACTTAAAATAAATCAGGGAAAACCACAGGTTAATTACAAAGAAGAATTCCTTGATGTTATCAATCACAATTACATATTTAAAAAACAAACCGGCGGCAAAGGCAGATTTGCAGATATTACTGTTAATATAGGAACTGTAAATGATAAGGAAATTACAGGGCTTGTTTTTACCAACAGTATTACTGGTGGCAAGTTGCCAAAGGAATATATAGCAGCAGTTGAAAAAGGATTCCGTGAGGCGATGATGAATGGCCCAATCGGAGGTTATCCAGTTCATAGTATGAAAGTTGAACTGGTTGACGGTTCATTCCATAGTGTTGACAGTGACCCTTTAGCTTTTCAAATTGCTGCAGGAATGTGTTTCAGAGAAGCTTCAAAAATGCTTAAGAGTACAATTCTTGAGCCTGTAATGAAACTAGAAATAGTATCTCCAGACGAATATCTTGGAGACATCAGTGCAGATCTTAACCGTCGTCGTGCCTCAATCGAGGGAATGGACAGTAAAGGCCTTCACAAGGTGATTAGAGGCAAGGTGCCAATGTCGGAACAGTTTGGCTATGTAACAGCATTACGTACGCTTAGTTCAGGCAGAGCAATGTTTAGCATGGAGTTCTCACATTACGAAAGAGTACCTTCCGAAGTTCTGGAAGAATTAGTAAACAGTAGAAAATTTATTTTTTAATAATAGAACAGAATAGTATGAATCAAAAAATCAGAATTAAGCTGAAATCTTACGACCATAATTTGGTTGACAAATCAGCAGAGAAGATTCTTAAGACCGTAAAGACTACCGGTGCAATAGTAAGAGGACCAATTCCACTTCCTACTCACAAACGTATTTTTACAGTTAATCGTTCTACATTCGTAAATAAAAAATCGAGAGAACAGTTCGAACTTAGTTCTTACAAACGTTTACTCGATATTTACAGTACGACATCAAAAACGATTGATGCTCTGATGAAATTGGAATTGCCAAGTGGAGTAGATGTGGAAATTAAAGCAAGTTAAATTTTAAAAAAGAATTGAAATGCAAGGAATTATTGGTAAAAAAGTAGGTATGACTTCCATTTACAGTGTTGAGGGAAAAAATATTCCATGCACTGTTATCGAAGCAGGGCCTTGCGTAATAACCCAGATCCGCACAAAGGAAACTGATGGTTATGAAGCAGTGCAGCTAGCTTTCGACGAGAAGAAGGAAAAGCATACGACCAAAGCGATGAAAGGCCATTTTGCAAAGGCCGGAACCACCCCAAAAAGAAAAGTTGTGGAATTGAAAAACTTCGGCAAAATCAGAAAAGGCGAAGAGTTCCAGGATGTTGTGGTTGGTGATAATATCACAGTAGATATTTTTATCGAAGGTGAGTTTTGTGACGTAACAGGTATCACAAAAGGTAAAGGGTTTCAAGGTGTTGTTAGAAGACACGGATTCTCTGGTGTTAATGATGCAACCCATGGTCAGCACAATCGATTAAGAGCTCCCGGTTCATTGGGTGCTTCATCATGGCCGTCAAGAGTATTCAAAGGAATGCGTATGGGCGGACGTATGGGTAATGATCGCGTGAAAATGATCAGTCTGAGAGTGTTGAAAGTGATTCCGGAAAGTAACCTCGTATTAATTAAAGGTTCAGTTCCAGGATCAAAAGGTTCATATTTAATTATAGAAAGATAATGAAAGTATCAGTATATAATAAATCGGGAGAGGAAACCGGAAGAAAAGTAGAACTCAACGAGTCTATTTTTGGAATCGAGCCCAACGATCATGCAATATATCTTGATTGTAAACAGTACATGGCAGATAATCGCCAAGGAACACATTCATCATTGCATCGTGGACTTGTTTCGGGAAGTACAAGAAAATTAAAACGCCAGAAAGGAACAGGTACAGCCAGAGCAGGTAGTATCAAGAGCCCGTTGTTCAGAGGCGGAGGTAGAGTTTTTGGTCCGGAACCAAGAGTATATAACTTCAAACTAAATAAGAAGCTGAAGAGATTAGCGCGTAAATCTGCATTGACTTACCGTGCTCAAGGAAATAATATTCTAGTTGTTGATAACTTGATGTTTGATGACATTAAAACCAAGAATATTATTGGCTTAAAAAATAATTTTAAGCTTAGTGATAAAAAAATTCTTTTAATTGTAGCAGAATCAAATAAAAATGTATATTTGTCTTCTCGAAATTTAAAGGATGTAAATGTCGTAACTGCTTCAGATTTAAACACTTACGATATTATGTGGGCTTCAATTTTAATGATGGATGAGAAGTCAATTGACGTTTTTGAGAATTATTTAGCTTAAAAAGACAAAAAAATGGATATTTTAATAAGACCAATAGTAACCGAAAAAATGACGAAACAAGGCGAGAGCATGAATCGTTATGGTTTTATTGTTGACAAACGTGCCGACAAATTGCAGATAAGAAGCGCAATAGAAAAAATGTACGAAGTTAATGTTGAGTCTGTAAATACCATGCGATATAGTGGAAGAACAAAATCCCGCTATACCAAAACAGGTGTACAGAAAGGCAAAACCAATGCGTATAAAAAAGCTATTATTACGTTGGCCAAGGGAGAAGTAATTGATTTTTACAGCAATATTTAAAGATTAGAGATGGCTTTAAGAAAACTAAATCCGACAACACCGGGTCAAAGATTTAAACTGATCAGTGCATTTGATGAAATCACATGCTCTGTTCCAGACAAATCTTTGTTGGTACCTATAAGAAAATCCGGTGGAAGAAATAATCAGGGTAAGATGACCATGCGCTATATTGGTGGTGGTCATAAGAGAAATTACAGACTGATTGATTTCAAGAGAGAACGCGACGGTGTGAAGGCAACAGTAAAAACCATAGAATACGATCCGAATCGTTCGGCACGTATTGCATTGGTTGTTTATGAAGATGGCCAGAAAAGATATATCGTTGCCCCAAATGGCATTCAGGTAGGACAGATTTTGGAATCAGGTAAAGGAGTAGCTCCAGAACTTGGTAACACATTATTCCTTAGCGATATTCCATTGGGAACAGTAGTTCATAATATCGAGCTCAGACCCGGACAGGGCGCTGTTATCGCTAGAAGTGCAGGAGCATACGCACAGTTAGTTTCAAGAGAAGGAAAATACGCAATCGTAAGAATGCCTTCGGGAGAGACTAGAAAAATCCTCACAACTTGCAAAGCTACAATCGGCAGTGTATCAAATTCTGATCATGCACTTGAGAGCTATGGTAAAGCCGGCAGAACCAGATGGATGGGAAGACGCCCGAGAGTAAGAGGTGTTGTGATGAACCCAGTTGATCACCCAATGGGTGGTGGAGAAGGTAGAGCATCAGGCGGACACCCACGCTCGAGAAAGGGCTTACTTGCTAAAGGCTATAAAACCCGTGGCAAGAAGAAAGAATCCAACAAGTATATAATCGAAAGTAGGAAAAAGTAAACAGTGAATTATGAGCAGATCACTTAAAAAAGGACCATTTATTGACTTCAAGTTAGAGAAGAAAGTAATCGCGATGGAAGCAAGCGGAAAGAAAACAGCCATAAAAACATGGGCTAGAGCTTCAGTTATTCCGCCGGAATTTGTAGGACACACTTTCGCAGTGCATAACGGAAATAAGTTTATTCCAGTATGGGTTACGGAAAACATGGTAGGACACAAGTTGGGAGAATTCGCACCGACCAGAACTTTCAGAGGTCATGGAGGTAAAAAGAAATAATAATATTATTGAATTATGGGCGCACGTAAAAAAATAAAAGCAGACAAAATAAAAGAAGAAAGAAAGCACGTTAGCTTTGCAATTCTTCGCAATTGTCCCAGTTCTCCCCGAAAAATGAGACTGGTTGCAGACCTTATAAGAGGCATCGAGGTAGATAAAGCTTTGGATATTTTGAAATACTCTCCGAAAGCAGCTTCTCGTGACATTGAGAAATTGCTAAAATCTGCAGTTTCTAACTGGCAGGCAAAAAACGAAGGGTCTAGAATGGAAGATGCAGGACTTTGTGTAACGGAAATTTTCGTTGACGAAGGTCGTGCTTTGAAACGTATCAAACCAGCTCCACAAGGTAGAGCTAATAGAATTAAAAAACGTTCAAACCATGTTACTCTTGTGGTAGATAGTAAAAGTAAAGAAGTATTAGTTAACGAAAACGCATAATATTCATGGGACAAAAATGTAATCCGATAAGCAATAGATTAGGCATAATCAAAGGATGGGATTCTAATTGGTATGGCGGAAACAAATATGCTGATAAACTTGCAGAAGACGCTAGCATTCGTCGTTATTTAAATGCCCGTTTGGACAAAGCAAGCGTTTCAAAGATTATTATTGAAAGATCTTTGAAAATGATAACCATAACAATTAATACAGCACGTCCGGGCTTCGTTATTGGTAAAGGAGGAGATGAAGTTGATAAACTTCGCGAAGAATTGAAAAAAATTACCAATAAAGATGTACAGATCAACATCTTTGAAATTAAACGTCCTGAATTAGAAGCAGAATTAGTAGCTAATAATGTTGCTAGACAAATCGAAGGTAAAATTGCTTACCGTCGTGCTGTTAAAATGGCAATTGCTTCAACAATGCGTATGGGCGCTGAAGGAATAAAAATTCAGTGTTCTGGTCGTTTGAATGGTGCTGAAATGGCAAGAAGCGAAATGTACAAAGAAGGAAGAACTCCTTTACATACATTGAGAGCTGACATCGACTACGCTTTAGCAGAGGCTTTGACAAAAACCGGTCTGCTAGGTGTAAAAGTTTGGATTTGCAGAGGAGAAATTTACGGAAAGAGAGATTTGTCACCAAATTTGGGCAAATCAGTTCAAGGTAAAAAAGCTCCAGGAGCAGACCAAAGAGATCAGAGAAATAATAATAGAAAAAGAAGGAAATAATCTGAAAAATTAGAGCTATGTTACAGCCAAAAAAGACAAAATTCAGAAGACAGCAGAAGGGCAAAATGAAAGGCAGTGCCAAGCGCGGAACGGATATCGCATTCGGTTCGTTTGGTATCAAAGCAATGGAACAGGCCTGGATTACAGGACGTCAGATAGAAGCCGCACGTATTGCTGTTACTAGAAAAATGCAACGTCAGGGACAAATATGGATAAGAATCTTCCCCGATAAACCTATTACAAAGAAACCTGCAGAGGTTCGTATGGGTAAAGGTAAAGGTGCACCAGAAGGTTTCGTTGCTAGAGTTACTCCGGGTAGAATACTTTTTGAAGCAGAAGGAGTTCCTTTTGATATCGCAAAAGAAGCATTAAGATTAGCTGCTCAAAAACTTCCTATCAAGACGAAATTCATCGTGAGACACGATTATGATTATAACGAATAAATCTGAGTTAGATGAAAAATAAAGAAATCATAGGTTTAACTACCAAAGAAATCGCTGAAAGATTAGATACTGAGCAATACAATTTGACTAAACTCAAAATGAATCACTCTGTATCTCCGCTCGAAAACCCTCAGCGAATAAAAGAATTGAGAAGATTAGTTGCAAAACTCAAAACTGAGCTTCGCAAAAGAGAATTAACCGAGAATAAATAGGGACTGGCTATGGAAAACAGAAATTTAAGAAAAGAACGTATAGGCATCGTTGTCAGCAATAAAATGGACAAATCAATCGTAGTTGCAGTAAAAAGGAAAGAAAAACATCCTAAATACGGCAAGTTCGTGAACAAAACCAAGAAATTTGTTGCCCATGACGAAACTAATATGTGTGATATCGGTGACGTGGTTCAAATTATGGAAACCCGTCCGCTGAGCAAAAATAAGAATTGGAGATTAGTTAATATTATTGAAAAAGTTAAATAGTCATGATACAACAAGAAAGTAGATTAAATGTAGCTGACAATAGCGGAGCAAAAGAAGTTTTGTGTATCCGTGTTCTCGGGGGTACAGCAAGAAAATATGCCTCTTTGGGAGATAAAATTGTTGTCAGTATCAAAAATGCTTTACCGGGAGGTGAGGTAAAAAAAGGAGCTGTAACAAAGGCTGTTGTAGTTAGAGTATCAAAAGAAGTTAGACGTCAGGACGGATCATATATTAGATTCGACGACAATGCTTGTGTTTTACTTAATGCTGCAGGTGAATTGCGCGGAACACGTATTTTTGGCCCAGTTGCTAGAGAGTTACGCGAAAAACAGTATATGAAGATTGTATCATTGGCACCAGAAGTGTTATAAAAAATTATTGTCATGACTAATAAAAAATTGCATATCAAAAAAGGCGACACCGTTTATGTTATTTCCGGTGAGTCAAAAGGTCAGCAGGGCAGAGTTCTCGAAGTTCAGAGAAGCAAAGACAGAGCAATAGTCGAAGGCGTCAATCTGATATCGAAACATCAAAAGCCTAATGCTGCACATCCACAGGGTGGTATTATTAAGAAAGAGGCTAGCATTCATATTTCTAACCTTATGGTAGTTGATCCAAAAACCGGAAAACCAACACGTATAAGTCGTAAAAGAAATGAAGAAGGCAAATTGGTTCGTATAGCAAAAAAATCTGGAGAGGAGATTAAATAATGGAGAAGAAATTTGTCCCTACATTGAAAAAACAATATCAGGAAGAGATCATTTCAACCCTGATGACAGAGTTCGGTTACAAAAGCGTTATGCAAGTACCTAAACTCGAAAAAATAGTTATTAATCAAGGTCTAGGTCAGGCGATTTCTGACAAAAAACTTATTGATATAGCTATTGAGGAGCTTTCTAACATAACAGGCCAAAAAGCTGTTTCTACAATGTCCAAAAAGGATATTTCAAACTTTAAACTTCGTAAAAAAATGCCTATCGGTGTTAGAGTAACTTTACGTAGAGATAAAATGTATGAATTCCTTGAAAGACTTATAGCTGTTGCATTGCCACGTATCAGAGATTTTCGTGGTGTAAATTATAAGTTTGATGGACAAGGTAACTATACCTTAGGTATCCACGAACAGATAATTTTCCCGGAGATTGATATTGACAAAATCAACAGAATTCTTGGTATGGATATAACCTTTGTTACTTCAGCACAAACTGACGAAGAAGGTTATGCATTGCTGAAACATTTTGGTTTTCCGTTTAAAAACTTAAAAAAGAGTTAGTATGGCTAAGGAATCAATGAAAGCCCGCGAGGTAAAGAGACTGAAATTAGTTGAAAAATACGCGGCAAAGAGAGAAAAATATAAAGCAGAAGGTAACTTTGAGGCTCTTCATGATTTACCAAAGAATTCTTCTAAAATCAGACTTCACAATCGTTGCAGTCAGAGTGGAAGACCAAAAGGTTACATGAGACAATTCGGCATCAGTCGTATCGCATTTCGCGAAATGGCTTCTAATGGATTGATCCCCGGAGTTAAAAAAGCAAGTTGGTAATAATTTTAAATTTTTGAATAATGACTGATCCTATTGCAGATTATTTAACCAGAATCAGAAATGCCGTGATGGCAGGACATAAAATTGTTGAAATTCCTGGTTCGAACATGAAGCGCGAAATGACAAAAGTGCTTTTTGAAAAAGGTTATATTTTGAATTACAAGTTCGAGGATATCGGTTATCAAGGTAATATTAAGATAGCTCTTAAATATCACCCTGTAACCAAAGCTTCGGCAATTAAAAAACTAGAGAGAATTAGTAAACCCGGTTTGAGAAAATACGTTGATACTGATGCTATTCCAAGAGTATTGAATGGTTTAGGTGTTGCAATTTTGTCAACAAACAAGGGAGTTATGACCGACAAGGAAGCTCGTAAAGAGAATGTTGGTGGTGAAGTTTTGTGTTACATTTATTAAAATTTTGAAGAATGTCAAGAATAGGTAAATTACCCATTACAATACCTGCAAATGTTACTTTTAATGTTGATGCAAACAACTTGGTAACAGTAAAAGGCCCTCTTGGAGAGCTTAAGCAACAGGTAGATCCGGCAATAGCCGTTGAAGTAAACTCAAATATAATTACTGTTTCCAGACCATCTGACGAAAAAGAACACAGAGCAAAACACGGCCTTTATAGAGCTTTAATAGCTAATATGGTTCATGGTGTTTCGGAAGGTTTTGTTACCAATCAAGAGTTTGTTGGTGTTGGTTTTAAAGCAGAATTAGACGGACAGGTTTTGGATTTGGCACTTGGATATTCTCACAGTATTTTATTTGAACTCCCTGTTGAAATTCAGGCTGAGTGTAAAAGTGAGAAACGCGGAAACACAACATTATTAATGAAATGTATCGACAAACAATTATTGGGACAAGTAGCGGCTAAAATCCGTTCATTACGTCCACCAGAACCTTACAAAGGTAAAGGTATTAAGTTTGTTGGTGAAGAGTTACGTAGAAAAGCTGGTAAATCGGCTAAAGTCTAATTTGTAAAAAAATAAAGAAATGGCTTTTTCTAAAATTGAAAGAAGAGAAAAAATAAAACGCAGCATCCGCAGAAATATCTTCGGAACAAGCGAAAAACCAAGAATGTCTGTGTTCCGCAGCAATAAACAGATTAGTGTTCAGATTATTGATGACGTTAATGCTAGAACTTTAGCATCTGCAACATCAAAAGACAAAGACATCGAGTCTGCAAAAGCTACCAAGTCACAAAAAGCTACGATGGTTGGAAAACTAATCGCAAAAGTTGCTTTAGAGGCTGGTATCACAACAGTGGTTTTTGATAGAAATGGTTACTTGTATCATGGAAAAGTGAAAGCTTTGGCTGACGGTGCAAGAGAAGGTGGACTTAAACTATAATAAGATATGTCAAATAACATCAGAAAAGTAAAGACCAGTGATCTGGAGCTAAAAGACAGACTTGTCAGCATTGGCAGAGTAACTAAGGTAACTAAGGGCGGACGTACATTCAGTTTCGCAGCTATCGTTGTGGTAGGTAACGAAAACGGTATTGTAGGATACGGTTTAGGTAAAGCAGGCGAAGTAACAACAGCTATAGGCAAAGGCGTTGAAGACGCTAAGAAAAATTTAGTTAAAGTTCCTGTTCATAAAGGTACTATTCCTCATGAACAAACAGCTAAATTTGGTGGTGCTAGAGTATGGTTAAAACCAGCAGCTTCTGGATCAGGAGTAAAAGCAGGTGGTGCTATGCGTGCTGTTTTAGAAAGTGCCGGAATTACTGATATTCTTGCAAAATCAAAAGGGTCTTCAAACCCTCATAACCTTGTCAAAGCAACTGTAGCAGCTCTTGTTGAATTGAGAGACGCTAATGCAGTAGCTTATCAGAGACAGGTTAATCTCGATAAAGTATTTAACGGATAAAAATTTTGTTATGGCTAAGATAAGAATTACACAAATTAAAAGTAAAATCGGAAGTACCGAACGTCAGAAGAGAACACTCGAAGCTCTTGGGATTAAAAAATTACATAATCCTGTAGAACTTGAAGCTACTCCACAGATTTTGGGAATGGTTGAAAAACTACGTCATTTAGTTAAAACAGAAGAAATTTAATAATTTTAAAGATATTAATTATGGATTTAAGTTGCTTAACACCAGCAGAAGGATCTACCAAAAATAGAAAAAGAATTGGTAGAGGTCAAGGATCGGGAAGAGGCGGAACCTCAACAAGAGGTCATAAAGGTGCCAAGTCCAGATCAGGATATAAAAGCAAAATCGGTTTTGAAGGTGGTCAGATGCCTTTGCAGAGAACATCTCCTAAATTCGGTTTCAAAAACCGTAACAGGGTTGAATATAAAGGTGTAAACGTATCAACTTTACAATTACTGGCTGAAAATAACAAACTCCAGGTTGTTGATTTTGATGTTCTTTATGCTAACGGACTCGTTGCTAAAAAGGATTTGGTAAAGATATTGGGTAATGGTGATTTATTAGTAAAGATTACTGTTAAGGCTCATGCTTTCTCGAAAACAGCAATTGCGAAAATTGAAGCAGTAGGTGGAACCATCGAAAAAATTTAATAAATGAAAAGATTTTTTGATACGATTAAAAATATTTTCAAGATTGAAGATCTTCGTACCCGAATTCTTCTTACTCTTGGATATATTGTTATTTACAGATTGGGTGCTCATGTAGTGTTACCAGGTATTAACCCCGAGGAATTGACTAATCTTCAGAATCAAACTGCTGATGGAGTCTTAAGCTTGTTGGATATGTTTTCGGGTGGTGCTTTTTCAAATGCATCTATTTTTGCATTGGGTATTATGCCGTACATTTCTGCAAGTATTGTTATACAGTTACTTGGAATAGCTGTTCCTTACTTCCAGAGATTACAACGTGAAGGCGAAAGTGGAAGAAAAAAGATGAATCAGATAACCCGTTATCTGACTATTGCAATTCTTTTATTACAAGCCCCAACTTATGTTGCAAATCTTCATGCACAGTTACCTCCTCAAGCATTTGTTCTCTCAGGAACATTCTTTACAATATCTTCGATACTTATCCTTACTGCAGGAACAATGTTTGTTATGTGGTTAGGAGAAAAAATTACAGACCGGGGTATAGGTAATGGAATTTCTTTAATTATTATGATTGGTATCATTGCTAGATTGCCTTATGCTTTCTTCGGTGAAGCTGTTGTAAGATTTAATGAAGTTGGTGGTGGACTGATACTGCTTCTGATTGAGATAATTGTATTGTTTGTAATATTTATGATTTCAATTGCTTTGGTTCAGGCTGTTAGAAGAATACCTGTTCAGTACGCAAAAAGAGTTGTTGGTAACAAACAATATGGTGGTGTTCGTCAATATATTCCTTTAAAAATTAATGCAGCTGGTGTTATGCCGATCATCTTTGCTCAGGCATTGATGTTTGTACCTATGATGCTTGCAGGTTTTGGTGGTGAAAGCATGGGTGCTTTTGCATCTGCCTTTGCAAACTATACAGGTTTCTGGTACAACTTTACATTTGCATTACTAATTATAATCTTTACATATTTCTATACTGCTGTTACAATTAATCCGCAGCAGATGGCAGAGGACATGAAGAAGAACGGTGGTTTTATTCCAGGTATCAAACCGGGAAAGAAAACAGTTGAGTTTCTTGATTCTATTATGTCAAAGATTACATTACCAGGATCTATATTCTTGGCATTTATTGCGATCACTCCATCACTTGCTAGAATCGCAGGTGTTAATGGTCAGTTTGCTCAGTTCTTCGGAGGAACATCACTGTTAATTCTTGTGGGTGTAGTTTTGGATACATTGCAACAAATTGAAAGTCACTTGTTAATGCGCCATTATGACGGATTAACAAAAAGTGGTAGAATAAAAGGCAGAAGCTCAGGTTCTGCGATTTAATGACAAACGTTCTTTGATGATATTTATTAAGTCTGAGGAAGAAGTTGAATTGATGAGGCAAAGTAATCTGCTGGTGTCCAGGACACATGCGATGCTTGCCGGAGAGATTAAAGAGGGTGTTTCAACTTTAATGCTTGACAAATTGGCCGAGCAGTTTATAAGAGATAACGGTGGAATACCGGGATTTCTAAACTACAACGGTTTCCCAAATACACTTTGTATTTCGGTTAACGATGTTGTCGTGCATGGTATTCCTTCAGGATATTTGTTAAAATCTGGAGACATTGTTTCGGTTGATTGCGGAGCAGTATTAAATGGTTTTAACGGAGATTCGTGCTACACTTTTGAAGTGGGCGAAGTCAGACCTGATATAAGTGCTCTACTGGTGTGTACAAAAGAGTGTTTATATAAGGGGATCGAACAAGCCATCACCGGAAACACAACCGGCGATATTGGTTTCGCAGTTCAAAAGCATGCAGAATCTCATGGTTATTCGGTTGTGCGAGAGTTAGTAGGACACGGAATCGGAAGGCATCTTCACGAAGAGCCCGAAGTTCCGAATTATGGAAAAGCAGGAAAAGGGGTAAAACTTCGTGAACGAATGACAATCGCAATTGAGCCAATGATTAATATGGGGCGGAAGGATATTTATCAAGAAAGAGATCATTGGACAATAAGAACAAAAGACGGGAAGCCGTCAGCTCATTTTGAGCACACAGTGGTGGTAAGAAAAGATAAAGCTGATATTTTATCTGATTTTAGTTTAATAGAAGAAGTTTTAAATAAGAATAAAAAGTAATTGGATTTATGGCAAAACAGCCTTCTATAGAGTTGGATGGAACGATTATCGAAGCATTATCAAATGCAATGTTTCGCGTTGAGCTGGAAAACGGACATGTAATAATTGCCCACATTTCAGGAAAGATGCGCATGCATTACATCAGAATATTGCCAGGGGATAAAGTCAGACTTGAAATGTCGCCTTATGATTTGACAAAAGGCAGGATTACATACAGGTACAAATAAAAAAATTATTATAAAATGAAAGTAAGAGCATCTGTAAAAAAGAGAAGTGACGATTGTATAATCGTTAAGAGAAAAGGTAGAATTTATGTGATTAATAAAAAGAACCCGAAGTTTAAACAGCGTCAGGGTTAAAAGATAATTTGTAATAACTAAATCAAATTTAAGAATATGGCAAGAATAGCGGGTGTAGATATACCTAACAATAAGCGTGGCGAAATCGCGCTTACCTACATCTATGGAATTGGTCGTAGCAGAGCTACTAAGATTTTGGAGGAAGCAGGAGTTGACCCTAACATTAAATCAAAAGACTGGAATGATGACCAAACAGCTGCAATACGTCAGGCTGTAGGTAAGTTCAGACTAGAGGGTGAATTACGTTCCGAAATCCAGTTAAACATCAAACGTTTACAGGACATAGGTTGTTATCGTGGGATTCGTCATCGTTTAGGTTTACCTTTAAGAGGACAACATACAAAGAACAATGCGAGAACCCGCAGAGGGAAGAAGAAAACTATTGCCAACAAAAAGAAATAATTGAGATATGGCTAAGAAAGCAAGAGTAACAAAAAAACGTGTAGTTAAAGTCGAAGCTACAGGACAGGCTCACATTCATACTTCGTTTAATAACATTATTGTTACGTTAACAAACAACGAAGGACAGGTTATTTCGTGGTCTTCATCAGGTAAAAACGGCTTCAGAGGTTCTAAAAAGAACACTCCGTATGCAGGACAAATGGCTGCTGAGGATAGTGGTAAGGTTGCATTTGATCTTGGATTACGCAAGGTTAAAGCATTTGTTAAAGGACCGGGTGCAGGTCGCGAATCTGCAATCAGATCTTTACACAATATGGGAATAGAAGTAACTGAAATTGTGGACGTAACTCCGTTGCCACACAATGGTTGCAGACCACCAAAGAGAAGAAGAGTATAATATTGATTTTATAAGTTTTAAGCAATGGCAAGATATAGAGGACCGCAAACCAGAATTGCAAGGAAATTTGGAGAACCAATTTTCGGACCGGATAAAGTATTAGAAAAAAAGAACTATCCTCCGGGGATGCATGGTTTGACTAAAAAAAGAAGAAAATCTTCAGAGTACGGCATTCAGTTAAGAGAAAAACAGAAAGCCAAATTTACTTATGGTATGTTGGAAAAACAATTCCGTAATACTTTTGAAAAAGCTACAAGCAGCAAAGGCGTTACCGGTGTAGTTTTACTTCAGTTACTAGAATCAAGACTCGACAATGTAGTATTCAGACTTGGTGTTGCTCCTACAAGAGCTGCTGCACGTCAGTTAGTATCACACTGTCATATTCTTGTTAATGGCGAAGTTTGCAACATTCCGTCATGCCAAGTAAAACCTGGTGACATTGTTTCTGTTCGTGAAAAATCAAAATCACTCGAGTTGATTACAAACTCTCTGAGCGGTTTTAACCACGGAAAATACCCTTGGATTGAATGGGATAACGATTCGATGAAAGGTAAGTACATGTCAGTACCTGAAAGAGAAGATATTCCTGAAAATATTAAAGAGCAGTTAATCGTTGAATTGTATTCAAAATAAAAAATAAATAAATGGCAATTTTAGCATTTCAAAAACCTGATAAAGTAATAATGCTTGAAGCAAACGATTTTCATGGAAAATTTGAATTTCGTCCGCTCGAACCCGGTTATGGGATTACTGTAGGTAATGCATTAAGAAGAATATTGCTTTCATCTCTTGAGGGTTTTGCAATTTCATCAGTGAAAATTGATGGCGTTGATCACGAATTTTCGACTATCCCAGGAGTAATGGAAGATGTAACTGAAATCATTCTGCAATTGAAACAGGTTCGTTTCAAACAACAGATTGAGGACATGAACCACGAAAACGTTACAGTTGTTATTTCAGGACAGGAAGAATTCAGGGCCGGAGATATCGGCAAGTTTTTATCAGGATTTAAAATTCTTAACCCTGATTTGCTGATTTGCAGAATGAATTCCAATGTTAGCATCAGAATGGAACTTAATATTATCAAAGGTAGAGGATACGTTCCGCCGGAAGAAAATAAGCCTATCGATGATATTATCGGAATTATTCCTATTGGTTCAGTTTTTACACCTATTCGCAATGTGAGATATTTCATTGAAAATATGCGTGTTGAACAAAGAACCGATTATGAAAAATTATTAGTGGAAATCGATACCGATGGTTCTATTCATCCAAAAGAAGCTTTGAAAGAAGCTGCAAAAATTCTTATTCATCATTTTATGTTGTTCTCTGACGAGAAAATTACTCTCGATAGCGACGAAAAACATGATAGCGATGAGTTTGATGAAGAAGTACTCAGAATGCGTCAGTTACTTAAAACTAAGCTTGTTGACCTCGACTTGTCTGTCAGAGCTCTCAACTGCCTCAAGGCTGCTGAAGTTGAAACTTTAGGCGATCTGGTACAGTTTAATAAAACAGACTTACTGAAGTTCAGAAACTTTGGTAAAAAATCACTTACCGAACTAGAAAATCTTTTGGATATAAAGAATCTCAATTTCGGTATGGATACAGCAAAATATAAGTTGGACAAGGAATAATTTAGACAGAGATGAGACATAATAAGAAATTCAATCATTTAGGCAGAACTAGTTCACACAGACAGGCATTATTGTCAAATATGGCTTCGTCACTGATTGTACATAAAAGAATTACAACAACAGTTGCTAAGGCAAAAGCGTTAAAAATTTATTTCGAACCGCTGGTAACCAAAGCTAAAGACGATACAACACACAGCCGCAGGATAGTTTTTAGCTATCTTGAAAATAAAGAAGCTGTTGCTGAATTATTCCGCGACGTAGTGGTAAAAGTTGGTGACAGACCGGGAGGTTACACCAGAATTCTTCGTACAGAAACCCGTTTAGGTGATAGCGCTGATATGTGCATTATCGAACTAGTTGACTATAACGAAGCTATGCTTTCGGCAAAAGATGGCAAGAAGAAAACAAGCCGTCGTTCACGCGGAAAAGTAAAAGCAGGCGAAGAGAAAGTAGAAGTAGCTCCAGTAGCTAAGGCTAAAAAAGCTGCAAAACCTGTTGTTGCTGAAGTTATTGAAACAGTTGAACCTATCGAAGAAAAAGGCGAAATTGCTGACAATACTGAAGAAAAAGCAGAATAATTAATAATTATAGTTTTTTATAAAAGGGGGTATTGATTATCCCCTTTTTTATTAATTTTGAAAAAAAAGACCATGGGACAAATAGCAAACATTCACGCAAGACAAATTTTGGATTCCAGAGGCAATCCAACTGTTGAAGTAGAAGTATATACAACTCAAGGAATTTTAGGTCGTGCAGCCGTTCCAAGCGGAGCATCAACAGGAATTCACGAAGCTGTAGAACTTCGCGATAATGATAAAAACAGATTTATGGGCAAGGGTGTGCAGCAAGCTGTATACAATGTTGAAAACACGATCAACGAAGCTCTTAAAGGATTTTATGTTGATGATCAGATGGCTATAGACCGTGCAATGATTAGCCTCGACGGTACTGCCAATAAAGGTGGCTTAGGCGCTAACGCGATACTAGCTGTTTCCATGGCATGTGCTCAGGCATCGGCTCAGGAACATGGCTTGTCCTTGTTTAACTATCTCGGGGGTGTTCAAGCTCGTACTTTACCTATTCCGATGATGAACATTCTAAACGGTGGGCAACATGCTGATAACCTTATCGACATACAGGAATTTATGATTATGCCGGTGGGCGCAGCTACTTTTAGCGAAGCTCTGAGAATGGGAACTGAAGTTTTTCATAATCTTAAGGCTGTTCTTAAAGCTGGAGGCCATTCAACAAATGTTGGCGATGAAGGCGGTTTTGCACCAAATCTTAAATCAAACGAAGAAGCTATTGAATATGTCCTTAAAGGAATCGAGAAAGCTGGATACAAACCAGGTAAAGATATTTATATCGGACTTGATGCAGCAGCTTCAGAATTTTATAACGAAGAGAAAAAACTTTACATCCTTGAGTCTAATGGAAAACAGATGACCTCGGAGGAAATGGTTCAATATTGGGTTGACTGGACAAAAAAATATCCTGTTATTTCAATCGAAGATGGACTTGCTCAGGACGATTGGGCTGGTTGGAAATTGCTTACCGAAAAAATCGGCAAAAAAGTTCAGATTGTTGGTGACGATTTGTTTGTCACAAATCCTGCTCGTTTGGCTAAAGGAATAAAAGAAGGCGTTGCTAACTCTATTTTAGTTAAATTAAATCAGATTGGCACAGTTTCCGAAACTATCGAAGCTGTTAATATGGCTCATTCAAATGCCTATACTTCAATCATTAGTCACCGTTCGGGC
>Ga0209800_10001431_pt1 | contig 25005 bp, 15 predicted proteins | sample Higcelweek8metaG_FD_187174 | JGI IMG/M metagenome (GOLD analysis project Ga0209800, IMG submission 187174) | Freshwater pond sediment microbial communities from the University of Edinburgh, under environmental carbon perturbations - High... | ecosystem: Environmental > Aquatic > Freshwater >...
CACGCTCTTAAGGCAAACAGACCAGCACTCTCCCCGAGAGAGTGGCCAATGCAGGCATCTGGTTTTATCCCGAACTTTTCAGCCACACGGGTCATGAACGTACCAAACGACACCTGTCCGAAGATCATGTTATGGGGATGGCTGTTGATCCTGGCAAGAGCCTCCTCCTGCCACCCATCTTCCCATGATATCCGCCTTGGATAGTAGAGATCTGGCAGCATCCTTCTGTTCAAAGATGCACCACCTTCATCCATGGCCCGTAAAATATCTGGAAAGAGTGCACCAAGTTTGCGTCCCATGCCTGGAAAGTGGTTTCCTGAACCTGGATAGAGAAACGCTATCTTCCCTCTCTTTCCAGTGGAGTTGTTGCCTCTGGAAGTTGTCAGTTCTGTCAGCTCTGGCATCTCTGCCTCTCTCAATATCTCTTCATGGTTTATCCCAAGTGGAAGAGAGCGCTCCATATCAATCTGCTCTTTTGCCGGATAGTCAGGCGGGATGGTGAACTCTTCAACAACAAGATGGGAGGCAGTACCATCTGTGGTCATTGAAGCCACACATGCTCTCCGTATATCTGAAGTCACACATGTTCTCCGGCTATCCATGTAAGAGCCCTTGATCCAGAAAGCCGGAAATTTTGGAAAATGAACTGATGGTGCGGCCATATCTACTGCTGGAGAGCTGAATTTTGCAAGGGGGGGAACAATCTGGTGATAGAGGGCAAGGGCTGCCTGAATAGTTGAGAGCAGGCCAGAGAGAGCGCCGGTATCCCCCATGGTTGCAGAAGTTGATCCAATAGCGCATGAACTTCCCCCTCCATCTTTTTCACCATAAGAGAGCATACTATAGTTGATTGCCTCTAACTCAAGAGCGTCCTGACGAGGGTCTCCACTGCCGTGTGCCTGGTAAAGTTCCACATCAGACAGAGATATACCTGCATCATTAAGAGCCTCTGAAAGGGAGGCAGCATAGATCTGTCTCATTGCAACTGCTTCGTGCTGCTGTGAGTCATGCAGCATGGATATAGAAGCAGGCTGTGGGGTCTCTGCTGTCACGGTTTTTTTTGTAATATCTGCTCCAGAGGCAGTTCCATAGCCTCTGATAACAGCATAGATTCTGTCTCCATCCAGCTGTGCCTGTTCAAGAGTCTTGAGCACCACTGCACAGGCACCTTCAGATGGGAAGAGCCCTTTTGACTCTCTATCAAACGGGGCTGATGAGTCATAGTCAGATGCATGGCTTCTGAGAGTTCTGTTGAGGTTATTCTGCCTTATATCTCCTGCCATATCAACAGCACCGCACAGAAAGGCTGTTGTCTCTTTTCTGCGTAAAGACTCAATTGCAATCTCAAGAGCTTTGATGCCTGAAGAAGCCTGTGCTGAGACTGTGAAACATGGTCCGCCAAGTTTGAACTCCCGTGCAACTCTGCTTGCCACAATACCACCAAGCGCACCAAGGGTACGCTCTGCTGTCAGAGGTGGTGAGATATTCTGCTCTCTGCTTCTCCATCTGAGATGAAAATCAGTTGCACCATAGTCAAACTCAATTCCAATTGCCGCACCAAACTCCTCTCTTGGTAACTCTCCTTTAGCCGGTCTTGGGGAGATACCACCATCTTTCATTGCACCCATCGCAGCTTTAAGCATCAGCAGATGTTGAGGCAGCAGATCCTCTATCTGGTTCGGGGGGATATGAAACTCTCCTGCGTGGGTGGTAATCTCTCTCATCCAGAGGCCACTTTGAGTTTCATCACTTTGATCTTTAGGTTCCAGAGATCCATCTTCAGGTTGAGCAGAACCTCTGAGGCTCCTGGAACCTCTGAAGTTTTTGGAACCTCTGAAGATCTTTTTTCTGAACTCCTCAAGGTTCATGGCAGCAGCTGTTATCACCTCCATCCCAACAACTGCTATTGGTGAATCTTCCGAAATCTCTTTCTGTAAGGGGCGCTCTGCTGACCCCGGTTCCTCCTCTGTTGAATCTGCTGCTTCTGAAGATGGCTCTGGCCCTGAAAAATAGAGAGAGAGGTTATCTTTTCTGAACTCCTCCACAAGTATGTGGCCATTGATTCCGCCAAACCCGAAGGCGCTGATACCAGCTCTTCTTGCAAAAGAGCTTCTGCCTCCTCTCTCCATACTGGTACACGCACTCTCTATGTTGGTGACACCCGACCTCTCTCTGCCACTGCCTATTTTGCTACTGCCAATACCTTGCAGTGGGGCGGGTCTCCACTCTTCAGGCTCGGTCTGCACATGAAATTCTGTGGTCAGAAGAGGGCTGTTCAAGGCAGGTTCAGAAAAATTAAGTGATGGGGGCAAGAGCTTATCATTCAGAGCCAGCACTGTTTTGATGAATCCTGCAGCACCAGCAGCAGTGAGAAGATGGCCAGTCATTGATTTGACAGAGCCGATTGCGCACCCCTGGTCGCCAAGTCCGGCATCCTGCCAGAGTCTGCTCATGGAGCTAAGTTCAATGTTATCTCCTACTGGCGTGGCAGAGCCGTGGCACTCAATGTACTGGACATCAGCAGGAGACCAGCCAGCAGCTCTGTACGCTGCCCTCATGGCACGGATCTGCCCCTCTGAAGATGGGGCAACAAGGTTGCCTTCAATGTCGTTTGACCACCCTGCACCAGCAATGAGACCCAGTATCCTGTCACCGCTCTTCAGTGCATCCTCAACCCTTTTCAACACAACAATGCCAGCACCTTCACCCACCACAAGACCATCGGCATTTTTATCAAAAGGTGAGCACCTCCCTGATGGAGAGAGCGCTTTAAGCTGGGTAAAACCAATCTGTGTATAGAGAGAGTCCGGTCGTGATACACCTCCTGCAACCATCATATCTCTCTTACCGCAGTGAAGCTCTTCGCAGGCGATCTTAATGGTATAAAGAGATGATGCACATGCCGCATCCAGAGTGAAAGAGCCACCCATCAGCCCCATTGCAGTGGCAAGCAGGGCCGCAGGAAGAGAGACCATTCCAGCTGCCAGAGAGTCAACAGAGGTAAGGGCGTTCAAACTGTTATGACTGTTCAAATTATTACGACTGGTGGTTGAGCTATGACCTGAGAGAAGTGACTTGAGCGTATCTGATCTCTTCTGTTCCATGACTATCTGCCATGCAACTTCTGATGATCTTGCAGTTGGCAGGGCGATGGCGGCAAGAACCACTCCGGTTCTCTCTCTTATCTTCTGATTGCAGTGGCACTGCAAGAGCGCCTCCCGTCCGGCGTGGAGCACCATATGGTGAAGAGGGTCAAGCTCAAGCAGAAGATCTCTGTCAACCAGAAATCCGTCAGGGTCAAACTTGAATCCGCTCACAAGACCTGCCCGTCTGGATGAGGCTCTATCTGGCTGGTAGTGTGGTGAAAGTACATCTTCTGGCCTTACAATCCACCGATCTTCAGGGATATCATCAATGGCCTCTATTTTATGCATTATATTGCGGCCAAACTGTGCCAGATCAAGTGCACCTGGAAAGATGCCGGACATTCCAACGATTGCTATCTTATCTGTTAGTAGTTTCATAACCGTTTCATATAATTGAGCAAAGGGAGAAATACAATAGGGCAGGGGGGACAAAGGTGAGCAGACTCTTTTAAAAGCCTCTTTTCTCCGGTGAAACAGGATAAGAAGAGGTTTGAAAATATAACTATACCGAACTCTTACAGGAAGAGGGGAGGGCAGTCTGGCTGTTTGTAAAATTAATGTAAAAAGGGGCGACCTCAATTTTGGGGCTTGGTCATAACAAGGGCCACCTGGCCCCTCATAATATTACTATTAATAGCGATGTAGGAAGAAAAGAGTAGATCTAATAAGAGCTGCAAGCTCACCATATCTGTAATTCAGACAGACAGATCTATAGAAATTGATCCCCCAGCACAGTTGCGCACACTCTGTTTCTTCCTGTCTGTTTTGCCATGTAGAGATTTCTATCTGCTCTTTCGAGAATAGATTCAGCCACAGGAGAGGAGGCTAAACCTGGTCTGGGATAAAAAGTTATAATTCCAATACTTATGGATACAGACTCAGATGCCTTTGAGTATAGGTGTGGAATATTGAGATTCAGGACAGCCAGACGCACCCGTTCAGCCACCTGTTGAGCTGCATCACTGTCAGTTTCAGGCATGATTATCACAAACTCTTCTCCGCCGTAACGCGCCACCATATCTGCGGGGCGTTTCAGAGTATCTTCCAGCGCACTGGCAATGCTTTGAAGAGTACGGTCACCCATTGCATGACCGTAGTGGTCATTGTACTGTTTGAAAAAATCAACATCCAGCATTCCTATGGATAGGGGGATTCCATTTCTGGTTGACCTTAAAAACTCCTTGTGAAGCACCTCATCAAACCGTCGGCGGTTTGGAATCTCAGTCAGAGCATCAAGATATGCAAGTTTATCCAGAAGTTTATGCTGATGTACAAACCTAAGGTGGTTATGTATCCTCATCTTGACAATCGGGGGAGAAAATGGTTTGGTAATGTAGTCCACGGCACCAAGTTTCAGACCATGCTCTTCATCTTCAACCGAGTTGAGAGCAGTTATAAAGATGACAGGGATCTCTTTTGTGAGATCATGCTCCTTAAGCTCCTTGATTACCTGGTAGCCACCCATTTCAGGCATGACAACGTCAAGGAGAATAAGATCTGGCGGCGGAGGGTTAAGTGAGAACTTAAGGGCCTGCGCACCACTTCTGGCGAGGATAAGAGAATACTCATCCTTTAAAAGATCAACCAGAATCTTGATGTTCATCTTCTCATCGTCAACAATCAGAATACGGGCTTTATTTTTATTAGGAGTGGCCATGTTATATCGTTTCAAGGTTCACTTACTGTTTCTCTGTTCATTTTGGAGAGAATCATCTCAATAATATCTCCAGCAGCCTCATACTCAATATCATCGATCAATTCCAGAACAACCCTCCACTCCCGGCCATATCCAGATGCTTTCAGTATCTCTTCAATTTCAGGTACCATATCTGTTGCAGTCACCTCTCCGCTGTACAGAGATGACATGAACTGACTTAGCAGATGGTATAGAGAGCTTTCTGCGTCTTTCACAGCTGTCTGATTATTAGACATTATCTTGCCAGCAGAGCCTGGCGTTCCATCAGAGTCCTTTACTGTGTCACCAGAAGAGCCTACTATCTTACCAGAAGAGCCTACTATCTCACCAGAAGAGCCTACTATCTCACCAGAGGAGTCTGTTATATCAAAAGATATTATTTTTTCAGTTAATTTACTATTTTGGGGAACTTCTTTTTTTTGAGAAGGTTCAGCCGCTTCCTGAGATGATGCTCTCTTTCCCATTGAAGGCAGATCAGAGAGAGATTCCATAATCTGTTCGATATTATTTATCAGAGACTCAATAAGTATCTCAGTTTCAGAGAATTGCACCTCTCCATTCTCTTTAAGAGAATTCTCCAGAGCTGAAGCACTCTGAAAAAGAGCGTCTGCCCCCATGTATCCTGAAATACCTTTTATGGTATGTGCCCTTATCTGTATCTCTCTGAACTCTCCCTGCCTGAAGAGCGCTCTTATTTTTTCTGGTGCATGGTGATAACTCTTTTTAAAGTCATTCAGTATGCTGATCAGCATCTCAGGCTTATTGTTCAACCTCTTAATTGCTGTTTTATGGTCAATGCCTTTAACAGGAGGGAAAAGGAGAAGACTCTTTTTTCCCGTTGATAAAACAGATGGTGAAGATTCCACACCAATTGAAGATTCTACACCAATATATGGGGATTGTTGTATGAAAGAGTTCTCTGGTCTATCCACAATAAAATGGCGCAGAACATTGTAAAGATCAACCGGGTCAATAGGCTTACTGATATGGTCGTTCATTCCGGCGTTAAGGCTTTTTTCACGGTCTCCTGCCATTGCATGGGCTGTCATTGCAATAATGGGAAGCTCTGTCATCTTTTTTTCCATGCGGATTCTGGCTGCTGCTTCAAGCCCATCCATGACAGGCATCTGGATATCCATCAGTACAAGGTCAAATCTCTCTTTGTCAACTATATTGAGACACTCAACTCCATTAGAGACAATCTTCACAATGATACCAGCATCATAGAGCAGTTCAGAAGCCACCTCCTGATTTATGAGGTTATCCTCAACCAGCAGAATACGGGACCCTTTCAGACCTCTCATGGCATTTGCTGCCTCAGGATCTTCTTCCCTGATATGTCTTCTCCATGCAGGTATAGAGTCAATATTGAGCATCTCAAGAAGAGTGTTGTACATCACAGATGCATAAACAGGTTTTAGAAGAAATGCTTCAACTCCAGCCTGTTCCGCCTCCAGTCTGGCCTCTTCGCGTCCATTTGCAGTTACCATGAGCATGGCAGGTGTTTTGGCAAGCTCCGCATCTGCTCTGATACGTCTTGCAGTTTCAATTCCATCAATGCCTGGCATGATCCAGTCCAGCAGTACCAGATCATAGGGTCTGCCATTTTTTACAGCCTCTTCAAGACGCTTAATGGCACTGTTGCCATCACATGCTGTATCTACATTGATCTTGAAAGATTCAAGCATGGACTTAAGAACATGACGGGAAGTTTCATTGTCATCCACGACCAGCGCATGAATCTCTTTGAACTCCTCGTGGCTTGGAAGAGCTTGGTCAAGTATCTCATCAGAGCGTTTGAACCTGCTGGTGAAAATAAAGTTTGACCCCTTTCCCGGGGTGCTTTCAACCCATATATCCCCACCCATCATCCGGGTAAGCTGACGGCAGATGGAGAGCCCAAGTCCTGTTCCACCATATTTACGAGTTATGCTGTCATCTGCCTGGTTGAATGGTTCAAAGAGGAGGTCAACCTGTTCAGGAGATAGCCCTATGCCGCTGTCGCCAACAGAGAATCTGAGTGTCACCTCCTCCTCATTGATCTCATCTGTGGTGACTGATATGATAATCTCACCATGCTCTGTAAATTTCACAGCATTGCTTGCCAGGTTCATAAGCACCTGCCCAAGGCGCAGCGAATCGCCCACAAGATTAAAGGGGACACTGTGGTCAATCTCAAAAACAAACTCAAGCCCCTTCTCTTCAGCGTGGATTCCAATTGCATTGACCAGATATCCCAGCACATCCTCTAAATCAAAGGGGATCGATTCAAGCTCCAGCTTGCCTGCATCAATTTTGGAAAAATCGAGGATATCGTTGATAAGATTAAGAAGATTATTGGCAGAACCGAGAATCTTTTCAAGATAGTTCAGCTGTCTGGGAGATAGCTCACTCTTTTTAAGAAGATGCGCCATACCAAGGACTCCATTCATTGGAGTCCTTATCTCATGGCTCATACGGGCAAGAAAATCTCCCTTTGAGGCATTGGCCGACTCCGCATTCTTCATGGCACGGATCAGCTCTCTTTCCATAAGTTTATGGCTGCTCATATCCATGGCGGTAAAGAGATATCCCTTCATGCTTCCACGGCTGTTGTAAAATGCGGTAATGGAGAGATTTATTGGAAGAAGTGATCCATCTTTGCGTACATATGTCCACTCGCTGCTCTGAGATATTTTCTGTTTGACATACTGATCAAATACCTTGATGGGGTCAATATCAGAACAGAGCGAAGAGGAGGAGTCCACACCTGTCAGGTTGGTAAAACCCATCAGCTGTTCGCCGTGGTATTGAATCTCCTCATTAAGATGTAAGGAGGCTATATTGCGTTTTCCAACCATCTCGTCAGATCTGTAACCCAGAAGGGTTGTTGCTCCGGAACTGAACAGCGTTATGGTGCCATCAAGCTCTGTGGAGATGATTGAGAGCTGAGTTGCAGCATCCAGAACAGCCTGACGCTCTGCATTGGCTCTCTGGAATCTGCGGAGCATCTTCTCTGTCTCCTCAAACTGTCTGACCACAAGTTTTGCCGTGATGCTGGCAGCCTCTCTTGCAACTTGAATCTCTTTACGAAGCATTCTGTTTTCTGCAAGCAGCTCTTCTGTTGTTGGTGGGAACATGTTTCTACTATTATGATACAGATGCATGAAGATGACTCTCTGCAATATAGTTATTACCAGTCATGGCTATTTGAATAGTTAGGCAGGCAGCTCTCTCAATAACCTCATGGCCACATCTCCCCTCCAGCCCTACAAGAAAAACAGACTCAGGAAGAGAGCCTTCACACACCACGGGAAGAATCGAGAGAAGATAGGCAATACCGCTGTGATGTCCATAGTGAAAATCGTCTGTTTGCAGGCAACTGGTTATCTCCTGTTGAGTGAGCACCACAATATCTGCTGATGATGCTGATGATGGTGATATTTCACATGAACAACCTTTTTCTGGTGGCAGAAAACCAGATACTGTATCCACAAAGACTATGTTGCCCGCATTCTCAAGGTGAGACAGAAGATTTAGACCAGCAATGCCACCCTCAATGATCTCAATGTTATCATGGAGCTGTTCTGACAAAGAGAGAGGAGAGTATGGCTCTGAGCCAGTCAATAGATCATAGACCTCCATTGCAAGAGAATCTTCAGGTATCAGTCTGTTGCCTATGCAGATGATCTTATCTTTTTTTGTCTCAGATCTCATCTCACTCTATGGTTTTCTCTTGATAGTATGTACTGCGCACACCATGCAAGGATCAAAGGAGCGTACCACATGGCCAGCCTCAACAGGGTTGTCGGGATTCTTCAGAAGAGTGCCTATAAGTGCCTCCTCCCATGGCCCTCTGACATTGTTACAATCCCGTGGTGAGCCATTCCATGCAGTTGGGGTTATGATCTGATAGTGGCCTATTTTTCCGTTTTCCACAGAGACCCAGTGGCCAAGAGCCCCCCTTGCCGCCTGGAGCATCCCTGCCCCCTCTCCGTCTGGTATCTCTTTTATGCTGGTATAAAAAGGTGCCTTGCGGTTCTTCATAAGCTCTTGAAACCAGATGGCCATGACTGGCAGCAACCTTGCAGGCCGCACCATTCTTGCAAGCTCTCTTACCATTGCGCTTGCCCCGTTTTTTTGTACTATATCATGAAACAGCGGAACTCTACCCACTATCATCTCAGCCAGAGGGCCAGTTTCGGCAGGGGCTCCTTCATAGCGGGGTGCTTTAGTCCAGGAGTACTGCTCTCCGCTGTTTCCAGATGCATAAGGTTTTGTGGTGCCATAAAAAGGGTGAAGAGAACCTTCGGGAGAGGATTTTATTCCATCAGTCAGAGATGGTTGGCTCTCATTGCAGGGTCTGGTACCAGTTATGGGTGCTCTCTCTCTGGAGGAACTCTTTTCACCGGTTGACTTAGAGGGGTGGTACCATGAGTGGGAGATATCTTCTGAAATTCTGGCAGGATCAAGAGGTTCAACAGTTGTCCCCCGTGCAAAGCCAGACGGTATAAGTTTGTCGCAGTCTGCCCTTACTGTTGTTGATTGAGCCATCTTCAGGCTGCCAAATGAGATGAAGTTTTCTGTACCCTTTCCAACTCTCTCCAGGCCTGCCTTCATGGCAAAGCGTAAGAAAAAGCCCACCTCACTCTCACTGTGCTCCTGGCTCTCCTCCAGCCACTGGTAAAGCTCGTTAATGTTTTTTATTGAGTTCCACCTCTCAATTGAGCAGCCCAGGACTCTCTTTTCATACCACTTTGTGAAGTTTTCTGTAATTATCCGGCACTGCAACATCTTATGAATCTCTGGAATTGAAGTGACACCTCCTGGAACCATGAAAGAGGTGTGTGGCCACTGCCCCCCGATTATGGCTATCACCTCAATCAGGCGCTTTGTCTCTCTGATAACCTCCTTAACAGAGGAGCCCCTCATCGGGGCATACCTGCTGAATGCATCCTCAAAGAGAAAGTAGTGATTGTAAGCAGTAGGGTTGGCAAAGTCCACCATGTACATGAGAATGGCCTGACGCATATCGCTCTGGATAGTCTCTGCCATGAGAGCAAGGTTGCAGAGAAATATGGCATTATCAGGAACAGTGACACCAGTAATAATATCAAGTGCCTCTACCGCAGCGCTGAGGTGGCTCAGGCTGCATATTCCGCATATCCTTGGAGTTATGACAAGACCGTCCAGAACTCCCCGTCCAGTCATCATCTCTTCAAATCCACGGTACATGGTGCCACAGCTCCATGCTTCAGTCACAACTCCATCTGTGACATCCACATTGATCTCCAGGTCTCCCTCTGCCCGGTTCAGGGGAATATTGATACTTTTAATAATATTTGACATGGGGGAGACTCCTTGTACTGGTTGATATTTTATTTTTATGCTTTTTTTTCTCAGTCGCTATACTTTTGAGGTTCTTTTTCTCAGTCGCTCAGGGGCAGCTTCAGCTGCCATACCCTTATAGACCATATAGTGGGCTCGGTTTACCCCCCTTGGAAGCTGCAAGGGGATCCCCTCAATGTTGGGTGTATGGAAAAAAGGTGTGGCTCTGGGAAATTCAGGGTCTGTGCAGCCAAAGCAGGGAACCCCTGCCCGGGTTTTGGAAGATTGACCGTTCCAGAGCATCTTGTTGCAGGGGCCAGGTACAAGAGGGCCTGCACATCCCATGTGAAAGAAAAGACACCCCATCTCTCCGAAATCTGACTCTTCAATTCGGTACTCGTGATACTCGTTGCGGGTGCACCCCTGATGAACCATTGTGCTGTACCACTCCAATGGCCTCTGGTACTCATCCAGCTCCAGCTCCACACTGTTTGCAACTGCCATTATAGCACCTGAGATAACATCATGGTGGCATGGGCATCCAGCAAGGTTTATCACAGGCATTCCTGAAAGGGATCTGAACTTTTCACCAAGAAATCCTCCTCTGGTACGTTTGCAGAACTGAAGACCAGTCGCTTCAATGGCATGGTCAGCTCCGAATCCACCAAAAGAGGCACATGTTCCAACGGCAAGAACATGGCCTGCTTTTCTGGCAAGGGAGTGAAAGAGATCTTTTTTGGGCCTGCCATTTCTGGTGTCAAACATCCCCGTTCCTGCAGGGCCGCAGATTATAGAACCTTCCAATATAAGTATATCAAGGGGGGTTGTATCATTCAAAATATTGTCAATAAGGGTGCTGTGCTCTCCTGAAGAGATATTGGAGATTGAGGGGTGCCACATCAGATCAATAGCAAGGGGTTGAAACATCTCATTTATATTGATGAATTCACTGCTCAGAAGAGAGTAGGTGTCGCCTCCGCAGCCGCCACTTTGCATCCAGTAAACTGTTGTCACAATGAAAGATCCTTAATTTTGCTGACAGCATATTGAGTATAGATGAGAGTCGAATAAAATATTATGATCTATAGCATTTTAGCCCATGCAAGTCACGGATTTTAAAGTTTAAGAGAGAGGTTTTTTCTTGGTTTGACACCGTTTTTGGGACACAGATTCAAAAGTACACATCTGTCGCAATGTGGAGAGACCGGGTGGCAGGTTCCCTGGCCAAATGTAACCAGAATGGTATTCACCTCCTGCCAATGGTGAACGGGTAGCTTTTTTCTTAACGCCATCTCAGTCTCAAGAGGAGTTCTGGTATCTACATAACCCCATATGTTCATTATGCGGTGGACATGGGTATCCACGCATATTGCATCTTTTTGAAAGGCAACGTTCAGGACAAGGCTTGCAGTCTTTCGCCCAACGCCAGGAAGGGTCAGAAGATGATCCAGATCATGAGGAACCTCTCCGTTAAATGCCCTGAGTGCTTCTGGAAGCTTTGAAAGATAGCCAGCCTTTGCCTTATAAAATCCAACAGGGTAGATAAGCTCTCTGATCTGCTCCTGTGAGAGGGTGGAGAGGCTCTTTGAATCTGGCGCAGCTTTGAAAAGCTTTTCTGCTGCTCTTGCTGTGGTCTCATCCTTGGTTCTTGCAGAAAGAATTGTTGCAACAAGAATCTTGAATGGATCTTTAGTCTGAACAGAGACCAGCTCCACGACAGGCACCTTATAGGTTATGATCTCTTCTCTAAGTTTTTCAAGAAAAAGAGATATATCAATCTCCATTATTATCTATCCGTTCCTTAAATTGTGTTCTGTTTTTGTCTCCATCCGTTGCCAGCTGATGTGGTGGAGAGAGGCGGGTGCTCTACTGTAGTTGCAGCTTCACAGCACCTCTCTGAATCAAAAACAGGGTTCCCTTCAAAATCAAGTATGATTGCCCTGATATTTAACAGGTTACCTGAAAATCTGCTGGCAGATTCGACAATCTTGCTGCCGATATGGCAGATCAATTTCGGGAAAGCAGGATATATGTAGGTAAATGCATGGCGGGCAGTGTTGGCCTCTGCGATCTTTTTGGAAAGACTCTTCTTATCTCCGGCAAGACTATTCTGATCCATGTTGAGATTTGCACTCTCTTGAGTCTGGCTCTTCAGGAACAACCCATTTCTGGGGCCTGTGTTGATGGTTGCACTCTCTTGATTTATATGAAAGTCTAGGGATACAAACTGGTTGATACCCCGTAGAGACGCAAGATCTTGCGTCTCTACACTTTCATGCTTCGTTGTGCCTGTCAGGGCATGGCTGTTATAGAGAGAATCTCCTTCAATCTCCTCTGCCCACTGTGCAACTCTTTTCATGGTGAGTTCTGATTTAGCCGCATGGGTATGGGCAAATCCCATTGCCATTTTTACAGCTTTGCCAAAGAATACAACTATAATGACATTTCTGATGCAGGTATTACCACCTCTGTCTGACTCACCTTCAGTATTTGACCCACCTTCACTGGTTGATATAGCAGCTTCAAGCGACGCTTTGAAAAAATCTCCAGTCTGGATGAATCTCTCTTCCGGAAGATCTGGAAAGAGAGAGATTGCATATCGTTCACTTCTTCTGCCTGTTGTAAATACAACGGTATCCCCTCCCATTGCCTGTGCAACCGATACGCCAGATCTTATGGTGGCAATATAGGCATCATGGGACATGGGTCTTACAACGCCTGTGGTACCAAGTATGGATATCCCGCCAAGAATTCCAAGCCTTGCATTCAGAGTCTTCTGTGCAAGCTCTCTTCCTCTGGGGACAAAGATCTCAACATCAACAAGCGGTTGGCTTTCATTAGCTGGAGAGATGGTATCATGCGGTTGGCTTTCATTAGCGGGAGAGATGATATCATGCGGTTGGCTTTCATTAGCGGGAGAGATGATATCATGATGATAACTGGAGGTGATACCATTAAGAAGATTTGAGTCAAGGATATCAGCTGAACAGAGAGCCGTGATGGCAGCTTCACGGATCATCATCTGAGGGCCAGGGTTGATGGCAGGGTTCCCTGGCTGAACCTCAAGCCCGGGTTTGGTAACCACACCCACCCCCTCACCACCTCGTATGGTGATGGATTCCGGTCTGATTACTGATGGTATGAACGCAGCTCTACTCTCACTTTTGGCTGTGGTCTGAGTATATTCACTATCTACTCTTCTTGCTGTCAGATCAAACTTACTTTCAGTTTCAGCTCTTCGCTCATTGAGATTATGCAGAAGAACCCTGGCACCTATAATGGCATTATGAGTAACATCAGGGTCATCTCCTGCATCTTTTATCACAGTTGCCTCCGCACAGTTGTCAGAGAGCCTCTTTACAGAGTGGATGGCAATTGAGATACGCTCATTATTGAGGAATCTTATCTCAACTCTTTCAATCGGTCTTGAACCAGTTAGATATAACAGGGCAGCCTTTGTGGCAGCTGCTGCTGCGGCTCCTGTGGTAAAGCCGGGCTTAAGTTTTTCTGAACTCATCTGATCCTCTTCTGACTCCACTATCTTTTAAATCCAAAGAGAGCCATCCTTTCTCTATTTGTCATCATTTTTCATTTTTTCTGGTAACAGTATCCCTCCTGAACCTGATCTGCAAGATTTACTACCTCTTTACCGGTTCAGGAGGGGATCTCTCTCATTGCTGTTACAGAAGTTGGATTGCTCTGCTACAGAGCTGACAGAGCCTTGAGAGCAGCATCATAGTCAGGCTCCTGAGAGATCTCTGGAACCTGCTCTGTATAGGCAATGTGCCCTGTTTTATCAACAATCACAAGAGCCCTTGAGAGCAATCCGGCAATAGGGCCTGTAGTGATAGTTACACCATACTTGGTTCCAAAGTCGTGATCTCTGAATACTGATAGCGGGATCACATTTTTCAGCCCCTCAACTTCGCAGAATCGTGAGTGGGCAAATGGTAAATCAGCTGAAATGCACAGAACCACACTACTCTCAGTTTCACCTGCAACCTTGTTGAATCTGCGTGTTGATGCGGCACACACAGGAGTATCAATGCTTGGAAAAATATTCAACACCACATTTTTACCTGAGAAGCTCTCCAGGGTGATGCTGGCAAGGTTTGTACCTGCAAGGCTGAATGCAGGAGCCTTGCTTCCCTTTGCAGGTAGCTGACCAATGGTCTCAATTGGATTTCCTTTTAATGTAATATTAGCCATCTTCTCTCTCCTTTATGATGATATTGTGGATGCGGTAGTGATTATTGCTGACAGCAATAAGGTCAGGGTGAAATATCATTCATATTCCTGCCTTTGTCAAATTTTCCAGGTAGTACAGATTATTTGTAGATCCCACACCCTATGAACATATCATCGTTGATCTTCTGAATATATGAGATTTTTGGCTGCAATGTTTTAGTTACTGGGTTGGCCCACCAGTACTCCACCCATCCGCTTCCATTGACCTGAGCCACTTTTATGAACTCCTGCATAAAGGCAAATCCAAGTTTATCTTTAAACCCGGAGTGGTCTCCACCCTGCATCTTTGGATTTACATGGGACAAATTTATCCCTTGCATATTATTTGCAAAGATATAGAGTTCCCCTTTTGTAAATTTTCCATCCGGTTTCTTGAACTCTTCCAGTGCAGCCTGCACCCCGACCTTCCTGATATGTTTTGCCGCACTATTGACAAACTCTTTTAACTCATCACGGGTATATGATTTTGAAGAGATTGTAAAGAGACCATATTTTTCCATAATGGTATTGAGTGTACCGTCTCTTTTGATCTCTCTTAATCCCAGGTTGAACTCTTTCACCATCTTTGCTGAGTCTGGATGGCTTTTGGAAAAAGCGACATAAATAGGTCTTACAGAGAATGGGGGGTCAATCTGCTCGATTGAGCCAGCTATACCTGAAAGTTCATTTCTGAAGAGATTGTCTGCAACATACTTGTCTGCAATGACGATATCAACCCTCCCTTTTTCAAGCTTCATGAAACTGAGCTTGTCTGCTCTTGCCTGATCTTTTTTAATATAGGCTGCATTATCAAATTCAGGAGTGTAGGAGAACCCGAGAACAGTTCCAAATGTATATTGTTTCAGATCCTCAAGCTTTGTGTACTCCAGTGGCTTGTCAGATTTTTTTCTATACAGTACGATTGCAGTTCCTGCAAAAGGGTCGGACAGAAGAAGATCATTATCATTTTCCATGTCAACCTGGATATAGGGAAACATTGCCATATAGAGTCCATCTTTTGTAGATGCAACTGCCCGCTTTATAGGAAGAAAATTCATTGATATATCATAGCTTCTCTTTTTCCATGCCGTTTCAACGATTTCTGCAACAAACCCGTTCTGATTAAGTGATGCCCCTACGTATGGGGGCCATTCGATTATTGCAAAGTGCATCTGTTCGGCAGAAGCAATTTGTACCAAAGTAATTGACAAGAGCAGAGCTGATAGAAAAATTTTTCTCACATTCATTTTGCACGTTTCCCTTTTTGTTTAATGTTATCAATTTTTCTCACGTTTTTTATTCTGTTTGGAATTTTGATTTATTTGTATATTCCACATCCAATAAAGAGATCGTCGTTGATCTTCTGAAGATATGAGATTTTAAGCTGAAGTTTTTTAGTTACAGGATTTTCCCACCAGTACTCTACATATCCGTTACCCTTGGTCTGAACAACTTTCAGAAACTCCTGTATAAAGGCAAATCCGAGTTTGTCTTTCAGATTGTAAAGTTGTGCATCCTGAATTTTAGGATCTATATGAGCCAGACAGAGCCCTTTCATATTAAAGGCATAAATGTAAAGTTCCCCTTTTGTAAATTTACCATCAGGTTTCCTGAACTCTTCGAATGCTGTTTTAGTATCGACTTTATTGAGATATTTTGCAGCACTGTTTACAAACTCTTTTAATTCGTAACTTGTATATGATTTGGAAGAGATGGTGGAAAATCCATATTTTTCCATAATAGTATTAAGCGTACCATCTCTTTTAATCTCTCTTAATCCTAAGTTGAACTCTTTCACCATCTTTGCTGAGTCTGGATGGCTTTTGGAAAAAGCGACATAGATGGGTCTTACAGAAAATGGGGGGTCAATCTGCTCAATTGAGCCAGCTATATCTGCAAGTTCATTTCTGAAGAGATTGTCTGCAACATACTTATCTGCAATGACAATATCAACCCTCCCTTTTTCAAGTTTCATGAAACTGAGCTTGTCTGTTCTTGCCTGATCTTTTTTAATATAGGTTGCATTATCAAATTCAGGAGTATAGGAAAACCCGAGAACAGTTCCAAATGTATATTGTTTCAGATCCTCAAGCTTTGTGTACTCTAATGGCTTATCAGATTTTCTCTTATACAGTACAATTGCAGTTCCTGCAAAAGGGTCGGACAGAAGAAGATCCTTATCATCTTCCAGATCAGGCTGAATATATGGAAACATTGCCACATAAAGCCCATCTTTTGTAGATGCAACTGCCCGTTTTATAGGAAAGAAATTCATTGCTATATCATAATTTCTCTTTTTCCACGCTGTTTCAACGATCTCTGCAACAAATCCATTCTGATTAAGTGATGCCCCTACATATGGGGGCCATTCGATTATTGCAAAGTGCATCTGTTCGGCAGAACCAAGTTGTACCAGGATAGCTGATAAGAGAAGAGCTGCCAGAAGAATTCTTTTCATGTCCGTTTTTTCCTTTTGCGTTACTGTCATTTTAAGATTTTTACAGTCTGCTGTTTATGATAATATGGCTGTAAGTAGTGGATACTTCATATACTTACAGCCGTTTTATATCAGTTGAAGGTGTGGGCGTGAAGTTATGCGTGTGGAGGATAAAAATCTTCCCCATAACATTTTATGAATCTTTTTCATAAAATGTCGTCCTTATTAACACAACTGTTAATCGAAAACAAGGACGGAACTTCCAGAATCTGACATTGTTTTATTCACGGAGGACAGTTGAACGTTGGAGCCCATTTTCAGGAAATACCCGTCCTGAAAGCATACAGTTAAACATATGCTCAAAGACCAGCCCAGGTTTCCCTTTTTCTCTTCCGCTTCTGAAATAGGAGTGGCCCTTTGGAAAGTCATAGATGTTATTCAATTCATCGCAATCTACAGCATATACATTACTTGGAGTTAATTTGATGTTTTCCGGCCCGCTGTGGCCAAGCCTCTTTGATGCGATTCTGTTTTTAAGGTTTGCAGCCTTGCTGCTTCTCAATGCCAGATCATCAGAGGCATAATAGACAACAACATTTCTTGATGCATCGCAGATCAGACTACCACTTTCATCTCTATGTAGAGATTGGTTCTCTATATCGGCGGCGATAAGGAATGTGTTGCGAAATATCAGGGGAACCCCACTTGCCAGATCATATCTGTCCCAATGGGAGAGGGTCTCTTTGAGCACCCGACTGCCCATAGAGTGGGCAAGTACATTTATCCTTTTAAGACATGGATCTGATTCAGGGTTGTTAAGATTGGAATTTCTCCACTCCAGAAAATGGCATAACGCTCTTGAAAAAGCAGGTGCGCTGCAGTCTGCTGACTTCTGGTCGTCCCAGTAATCCTTTATGATTCCTAAGTCTTTGTCACATGGCCATATGATGGGCACCACAACAACTTCATTGCTTAAGCTCTTGTGGCACAGGGTCTGAAACTCGCTTGCTGCTTCAAAGATATCGTCCGGTAAATTGGAAAAGCCGTGAATGTAGAGTAATATCTGACTGTAGTCTGACTGCTTGAGTTTCGATAAAAAGTTCATCCCTCCTATTTCAATAGTTGACCCATCATCCTCTCTTGTGCAAAAGAAGACTGAATTGCTTGGTGCGTTGTTCTTCAGGTCAAAGATAAATTTCCTGTTTATCCTGGTTTGAATTGACCCTTTTGGGAATCGGTTGGTTACAAAGAGCATGGTCATCCTCCTTTTCTGAAGTGGTTTGGTGACATCAGGCTCAACAGAGCATATCAGAGGAGATGGTTCAAAATGAGATGGGAAGAGGAGAGGGCAGGTGAGATCGCAGTGGCCATTGTGCAGTGAGATCTGCGTTCGGCCATATGTGTAAGTGAAGTTAAGCAGCCAATATGTGTAGCGAAGTTAAGCAGTCGTCTGTTGTGCAGGTAGCGTTGAGCTGCCTGTCAGGTTATTTAAGTTCAGGCATGGGGTTAAGATGGTATCTTCCATGCCTGGTTGGTGGTTTCTAAATCTTATTGCTCAGAAGCCATGATAGCCAGCGCATTGACAACGCTTGCGGCAAGATTGGAGCCCCCTTTTCTGCCGATGTTTGAGATATATGGATAGTCAAGTTTCATAAGCTCCTCTTTTGATTCAGCAGCATTGACAAAACCGACAGGCAGGCCGATGATAAGAGCTGGTTTGACCTCTCCAGCAGTTAAAAGTTCAATCAGACGCAAAAGGGCAGTAGGGGCATTACCGATAACATAGATGCCATTATTGATAAGTTCAGCTGCTCTATCAACAGCAGCCAGCGCCCTTGTGGTTCCCTTGACTTTTGCCTGCTGAGCCACATCCTCGTCAGCAATCAGACACTTTACCTCTCCGCCAAACAGGGAGATCTCCCCTTTCCTTATACCAACTTTTGCCATATTTGTATCTGTAATTATGGTGCATCCACTTCTGATTGCCTCTATGCCGGAAGAGATGGCATCCGGGTGGAACCTGACTGTGTTTATATATTCAAAATCAGCCGAGGTGTGGATCATTCTTTGCACAATGGGCCACTCCTGGCCATTAAATCGATGCTCTCCTGCCTCCTGGTTGATGATGGTGAAACTTAATCTCTCAATCTCCTGGGGTCCCAATGTTGATTCTCCTTATTTCCCTGATGATTTTACTCTATTGCTGGTTAAACAGCCATCTCTCGCCTTGGAGATTACCATCTGGCTGAATCTTATTTAATAAAAGAATAGATCTCAACAAATATTTCTTTTTGTGATCCCTCTTTTTTATGGTAGTCTCTATAATAGTAATTCCTACTGGCAATACTTCTTAAATCAATGAAAATAAAGCCATTCCAGATATCATAATCATGATATAATTGATCATGAAAGCCAATACAATAACAAATTGAAAACAGGCAGAAAAGAGATGGCAGAAATAACAGTTGAATATATTAAAAAGATCAGAGCTTTGAAAAAGCGTTGTGAAGAGCATAAACGTTGTGTGGCAGAAGCAGAAGTTATCAACAGTTCAATAACCATTACTTTATAACGGGAGAAGAAACGCATTATGGGAGTAAAAATCATTGAAAAATGTGAGTCCGCCTATACTTATCCTCTGCTGATCAAGAACATTCTGAAAAATTCTCTGATCCGTTCACCGAATCAGGAGATCATATACAGAGATCAGATGAGATACACCTATCGGGATTTCCATAAACGGGTGGCAAAGCTTGCAAATGCCCTGAAAGCTCTTGGTGTAAAGCAGGGTGATACGGTTGCAGTGATGGATTATGACAGCCATCGTTACCTTGAATGCTACTTCGCAGTTCCCATGATGGGTGCAATTCTCCACACAGTTCACATCAGACTCTCCCCTGAACAGATTCTATACACCATCAACCATGCTGAAGATGATGTGATTCTGGTCAACTCTGAGCTTTTAGCCCTGCTTGAACCTGTAAAAGATAAGATGGAGAGTGTAAAGAAGATCATTCTGATCAAGGAGACAGATAAGAGTCCTGACACTTCAATCGCATTTGATGGAACCTATGAAGAGATTCTAAAAGATGCAGATGACCACTATGACTTTCCAGATTTTGATGAAAATGCCAGAGCAACCACCTTTTATACATCAGGTACAACCGGAAACCCCAAAGGGGTCTATTTCAGCCACAGACAGCTTGTTCTGCACACATACGGCCTTATGACAGGACTGTGCGCAATCGATTCTCAGGCTGTTATGACTTCAGCAGATGTCTATATGCCATTGACTCCGATGTTCCATGTACATGCCTGGGGAATGCCCTACCTCTTTACAATGCTTGGCAGCAAGCAGGTCTATCCCGGCCGTTATGAACCAGAGATGATTCTGAAGCTGGTTGTGGGCCATAAGGTTACCTTTTCACACTGTGTTCCCACCATCATTCACATGCTTGTAAACTCTCCTGTTATAAACAAAGTGGATCTTTCCAACTGGAAGGTTGTAATCGGGGGCTCTGCTCTTCCCAAGGGGCTATGTAAGGCTGGCATCAATGCAAAGATAAACCTCTACACTGCCTATGGAATGTCTGAAACCTGCCCTGTTCTCACTGTTGCTCATCTCAAGCCCCACATGTACGACTGGGATGAAGATAGACAGATTGATATCAGATGCAAGACCGGTCTCTCCATCCCGATGGTTGATATTGAGATTGTCGATCCACTGGGAAATCCTGTTCCACATGATGGTATCCATACTGGTGAAGTTGTTGCAAGAGCACCATGGCTGACACAGGGCTATCTGCACAACCCTGAAAAGAGCGAGGAACTCTGGTTTGACGGATGGCTTCACACTGGAGACGTAGGGTATATCGACTCTGAAGGCTACCTTAAGATCACAGACCGCCTCAAAGATGTAATCAAGACTGGCGGAGAGTGGATCTCATCTCTTACACTTGAAGATATCATAAGTCAGCATCCAGCTGTAAGCGAAGCTGCTGCCATCGGTGTTCCTGATGAGAAGTGGGGAGAGCGTCCGGTAGTTCTTGCCATACTCAAGGATGCATACAGAGGAGATGATCTGGAGCAGGAGATCAAGCAGGTCTTTATAAAAGAGTTTGAAAAGGGCAATATCCCCAAATATGGAATTCCAGACAGAATTCTCTTTGTAGATTCCATTGCCAAGACAGGCGTGGGAAAACTGGATAAAAAGGTTCTGAGAGCGCAATACTCAAAATAGCAGAACTATTTAAAGATGATAACCACCTTGTTTAACAGCCTGTTGCCAGCCAGTTCTTTGAAAAGAGCATTGAGAACTTCTCTGCCAGCAGAGAGAGTTGATCCGGCAGCAGATGATGCTCTGGCCGGAGTGTTACTGACAGATCCACAAGATCTGTCAGCCACCAGATCTTTAGGGACTGACTACTCCAGAATTACCCTGAATAGAAGAGGGGCAGATGAGTACACCAAGATCAGCTTTCCTTTAAAGTATGGCATATACTCTGAAATTGAGACCTCAGATGCCATACTTCAGTTTAATCTCAACCATGAGATCGTAAGGGCAAAGGGAAAAGAGAGACAATGGATTCAGCCTTCAGAGTGGCTCAAGCGAACTATGGGCAATGATTGGATATACTACTCTACCGGTGGCTATACTGGCGTGTTTGAAGCTACCGGGGAGTACTATCTTCCCAACCTGCCATACCCTACAAACTCCCTGCTCGGCGGCAAACCACTTTGTGAACCAGCTGTTGAGCGGATCCTGTCATCGTGGCACCAGATAATCCACAGCTCATTAGAGAGCCTTAAATCCAGGGGTGAATTGACAGGTCTGAGTTCAGAACTGAACCAGATGAGTTCTGACCCGAAACTTATGGATAGCAGATCAAAATGGAGCAACTCAAAAGGGATCTGTTCCGAAAGAGCCTATTGTGAAGCAAGCTATGCTGAGGCTCTTCAATTTCTTGAACATGCCCTTGCAAATACTCCTCAAACTCTTCAACAGAAGAGTGATGCCCTGTTTGAGGCATCAGGTTGCAGAGTCACGGTTATGCCACCTGATGCCCGCCATGTGGATTATGATATCATTCCTCTGATCATATCTGACGGCTGTCTCTACAAATGCAGATTCTGCAGAGTTAAATCTGACAGACCCTTTGCAGTAAGGAGACCGGATAAGATAGCTGAACAGCTTGTGAAGCTGAAGGGGATATATGGAAGAGATGTTGTAAACTATAACTCTATCTTCTTGGGAGATCATGATGGACTCAATGCAGGGAAGGATACCATTCTCTCTGCGGCAGAGGCTGCCTACAGAGCTTTTAACTTTGGCAACTCCTATATCAGAGGCTCCTCTCTCTTCATGTTCGGAAGTGTTGACTCCCTTATGAACTCAGATGAAGAGCTGTTTGAAAGCCTCAACCTCATGCCATACAAGAGCTACATAAATATCGGGCTTGAGTCAGCAGATCAGGAGACTCTGGATATGATTGGAAAACCTCTTACTTCCTTACAGGTTCAGGAGGCGTTCAAGGAGATTCAGAGAATAAATGCAAAGTTTGATAATATTGAGGTCACTGCCAATTTCATTATGGACGAAAAGCTCCCCTCAGGTCACTATCCATCTTTTTTAAAGCTTGTGCAGGAGAGTATTGAGAGGCCTAAGACAAAAGGGGCAGTATATCTCTCCCCTCTTCGCATCAACAGACCGTCCCGCGAGGTGCTGTTTCAATTCAACAGACTCAAGAGACTGAGTCGTCTTCCAACCTTTCTGTACATTATTCAGAGACTTTAGCAGCAGGTTATCTGTAGCAGGCAGCAGCTACTCTCTCTTTCTCCCCCCATTTCTCCCCATGATATCTTGATTGCCCCTTCATGCTTCGACAATATTGACGAACCTTGACAGGAGTGTCGAACTGTATCTGGCGGCTAATGGATTTTCAGGTCACCATCCCCATCATATCCTATTATATCTTCTCGTATTATCTATATATTGTGTCATATCCATTATGGCATACTTCTTGATATTGGCTCCTCTCTGATGACAGAAATCAATTGAAGTTATGGAACTAATTCACAAGGAGTAAAAGCGATGAAAATGAAAATGAGTAGGTACATTGTATCTGCAATGGTGGCTGTTATATGGTTAATCTGCTTCAACGACACACTTTATGCTGCATTAAGCGCACCAGTATTGAGTGTAGAGACAGATAACAGAAACGTGACAGCATCCTGGAGTTCAACAGATAATCCAGAAGGATATATTCTGTTGCTCGCACCCTATCCTGATGCCACTACCCTCTATGAAGTTGATATGGGCAGTCAGACTACCATCACAGCAGAGCTGTGGGATAGTGCTGCTTTTTATATAGCTATCCAGGCTTACGACAGCACTGGAAAGAGTGATTTTTCCAATGTTGAATATTTTATTATTACAGAGTCAGAAGATGATGAGTCTGACAGCTCTGAAGCTACCAGGATAGTACTGCAAGGTGATTCAATTGCTGTAACCGGAACTGGTGCAACTGCTGATGGCAGCCAGGTGACAATCTCTTCAGCAGGTACATACAGCATAAGCGGGACACTTACCAATGGACAGATAGTGGTGGAGACAGAAGATGAAGAGAGTGTCAACCTTATTCTGAACGGAGTCAGTATAACCAACTCTACGAGCGCCCCCATTTATGTGATGAGTGCCGAAAATACCGTTATCACCCTTGCAGATAACACAGTTAATTCTATCACAGATGGAACTCTATACACTTTTGAAGACCCAGAAGAGGATGAGCCTGATGCAGCCATCTTCAGCAAGTCAGATCTTACCATTAACGGCAATGGCTCTCTATCTGTTGATGCAAATTACAATGACGGCATTAAAAGCAAGGATGAACTGATAATTTCAAGTGGTACCATCACTGTGGATTCGGTAGATGATGGAATTATCGGCAAAGATTCAATATCACTCCAGGGCGGTACTGTTGTTGTAAATGCTGGCGGTGATGGTTTGAAATCGACCAATGACGAGGATACCTCAAAGGGGTATATTGCCATTGATGCTGGAGTGCTGAAGATCACCTCTGGAAGTGATGCCATACAGGCTGAGACCAGTGTAACTATAACCAATGGAGAGTTCAACCTCTACGCAGGTGGAGGCAGCAGTGCCATGTTAAGTGATGCTGAAGCCTCTGCCAAGGGGATCAAAGCATCAGTCAGTATAACAGTTGACAGTGGATTTATAACAATCGATTCAGCAGATGATGCTCTCAACTCAAACCAGAGCATAGTGGTCAACGGAGGCAATTTTGTAATCTCTTCAGGGGATGACGCCTTTCATGCTGACTCCACCCTGACGGTTAATGGTGGAGAGATAGATATCACAAAATCGTATGAGGGTATTGAGAGTGCCGTTATCACGATCAACGACGGAGATATTCACATCGTCTCAAGTGATGACGGACTTAATGTGGCAGGAGGCAATGATAGCTCAGGCGATATTGTGCGTCCATTTGGAGAGGTATCACTGAGCATCGCAGGAGAGACAATATCTGGTAGCGTTGATCAGACAGTGACAGGTGGAGGAGGATCTGTCTGGCCTGGTCAGGACGTATTCGACACCTTGAGTGATTACTACCTCTATATAAACGGTGGCTACATAGTTGTTGATGCTGCCGGAGACGGTATTGATGTAAATGGCTCAATTGAGATGAAGAGTGGAGTTGTGATAGTCAACGGCCCGACCGACAGCGGCAACGGACCGATCGACATCGGCGATGGCGGCAGCAACTACTTCAAGATTTCCGGAGGGTTCCTTGTCGCGGCCGGAAGCTCGGGCATGGCGGTCGGCAACAGCACTTCGTCGACGCAGTATGGCGTGCTGGTCAACCTGTCGTCGTCCCAGAGCGCCGGCAACATCTTCCACCTGGAAACGTCGTCCGGCACCGACCTGCTGACATACAAGCCGGCCAAGAAGTACCAGTCCGTGTTCTTTTCATCGCCCGATCTGGGCACCGGTTCGCACGTCGTCTACCTCGGCGGAAGCTGCAGCGGCACGCTGACCGACAACCTGTACACGGGCGGCACCTACACACCAGGCACCCAGTACACGACGTTCTCGGTTTCCAGCACCTCGACGAAGGTCGGCAGCGGCGGCGGCCCGGGATTCTGACCGGGACCCGGCACTGGTCTGTGACAGC
>Ga0209800_10001432_pt1 | contig 24991 bp, 18 predicted proteins | sample Higcelweek8metaG_FD_187174 | JGI IMG/M metagenome (GOLD analysis project Ga0209800, IMG submission 187174) | Freshwater pond sediment microbial communities from the University of Edinburgh, under environmental carbon perturbations - High... | ecosystem: Environmental > Aquatic > Freshwater >...
AGGTATTCCGCCACTGGAGCTAGCGAGAATTTTGCTTCTGGTCCGCCTTTGGGTCGGCCAAGATGGGAGCAAAGAATGACTGCAGCCCCGTGTTCCATCAGGTATTTAATCGTCGGGATTGCAGCGGTAATCCGGGTGTCATCTGTGATAACCCCATCTTTCATGGGAACGTTAAAATCCACCCGCACAAGAACCTTTTTTCCTTTTACATCAATGTCTCGAATCGTTTTTTTACTGAACATGTCCACTCCTGGAGGTTAATCCACATGATGCGTTTCCGCAAATTCGGCAACGCATCATGAGGTCATTTCAAATCAGGGATTCTGATCTCCCCATCTGAATTAGAGTTTCTTTCCCATCATGGCTGCCAGGTCGGCAGTGCGGCAGGAATAACCCCATTCATTGTCATACCAGGCAACAACCTTTACCAGGTTTCCACCCATCACCATATTGGTGGGCAGGTCAACGATTGAGGAGCGCGGATCGCCTTTGAAGTCCATAGAAACTAAAGGATCGCCATATTCGCCATTGGTAACACCCAGGATACCTTTGAGAGCACCCTTGGAAGCTTCCACGAAAGCGGCGTTCAATTCTTCCTTGGTGGTGGTTTTTTCAACATTGGCAACGAAATCGACAATGGATACTGTCGGAGTGGGAACGCGCAATGAATAACCATCGAATTTACCCTTGAGCTCGGGGATGACCAGGGCTAACGCTTTGGCGGCACCGGTGCTGGTTGGGATGATATTCAATCCTGCAGCGCGGGAGCGGCGTAATTCTTTTTTATGCCCCTGGTCCAGGATGACCTGGTCATTGGTGTAGGAGTGAATGGTGGTCATTACGCCGTGAATGATCTTGAATTTTTCATGCACAACCTTTGCCGCTGGTGCCAGGCAGTTAGTGGTGCAAGAAGCATTCGAAATGATATGATGTTTGGTTGTGTCGTACAGATTGTCATTAACGCCTAGTACCAGGGTGATGTCTTCATTCTTTGCGGGAGCCGTAATGATCACTTTCTTGGCGCCGCCTTTTTGAATGTGCACGTTGGCACCAGCTTTGCCCTTGGCGGGGTCGCCAATGGCGTCAGTGAACACACCGGTGGATTCAATCACGATATCCACACCCAGGTCTTTCCAGGGCAGCATGCCGGGATCTTTTTCTGCAAATACTTTGATTTTCTTGCCATCGACGATCAATTCACCTTCACCGGCTACCACGGTTCCAGGGTAGATTCCATAATTGGAATCGTATTTGAAAAGGTGGGCATTGGTTTTTGTGTCGAACAAATCGTTTATTGCAACTACTTCGATCTCTGAACCATGAAATTCATTGATAGCTTTTAAAACCTGTCGTCCAATCCGTCCAAAACCGTTGATACCTACTTTAATTGCCATGTGATTTCTCCTTCTATGTTTCGGATATTTTACCATGTCTAGACATGGTTTGATTTAAAGGGCAGAACTTTCTTCTCTTGAACTCAGCGGTCCTGTTTTTTCAAAATACAAATCCATAACCGCCCTGGCCAGTTTCTGCGAATCATGCCGCCAGGGGTTATCCACATCGATCAGATCCGTCTGGTAATACATTTTATTACCACCTGGATCTTCCAGTTTTACCCATTTGATATCCTGCGGCAGGATTCCCTCATACCTTTTATTACACACGACCAGGTCAAAAAGGGAACTGCGCGTGTGTTTTTCAATCGCCTTCACGTGATCTTCACAACTCAAGTCGTCTGTCTCGCCTGGTTCAGTGGCAACGTTGCAAACATAGAATTTATAGGCTTTGCTGGCATTAATCGCGTCCACCAGGTCGGGCACCAACAGGTTGGCGATAATGCTGGTATACAGGCTTCCTGGTCCAACTATTATGAGGTCAGCATTCAAAATTGCCTGGATGGTCGGTGGGAAGGCAGCCGGATTTCCCGGTTCCAGCCATACTCGTAGAATTTTGCCCCCGATTTTTGCGATCTGGCTTTCACCCTGGATCTCAACTTCCACTTTTTTATCAGGCAGTTGCACATCTGCCACTAAATTAACATCGTGTAACGTGGAGGGCAGCACCTGCCCCTTCACTGCCAGTACCCGGGCTGTTTCTGCCACTGCTTCCTCAAAACTACCGGTTATTTCGGTTAACGCTGAAATCAGCAGGTTACCCAGTGAATGACCGTTCAGCCCAACGCTGGAAGAAAAGCGATATTGAAAGAGTTGGGTCAGCAATTCCTCATCGTCAGATAAGGCGGCCAGACAGTTGCGGATGTCTCCTGGAGGGAGAATACCCAGTGTTTTCCGTATCTCTCCCGAAGAACCCCCGTCATCAGCCACAGCCACCACAGCGGTGATGTTGCGCGAATATTCTTTAATCCCTCTTAATAATGCAGCCAGTCCGGTTCCACCGCCAATCACCACGATGCGCGGACCTTTTTCACGCCGGCGGTATTCTGCAAGGGCATCAATGACATTCTTGCCAGGTTGGATGAATGGACGCAATAAAGCGCGGTTCATCCCCCAGGTTCCGACCACTATTGCTCCAACCCCAATCAGGAAGAAGATTAATGCGCGAATAACACGGTTGGTTACCCATTGCAGGGAGACTACCTTGACAATGGGAAGCCACCAGGTATTCGGCACAGTTCTGTATACATTGAGGAGAATGACTGCAAAACCAAGTCCCAGCAGCGTCGTACCGATCAGGATAAGCAGCACCCAGCGCTTGATGCCAATGCCAGGCACCAGCCAGCGAAAATAATTTAACACTGACGTCACTGTACGTTTAATTCGTTTAAGTTGTTTAGGGCGCATTAAAGTGTAATGATACCTTTGAACAATCCTCAAGTCAATAACTCCGGATAGGTCGAAAGGGTTTAGATAGTTCTTCTCCGTTTATAAAAGTTATTTTCTTTGAGAAATCCCCATTCCCCCAAATCTTGCCAGGTTGACTGGTGGGCTGTCATTGCAAGCCCCGCTTTTGGAGCGTCACCTGCACCCCTGGCACTGCCCGCCAGGGCAAGTGTGCAACGCACGTAGTGCGGTGCAAGTGGTCAATCTCCGTTAACCCAACAAGCATTTCGCTTTGCCGTTTTATTTCATCATCCCCCATAAATCTTGCCAAATCGGCTAACATCCTTGTCACACTTGCACCTGCGGCAAGTACAGGTGTCGCGAGGGCGAAGCCCGTGGCGATCTTCGTTAACTTCGCACGTTTCTTATATTTCCCCAAAATACTTGCCAAATCTGGCAAGTCCCATTTTCACAAGAATATGAGAAACTGAAAGTAGTAATTCCGTCATTCTTTTCGCTTTGGCACCTTAAAAATTCCATATTTCCCTTCGAGTTGTTTCTTTTTGTTTTTTTAATTCAAATCTTTACCCAACCCATTTGATATGTATCAACGCGGTTTGCCCTGGTACTCCCCGCAAGGGCAAGTGTGCCCCCTCGACCACTCTTTGAGAGAGGGTTTTCAAGTAATGAATCCGCATCCTGTTTTCCACTCTATTCGATATTCGTCTCGCGCGATCTTTGCGCCCTTGAGCGTTCTTTGCGAACAGGGTCTCGAAACTCATTAACGACCTCATTCGATTTTCCCGGAAACCTCAAAAGGAGGACCCTTATTTCCGAATACCAATCAATTATAAAAATGGGTAGGGCCCGGCTGCACTCCCGCATTAGAAATCAAATAAGGATCACAACCAGGTGGCTTTGTAAAACCACCCCTGCCTGCATGGTATAATTTTAAAAGTAAATCACCGTACATTATCAGTGTTGCTGAAGTTAGTCTTCGCAGCGTCCATTCCAAATTCAGGAGGTGTGTTGTGAAACCGCTAAACTTACCAGGGCCAAAGGCAAAACGCCTGATCGAGCGGGATCAGGCTGTCATATCCCCATCTTATCCCAGGGGATATCCCTTCGTGATGGATCACGGCAAAGGGGTTGAAGTATGGGATGTAGATGGCAACCGTTTCATTGATTTCGCAGCCGGAATCGCTGTCAACTCAACCGGACACAGCCATCCAAAAGTAGTAAAAGCCATCCAGGAACAAGCTGAAAAGTTCATCCACATATCATCCGACTTCTACCATCCCAAATGGATTGAATTAGCCGAATATTTAGATTTAATTGCACCATTCCAGGAAGATGCAATTTCTTTCATGACAAATTCCGGCACCGAAAGTGTTGAGGCTGCACTTAAACTCGCCAGGTACTACACAGGTCGTTCCCAATTCATCGGGTTCCTGGGCGGGTTTCACGGCCGCACCATGGGTGCTGTTACCCTTACTGCCAGTAAACCCCATTACCATCGTGGATTCTTCCCATTAATGAACGGGGTCACACACATCCCCTTCCCCGATCCCTACCATCCCCTGATTCACATGCGCCCGGGAGAAGATGTCGGCAGTTCTACCATCCGTTACCTTGAAGAAGAGATTTTCGGACGCACCATCCCCGCGGATGAAGTGGCCGGCATTGTCATCGAACCCATCCAGGGTGAAGGTGGCTATGTCATTCCACCGCCTGATTTCTTCATCCAATTACGCGACGTCTGCAACCGCTACGGCATCCTGCTGATTGCTGATGAAGTGCAGGCTGGCATTGGCCGTACTGGCAAATGGTGGTCAATCCAGAACTTTGGCGTCGAACCCGATATTGTTACCACCGCCAAAGGCATTGCTTCAGGTATGCCTCTTGGTGCCATGATTGCGCGCAAGAGTATCGTTACCTGGCCAAAAGGCGCCCATGGGAACACTTTTGGAGGAAACCCGCTTTCTTGTGTAGCAGCCCTGGCAACTCTTGAACTTATCGAGGATGAATATCTCGATAATGCCGCCGTTGTTGGCAAATACATACTTGGGCGCCTCAAGAAAATCCAGGAGAAACATCCTTCCATTGGTGAAGTTCGCGGCATTGGTCTCATGATCGGTGTTGAATTCGTCACCGACCGCACCACAAAGATGCCTGCTACTGAATTACGCAACAGGGTCGAGCACCTGGCATTTGAACGCGGGTTGCTTACCCTTGGTTGCGGTCGCAGTGTCATCCGCATTTCCCCTGCTCTTTGCATCACAGAAGCCGAGGCTGAAGAAGGGCTCAAGATATTTGAAGAAGCCATCGACGCTGCTGAAAAGGAAGTGCTGGATACTGCAGACTCTTCTGTCCTTATTGAAAAAGGATAATTCCTGATGTTGCCAGATTTTCGTGTCCGCCAGCGTGATTACTTGCTGGAGATTTCGCGCGCCATTACCCAGGAACTTGATCTGGATAAGCTGCTCGAAAGGATCCTCACCATATCACTGGAAATGCTTGCCGGTCAGGCGGGGTTGATTGCCCTGCGTTCCGCAGAAGGTGGCTGGAAGATACGGGTTTCGAAGGGTTTGCCCCAGCCATTCTTGAAATACCTTGAACCGCAGCTTGAACAGATACCAGAATATGAAGACCCCGAAGATTCTGAACTTTTCATCATCAATCAATTACTCAACACCTTCACCCAGGCAGTCAGCCTTGGGCGCTTAAGCAGTGTCGGTTTACCGCTCATTACCGGTCCAAAGGTCATCGGCGTGATTTTTGTTTTTCGTGAGTATTCACAATTCTCCAGCAACGACCGCAAACTGCTCTCCAGTTTTGCCAACCAGACAGCCATCGCTGTTCAAAATGCTCAACTCTACACGCAAGTGGATAATGACCGTGCTAAATTTTCCGCCCTGCTGGATTCAGCCGGTGATGGAATCTTGATCCTGGACAACACCTTCAAAATTGAACGCGCGAATCCTGCCTTTGGTTTCCTATTTGGAAGTTCGCCCGAATCCCTCTTGGGTTTAAGTCACGAGGAAGTGATCAAGTGGTCAAAACATCCCCTTGTCCCTACCCTTGAAGAATCCGTGGCAACTGGCTGGCCGTTAGCCCAACACTCCTCTTTGTATGTTGAAGGGGATCTCTATCGTGGGAAGGAAAGTCCCACTCTGCCAGTAGGGATCACCTATGCACCCCTGCTTTCCAAAGAAGGGTTATTGCTGAATATCATCACCACGGTTCGCGACATCACCCGTTTTCGCCAGGCGGACGAGATGAAATCCACCTTCATCTCTATCGTCAGCCACGAACTGAAAACCCCCGTAGCGTTGATCAAAGGCTATGTAGGCACTTTACGCCGTGAAGATGCGCGCTGGGACCGCAAGATCGTCGAAGAAAGTTTGCAAGTTATTGAAGAAGAAGCCGACCGTTTAGGAATTTACATTGAAAATCTGCTGGATGCCACCAGGTTACAAGCCAATGGCTTCAGTATAAAAAAGAATGATGTTCAAATTTCGGAGTTGATCATTCATGTTGTTGACCGGATGCAAACGCAGACAAACCAGCACACAATATTGGCAGATGTGCCAGCTCCCCTCCCCGTCATCCTTGCCGACGAAACCCGCGTGAATCAACTGCTAACAAACCTCGTAAATAATTCCATTAAGTACGCCTTGGGTGGTAAGATCATCATTAGTGCCAGGATTCACAGCGACAATATCATCATTTGTGTCAGCGATGAAGGACGTGGAATCGACCCGAATGATGCACCATTTGTGTTCGACCGGTTTTATAGAGCCTCTGATGCTGTCAAGAAGACCAAAGGTGCCGGTTTGGGACTCTACCTTTCCAAGGCAATCGTGGAGGCTCATGGGGGGCAAATATGGATCGACCCGAACTACCACCAGGGAGCGCGCATTTGTTTTTGCCTCCCCATAACCGCGGAACAATAAACCTTCAATAAACTCAAATGGTATAATCTGACAATATTTTTATTGTAGAAAAGAGCCTACTCCATGCCAAGAATTCAAACTTTGTGTCCGCGTTGCCGCCAACCTATTGTTGCAGAAGTTCAGCAGCTTTTTGATATGACCACTGACCCCACTGCCAAACAAAAATTGCTCAATCATGGCACTAACACCGCCCGCTGCCAGTCCTGCGGCTACGAAGGTCTGATGACAACCCCGGTTGTCTATCATGATCCCGAAAAAGAATTGCTCCTCACCTATTTTCCACCTGAACTGGGCTTGGCAGTAAACGCACAGGAAAAACAGATCGGACCCTTGATCAATCAGGCTGTAAACGCCCTCCCTGCTGAAAAACGCAAGGGGTATCTCTTTAACCCCCAAACCATGTTCACCTATCAAACCCTTATTGATAAAATTCTTGAAGGGGATGGCATCACTAAAGAGATGATTGAAGCCCAGCAAAAAAGGGTCGGGCTGATCCAGCGGCTGCTTACCGCAACCAAACCAGAAGATAGGCTCACCCTCATTCATCAGGAAACTGACCTGGTAGATGGTGAGTTCTTCGCTATCCTGGGGACAATCCTGGAATCTGCAACCGGGCAGGGTGACAAAAAAGCTGTTCAACTGCTTAAAGAAATCCAAATGGAACTACTCAAAGAAACCAAAGTTGGGCAGGAGCTTCTTGCTCAGAGTATGGAAACCCAGGCAGCATTAAAATCTCTGCAGGATGCGAGCAAAGCCGGACTGACACGCGAAAAATTGTTGGATATCTTATTAGGATTAAAATCCGAAAGCAGCATCACCACGATTGTCAGCCTTACCCGCAGTGGTCTCGACTATCAGTTCTTCCAGATTTTGAGTGAACAGATCGATAAAGCAGAACCCGAGAAAAAACAATCCCTGATTAACTTGCGCGATAAATTACTCAACCTCACCAGGGAAATCGATAATGAGCTAAAGCGCCGCATAGAGGAAAGCACCAAATTGCTCAACGCGATTGTGGCTGAACCAAATATTGAAGAGGCTGTGATCAAACACCTTGGCGACATCGATGAATTCTTTACCCAGGCTGTCCAGACAGAATTCGACGCCGCTCGACAAAATAATGACCTCGCGCGCATAGAAAAGATACAAAAAGTAATTTCCGTCATCGAGAAAGAAAGCGCACCCCCGCCTGAAGTAGCGCTACTCCAAAATATTCTGGAAACCCAGGATGAGGCTGCTCGTTTGAAACTGCTTCAAGAGAATTCTGAAATGATCAATGAAGAGTTCTTGCAGGCGGTGACGAGCATCATTGCAGAAGGTGAAGCCAGGAAGCAATCACCGGAGCTTGTCGAAGCTTTAAAATCAATTTATAAGTCTGCTCTCCGGATTGTGATGGAGAAGAATCTAAAAAGCTAGTTACAAAATACTGCCCTGATGGGCAGTTTTTATATATCCAATCTCAGTCCGTGTCCGCGCACAGTAATCAGGAAATCTGTCTCCGGGTCAATCTCCGCCAATCGGGACCGCAATCTTCTGATCAAAGCATCAAAGGCTTGTTCAGAAATCCCTTCCCGTTCCTCATCTTTCCAGACAAGTTCGATCAGGTCATTTCGGCTTATCACTTTGCCAGATTGTTGCGAAAGCGCATAAAGCAGCCTGAATTGTGGTGCCGATAGAGGTGGCAACAACTCCTGATTATTCACCCATACTCGCCGAGATTTTGGATCCAGGTAGATTTTTTCGGATACTAGTCTTCCCTTTGTTTGAATATCCTCTAAAGGCAGCGTCGCATCAGATGTGTAAAAAGCAAACTTTTGGACAAGGGCAATTTGAATGGTATCCCCATCCTCAAGGTCTACTGCTGAATCCAATGGTTTCCCCTTGTGGAATGTTCCGTTTTTACTTGCGAGATCCTCAAGTTGAATCCTGCCTTTGCCCATGTCTGAAATTCTGGCGTGTAAACGGGAAACCTGTCTGTCAATAATCGCAATATCGCAAGTCTGCTCCCGTCCGATTATCAGCTCGTCTTTAACATCCCATTTTTTTCCTTCAAGGGGTCCTTGCATGGCAACTATCACAGGGAATTCGCCAACGTTTAAAAATGGTTGTTTTTCTGGCTGATTCTTTTTGGGAGAGCTATGCTGAACCATTATGCGGATGCCTCATCAGGTATAATAGTACAAATTGCTAAAAAATACCACGATTTTATTGAGTATTCATGCCAATCCCGTTAAAAACAGGTGAAACACTTAGAGGGCGCTACCGGATCCGAAAGATCATCGGTCAGGGAGGTATGGGCTGTATCTACCTCAGTGATGACCTCAGGCTTGAAGGACGGCAATGTGCATTAAAAGAAGTTGAACATGATAAAACACTGTCAGAAAATTTAATTAAGGAAGCACGCACTCAATTTGAAAGGGAAGCGACTGTTCTTGCAAGGTTAGATCACCCTAACCTGCCAAAGGTCTCAGATTTCTTTGCAATCAATCAACGTGATTACCTTGTGATGGATTATGTTCCCGGAAAAGACCTGCGTACACTAATGGTGGATGCCAGGGATAACAACCGGTTTCTCGCTGAAAGTGATGTATTAGATTGGGCCAATCAATTATCAGATGCATTAACCTATTTACACGGACAAACACCTGTTGTCCTTCATCGCGATATCAAGCCCAGCAATCTTAAGATAACTCCCAACGGCATTTTAAAATTGGTAGATTTTGGCCTTGTAAAGCTTCTTGCACCGGGAGAAGTAACGATCACGATTTTGCAGGGTCAGGGTACAGCCCTATATACGCCATTAGAACAATATGGCGGTGACATTGGTCACACGGATGCCCGCAGTGATATTTTCTCCTTTGCCTCAACTTTGTACCATATGCTCACAAACAAAGCCCCGGTTGATGCCCGGCAGCGTTTCCTGAATCCCTCAGATCTCTCCCCAATGAGGCAAATTAATTCAGCAATCTCCCCTCGGACGGAAAAAGCAATCCAATGGGGCATGAATCTCCATCCGGACGATCGCCCACAAACCGTTGATGATTTTAGAGACGCCCTTATTGGCAGCCGACCAATCCATATCCCAGCAGGTGCACAAAATTCCTATAAAATGAAATCGAGGACTGCCACAAACCGGGAAATTGGTGCATTGCTAATCCTGGCAGCCATTAGCCTGCTAACTTTGGTCCTAACAATCGTCAATTAGTTTTTGATTTCACAAGTAAGCGGATTATTATAACAATTACTCCACCTACAATGCAGCCTGCTAGTGCTAAAACAACGATTGCAGCAGTGCCGAAATCTTTTACCTCTTTTTGAACAAAATCCAAACCCATTATTGGAAACAGGTAAAAGGTGTACCCTCCAAATCCTGTTATCAGTGGAATCCACGGATTCCACGAAGTTTTACGCCGTTTTGTCCCATATCGATACAATGCAGCTACAGAAATTCCAATAAGAATGGTTGATAAAAACCAATCAACAAAACCAGGTAATCCTTGCACATGCCGATTTACGGTCTCCAATACAACCCCAGAACTGGTAGGAGTTGGTTCAACCTCGGCAATAGAACCGGTTGGCTCAAATGTTGGGTCAATGGATGTAAGCGTACCTCCGCTGCCAGTAATCTCAATTTGCAGTATCTGGGACACCGTTGCAGGATCAGCAGTAACCTTTAATAGCACCGTTCCTTTGTCAGGTATCCGATACCCTGTACGGGCAAACCCATTGGTTGTTTGCGCTTCAATTTGCTCCACTGTCCCGCTAGAGGTCTGTGTATCAATGATGAACCGCACAATAGTCCCATCGGGTACAGGGTTTCCATTGTGGTCTTTAATAATTCCTGTCTGAAGTGGCAGGTTATCACCAGCATTAATGACAATTACATCATCGGTAGAAGTTGAGGAACTTTCAGTTTCACCTAACGTAGTAGAGTCTTTGACCACCATCAGGGGTATAACCTGATTGGGATCAGGAGTAGTGGCGGTTATCAGATCATATCCAATACTCGAAACCGACACAGGTAAAATGCCGGTAGGTGTTATTTCTTTGAACATAGTCCTGGCCGCAATTTCGATAAATTGAGGTGTTTTGCTGTAAAGTGCATAATAAGCTGTGAATTTTGAAATATCAGTAGCATCCGGATAATAGGGCGCATTGAAAGCAAAACCTATGATTTTTTTGTTACTAATAGTCCCCGGTTTTGAGGAAAACAATTTCTGGAATGCAAGGGATTCTTCTGAATTCATACGAAACTCAGAAAACGCAAAAACAATCCATTCTGCATTTTCAATTTTCGACCCAAAGCTGTTATTGCTCTCAATGCCATTCAAATAATCTCGTAAATTTTCAAAAGTATATGAACTGAGGTTGTTTACCTGAACCAGGTCACCTGTAGCAGGTCCATACAAACGTATAATCGCAGCCATGAGTTCGTCCGCAAGAAAGATCGATTGACCATAACATGTTGTACATTGAGATTGTGGAATCACATCTGAAATAAAGATTATCTGGTCATCAGAGAGCGGTGGATTCGGTAAATCAACATTTAAGTCCTGTGCCAAAGGACTGACAAGGGTTACAGCCTGGCGGGCAATATCGAGGGTCACTTGTTGCGAGATTCCAACCTGGTCAAGGTTTGTGTCGGACACAGTAACAATCCCTAGCGAAAAATATGGGTATAGGCGAAATTTCACTGTTAATATGCGTAATACTGCTTCATCTACCCTTTGTTGGAAAACCGGATCTTCCTTATACTTTTGTACAAAGTATTCATGAGTCTTGACAGTGGTAGCATAAGAAGTTTCGTCATTCGTCGAGTGGATATTACCAAGGTATAAAAGATCATTGCCGGCCAGGAGAGCGGATTTAGCAACTTGCCGTGCATCAAAATTTGTTCCAGTCGGAGCAAAAAACTTCTGGACAGCCGCGCTGCCAAGATCATCACTTACAATTAACCCACCCTGTTCTCGCCAACCTGAAAACTGCTCCAAAGCCAAAATTTCATTTAATGCCGACTCATCAAATGAGACTGGCCTCGTGGTAGCCCGAATATTACCCTGAAATCCCTGGTAGCGGATGTGCGACAATAAAAGCCCGTCGGTTTGTTCTAATAAGTTTTCACCAGCTTGTGTTACTGAAATGAACGGGGAAAGTTCAATCTGTTTGAGTTGCTCGAGCGATTTCCGGACTGTCGCTACCTCGTCTTCAGGCATTCGATCCGAACCACCTCGCCCAGGAAAATGTTTGGAAATTACCAGGATCTTGCTGTTGCTGCCTTCATGAACTCCTTTAATATATGCTTTACCAAACTGCCCCACCCAGTAAGGGTCCCCGCCAAATGTTCGGACGCCCAGATCCTCACCGATATCTGTTCTGACGAGATCAAGCACATCTAGCGATGGTCCCAGAACCAGATTAAAACCCATAGCCTCTAATTCAGAACCTAATATTTTCCCAACTGCTTCTGCATTAGTTGGTTTCCAGGTTGCCCCAATGGCCATCGCACTAGGTAAAGGAGTCAATCCATTGATAATCTGATCGTTGGGAGCCAGGTCTCCTTCTTGAGATATTCCAACAAATAAGGGAATGTAATTTCCTGCTGATTGAACCGTTCCCGCGCCTGTTTCGATTCCAGCAATCGTGGATTTCCAATTGGTCGTTTGTAAATTATCGATTGTGGATTTTATTAACATCGGTAACGCTTCACTTGCTGCAAAATTATCGTTATCAGCGCGAAGAATCACACCCCCAATATGCTGATCGCTAACTAGTTTTGCAATCGAACTTCCCTCACCTACATCTGACCCCAGATAAGTTACAAGGAACAATTGCCCCACGCGTTCTTCCGGCGACATGTTTTCAAGCAATGCCTGGGCTTTTTGCAGCTCAGGAGATATTTGATAACTAACGGATGCTGCAGCATTTTTCATGGAAAAAACCTGGTTTCCCATGATTGCGAGGAGAAGAGCAACAGTGATGATTCGCTTCACTAGTGCTCCCTGATGACCAATTGGTGTATTTCTGGTTGGATATTGCCACCAGTGATGATTACAATAGCTGGTAAATCAGTTACTTTATGGGCAAGGATGGCACCAAGTCCTACAGCCCCTGATCCTTCGACTATCTGCTGATGTTTTTGCCAGGCGTATCGGATTGCTTCCTCAATTTCCTTTTCGGTCACAAGCGTAATTTCATCTGCGTATTTATCTACGAGCGGAATTGTAATCGATTGATGGTCAACTTCACCAGAGAGTCCATCGGCCAGACTTTCTGTTTCAATAATTCCCTCTTGTGTTCCAGAATAAAAAATGGAATGCATGTATTGGGAAGCTACAGATTGAACACCGATCAATCGAGGTTTTTGTGTAAGCGATTCAAGGCTGACCCCAATGCCAGAAAGTAATCCTCCCCCTCCCACCGGTACTACAATGGATGAGATATTTTCGAATTGGTTGGTTTGGGCGGATAGTTCCAGTCCAATTGTTCCCTGCCCGGAAATCACTTGCACATCATTATAGGGTGAAATGAATGTGTTCCCGGTTATTTCCGCTTGCCTTATGGCCGCTTTTTCTGCAGCATAATAATCACCTTCCACAAGGTGTACTTCTGCTCCCATATCTTTCATCGCGGCAACTTTTACTGGTACTGCATGAGAAGAAGCATATACCTCGCATTTTATATTCAGTTTTTGTGCGACCAAAGCACACCCCTGCCCGTGGTTGCCGGCTGAACAGGTAATTATCCCATTATCTCGTTCCCAATCCTGAAGAGCAAGGATTTTATTGGCAGCGCCTCGTAATTTAAACGAACCGGTAGTCTGCTGATTTTCCCACTTGAAAAAAACCCCCAGGGTTTCATCGTAGGTCAAGGGGGTTTCGCTTATTAATCCATTTATGCGTTTTTGGGCGGCCAGCAACCACTCAATTGGGATCATTTCTTCTCCAGTACATTTTTAGTATTTAAAGGATTATCAGTGAATAAGCCATCAACCTCATAAGATTTTAGTCGGAGAATATCTGCCTCTGCATTGACTGTCCAAACATGAACGCGTCGTCCAGCATTGTGTTCTCTCTCGATATAAAGCTGATATACATCGGATAAATAAGGGTGGATAATTTGCGGTGAATAATGACGACTGAATTTAGAGCGAGAAATTATTCCCATCAGACCAGGCAAGCATAATAATGCTACCGGAGTTGTGGGCAACAACGCCATACTCTTTACCAAATTAATCGGTAGAAATGAAGAAAATAAAACTCTCTCTTCCATTTTATGACGCTTAACAACATCCACAACCTTTTCAACCAGAGCATCATGCTTGGATTTGTAATTTGTTAATTCAACGTTTACGATTACCTTTTGTCCGACTGCTTCAAAAACTTCGTCAAGTGTGGGAATCTTTACTCCTGTAAACGCCTTACCAAAAAAGCGTCCGGCATCCAATGCCTGCAATTCCGCCAGAGAGAGCGCATTAACTTTACCAATTCCATCCGTAGTCCGATTCACGGATTGATCATGGATTACCATCACCACCCCGTCTTTGGATAGTTTGGCATCAAGTTCGACGGCATCTGCGTGATGTGCGACTGCAAGTTCAAAGGATGGCAGCGTATTTTCAGGCGCTAAGGCACAAGCCCCCCGATGGGCGAAGATCATCGGTTTCTGGAATTGTTCAAACATTTTTACAATTCGACAAAGTAAGATTCTGCGGCTCTATCCAACAGATCCTTTGTCATTACCGGTTCTACAGATAGGTACCGAGAGATATCGAGTATTTGATCACAAATATCACGGGGGTGCGAAGCACGCAGTTTCCGTTCCGGTTTGATATACCATTCCTGAAGCAGATAAGCTAATCCTTCATCACTGAAAACAACTCCCTTGGCAGCAGACACACGTTTAAAGATCTCGCGGTATTCATCAAAACTGGGGTCTGTGATCTCAATTTTATGACGCAAGCGTCGTAAAAACGCCTCATCTACCAGGTCCCTTGGAGGCAGGTTGGTCGAGAACATCACCAACACATCAAAAGGCACTTCAATTTTTCGGCCGGTATGCATGGATAAGTAATCAATTCGGTTTTCAAGAGGAACGATCCAGCGGTTGAGCAAATCACGCGGGCGCACTTGCTGTCTGCCAAAATCATCGATCAGCAGGATTCCGCCATTAGCCTTTACCTGGAATGGTGCCTCGTAATACTTTAATGTGTCGTCAAATACAAGATCCAACCCCGCCAGGGTTAGCTCACCTCCAACCATGATGAATGGTCGGCGAATTCGAATCCATCGACTATCTTTCCGCATTCCGCCACGGCCTGATTGCGTTGTACTATCCTCTTCGGGAGCAAGCTGGTGGTTAACCGAGTCAAACAGGGTAATCACCTGTCCATCTACAAAGATTGCAAATGGAATGTACATGGTCTGCGAAAGGATAAGGTTGCCGATTGCCCGGGCGACACTGGTTTTGCCATTTCCCGGAGGGCCGTAGATAAAGATTGACGTACCGGAATTAACCGCTGGGCCGAGTCGATGGAAAGTGTTCTCACCAAAGATGAGATCGCCTAAAACCTGTCGCATATGGCGATTCGTCACCTGGATGCGTCCCCTGCTTTGCCGGCGGACTGAATCATTATAAATTTCGAGGGGTACCGGAGCAGGACCTGCATATTGGCTTCGGTCAATGGCTTCTCGTGCTTTTACAATTCCAGCACCTGTAATGGCATATAAATAAGCGCCTTCTCCCAATCCCATCTGGGAGGAGCGAACCTCGATCAATTTTTCTCTTTTTAGGGCTTCGATGATTTGATCAACAGTCCCTGCAAAAGGGAGAGCCATCGCTTCAGCGATTTTATATCCAGTTAAGTATCCCTGGAAGTAGAGAATTTTAAGTGCTAAATCCTGAAGCCAAAGGATGGCTAATCCAGTATCCTCTACTTTATTAATTGGAGGAGGCAGGAACTGCCCAGGAGAGGAGGCGGGTTTTTGATTTGTTGGTGAAGCAGGCAATGGTTGTCCAGACATAATAATTCCCTCCCGATACAATAAATTGATTCAATTGAATATTAATAATTATAGCATGGCGAAATCTGGGTTAATCCATTTTTAAAGCCCTACCAGATTTGTTAATCTTTATTTGAACAATGACAGCACCGAGTGTTACCATTGCCAATCCGATGATGCCGTTAATTGATTGTTTTTCACCAAGAAATATCCAGGCCAGGATGGCGATCTGAACCAGCATGGTATTGTTGATGATGGAAGATTCGGTAGCAGTGAGAGTTTGTTGGGTATAGTTCCACAAAGTAAAACAGAGTGCTGTATTAACTGATGCCAGCAAAACGATGATACCAATACTTTTGAGGCTTAAGGGAGGAAGTCCCTGCCATAAAATTCCAATGCCCAGCATGAGCACCGCTCCAATTCCCATACTCACCGTAGTCGTGATGATTGGATTAATGCGACCGCCTTTGTTAACATTCCGGCCAAGTACCGTTCCCACTACATTAGCTGCCAGGCTCAATCCTGCGAATAGCCACCCGAGAATATTTCCTTCAAATCCATTAAAAGGGGAAAAATAGAAAAGGATGCCGCCAAAGTTCAATAAGACTCCCAACCACTGTAACCAGGTGGGTTTTTCCTTGATGGCAGCATAGGCGATAAAAGCAACAAAGAGGGAGCATAAGTTGAGCACCAAACCAACCGTAACCGACGGAAGATAAGATAATCCAAGGAATTGTCCGCCTTGCGCTAAAGCATAAAGAACAACACCCAGAACGATCAGTTTAATCCATGAGTTTTTGGATAACATCTTCATTTCCGCCTGTACCGGTTTTCGGAGCAGAAACGGGAGCAGAAATAGAGTTGCAACTGAATAGCGTAACCCGGCAAAGGTCAATCCAGGAATATCTTCAAGACCGATTTTAATAAAGATCCAGGATGTAGCCCATATGGTCGTTACAACCAGTGCAATGAGGACTGCCTTAAGGCGTGATGGTGGCGTTTTCATAATTTATTGATTCGATGGTTTCATATCCTTTACCTGGATTTGTTGTGTTTCTTTACCGTTAAAACTATTAATGTCTATTGAGAAAGCCAGATCGAATTTCGTTCGTTTAAAAAGCCAGTCGTTATACCATTGTGCCTGGTTGAACGCGATTGCCTGGTAAACCTGTGCATGAGGAACAGTAAAACGTAAATGCGTTTTTTCTTTTCCGATTAATTGAACATCAGCAATGTCGATATTTTTTAATGCCAACAAAACCGAAGGATTACTCATGCCTGTTGGTTGAAGTTTTTCCAACTCCGGGTAAATGCGCGGTGTCATCTCCTCAAGGGCAAGTTCTTTATCGATTTTCAAGGTTGGCATAAGATCTAATCCATCCAGTTCACGATTGGCAATCAGGTTTAATCGGTCAATCAATTGATCCTTAAAATCTTTATGCACGGTAAAACCTGCAGCCATGGAGTGTCCTCCGTGACGCAATAATAGATCAGAACATTCATCCAATGCTCGAGTTATATGAAATTCAGAGATGCTACGGCACGAAGCCTTAATAAAATCACCTTCAATTGATCCAACAATAGCAGGACGATAGTAATGTTCCACCAGCCTTGAAGCAACCAACCCAACAATTCCTGAACTGTATTCCTCATCGAATGCTGTGATCAGGTTCGTAAGCTCTCCACCAGCCAGTGATTCTTCAGCCTTTTCCTGGGCTGCCCTGGTGGCGTACTGCCTGTTAGAATTCTGGTTGTCCAGCTCCTGGGCCAAGAGTCCAGCTTCATCAATCTTGTCCGTCACCAGCAAATCAAATGCTTTTAATGCGGATTCCATTCGCCCGGCGGCATTGAGACGGGGTCCTAATCCAAAGCCTATGTCAACTGCTGTAATCCGTCCGATGTCTTTACTTGCTACGCCACATAATGCCCTGATGCCAACCCGGTGACCGTAGCGGATTTGCTGTAACCCTTTCCTGACCAGGGCGCGATTCTCATCGATCAGGGGAACAAGATCAGAGACGGTACCAAGTGCTACCAAATCGAGCCAATCATCAGCAGTCCAATCCCCTGTCTTACGAGTATTAAATAAGGCTTGGGCAATTTTGTATGCCAAACCAACGCCCGCCAATTCTTTGAAAGGATAATTATCTCCTTCCTGTTTAGGGCAAATGATGGCAAACGCATTTGGCAACACATCCTGGGGAAAATGATGATCGCTAATGATGAGATCAATTCCTAGTTCGCGGGCATATTCTGCTTCACGTGGCGAACGGATGCCACAATCCACTGTCAGAACCACTTTGGTTCCCGCTTCTGCAATCCGGTCAATGGATTGAGTATTCAGTCCGTATCCTTCCTCAAATCGATTGGGAATATGCCGGTCAACCGTTGCACCAAGCTTCTGCAGCACCTGGACCATTAAAGCAGTTGCAGTTACACCATCAACATCATAATCACCATAAATGGCGATTTTTTCGTTTTGATCAATTGCATGTAAAAGTCGTTGAACAGATTCTCTCATCCCGGTAAGTAAAAATGGGTCATACACGGGATCCCGCGCAGATAGATATAAATCAGCCTGCTCTACCGTTGAAATGCCGCGATTGTATAATACCTGCCTTAAGAATCGGGGGTATTGCTCCAGGCGTCTATTAATGTCAGTGGGAATTAATGGATAAATCCACCAGTTTTTGGTAATATTTGAATTCATAACTTCTCAACACTTTCTAATCGAAATGGTAATACCTGGGTACCCTGGCGGCCAATCCGCATACCACGTCATAATTATTTGATCCCCATAATTGACCTACTTCTTCAGCTTTAAGTTGTTCTTGTCCTTGCTGGCCAACAAGAACGATTTCATCACCTACCTTGACATCAGGTACTTCGCCTAATTGCCAAAGCGATTGATCCATGCACATCCCACCGACCTGATGAATACGTTTACCATTAACCAAAGCAATGTTGCCCTGGCGGCGGCGCAAACCATCAGCGTAGCCAACAGAAGCCACGCCAATTCTTTCAGTTTTTTTTGTGAAGTAGCGATAATTGTAACCAATGCCCTCACCAGTTGGAATATTTTTAATTGAAGTAATCCTGCCTTTCCAGGTTAAAGCAGGCTCGAAACCTTCTGGCAGTGGTGCTCCGAAATCGGGATTCAACCCAAAAATTGCAATTCCTGGTCGGATGGCGTCAAAGCGTGCCTGGGGAAAATAAAGGGATGCTGCTGAATTAGCAGCATGAACAATTTCAGGGTTCACTCCTAGTGATTTTAATTGTTCAACAGCTCGTGAAAAATAAGAAATGTGATTGTTAGTCGATGCATCTAGTAAGTCATCTGCATTAGGAAAATGAGTGAACACTCCCTCAACCTGAAGATGCGTGAGCGCCTTGACCCCCCGTGCAAATGGTTCTATTTGTTCTGACAATAATCCGAGACGATGCATGCCCGAATCAATCTTTACATGTACATGCAGTTGATCTTTATTTCCGGAAGACAATTTGTTAAATTCACTTGCCAGCACCAGCGAATTGACCATCACGCTAATCTTGTTAGCTATTGCCTCCCTGACCAACTCCGGCATTACATATCCCAGAACTAGGATTGGCGTTTTCACCCCGGCTTCGCGCAAATGCAGTGCTTCTTCAATACGGGCTACGCATAAATAGATAACGCCCGCATCAGAGGCTGCCTTCGAAACTTCTACCAATCCGTGACCATAAGCATTCGCTTTTACAACCGCCATTGCCGGCTTGCTTGTAAGGGTCTGCATACGCGCGATATTGCGTTGTATGGCAGCCAAGTTTACTTCGATCCAGGTTGTGTTCTGCTCACGGGACATGCGGATTAGTATAAACTACCCACTATCCAAGTGCAAGTAAAAATCCGTAATATTCTAATTGCTAGAGTAAAATACTGATTAGAGAAAAAATGTCCTCCATTATTACAGTAATCGTCATCATTCTTGCAATCGGCTTACTCCTATTTACCAGATTGAGACCCGACCTGGTGGCATTAATGGTTTTACTTTCGCTTGGGTTGAGCCAGGTAGTGACATCGAATGAAGCCTTTGCGGGTTTTAGCAGCACGGCTGTGATGACCATCCTTGGTATCTCAATGATTTCGGTAGCCTTGCAGCAAACAGGAGCTGCCAATTCACTGGGGAAATTGATCTATAAAATGGGTGGAAAATCTGAAACCCTCACGATTTTCTTCGTCACACTCGTCAGTGCAATTCTCTCATTATTTATGAATAACATTGCCGCCGTAGGCATCCTTTTACCAGCGGTTATGTCCCTCTCCAGACGAAGTCGAATACCTCCTTCCCACCTGCTCATCCCTTTGGCATTCGGCACAATTTTAGGTGGAATGGCGACCTTGTTAACAACCGCCAACATCATCGTCAGTGGGGCATTAAAACAAGCCAATATATCTAGTTTTGGATTACTGGATTACTTACCGGTCGGCGGTCCGGCAGCATTGGTGGGAATCCTTTACCTTGCACTTCTTGGCAGAAAGTTACTTCCAAAAATGGGGTCGAAAGACTCCGGATCCCTCATGCGGCTCTCCGAACGGCTGCAGGAACAATATTTCCACAATCAACCGTTCCACCGTATCCGGGTTCTCCCCAATTCTCTCAATGCCAACCACTCCATTCGAGAAGGCGCACTGGAATCAAAAACCGGCATCCAGATCGTATCCGTTTTACGCGGGAAAAAATACATCACTTCAACTACTCCCGAAATGATCCTTTTGCCTGGTGACATTCTGGTTGCTACTGGTTCCGTCAATGACGCGACCCTCAATTCCCTTGGGTTAGTCGAGGACACTTCGCCTGCTATGGCACAGATGGCAATTAATGAATCGGAACCAATGGCTGAAGTGATGATCACCCCTCACTCCAGATTAATCGGTAAAAACATTTGTGAAATTGATATACGCAATCGATTCGGCTTGAACGTTCTTGGCATTTGGCGGCAGGGACAACCGGTAACAGAAAATTTCACTCTCTTAAACCTCCAATTTGGAGACGCACTTTTAGTGCAGGGTTCAGCAATAAAAGTGAATTTACTCAACCGTAACCAGGACATGATGCTTCTTGAAGAGGATCCGGATACCGTGTTCCGGCCAGCGAAAATTGGACTGGCTGTTGCGATAACACTGGTCACGCTTACAGTAGCTTCCCTTGATTTGTACCCGATCCCTTTGGTCATCCTTACTGGTGCTGTCCTCCTGATGTTAACTGGTTGTATGAGCATTTCAGATGCTTTTCAACGCATTGAATGGAAACCAATTTTCCTAATCGCTGGAATGTGGCCTTTAACAATCGCGATCGAAAAAACCGGTCTGGCAGAAAATATTATTCAAGCGGTCATCCCCCAACTCGCAAACCTAAACCCGGTTGGGATCATTGCTACTTTCCTTTTTATCTCGATGCTGCTTTCCCAATTTATTGGCGGTCCGATTGCCCCAATCATCATCATCCCGTTGGCACTTCAGGCTGCGCAAATGTTAGGAGTTGATCCCCATCCGATTGCGATGGCAGTAGCACTAGGGTGTTCTATCGCGTTTATTTTTCCAGTCAGCCATCCTGTAAATATTATGGTGATGAACCCGGGTGGGTATGTATTTAAAGATTTTTTCCGTGTCGGTTTTCCTTTGACCATCTTATCTTTCATAACCATACTCTTTGCGATCTCAAAGATTTGGGGACTATAATTGCCTCGAAATGAATAAAAAAACATTTTCCCTTGATCTTCTTGCTCAAGATGGTCTTGCCCGGGCAGGAACGTTCCATACCCCGCATGGCGACTTGTTAACGCCCATATTTGCTCCAGTGGGAACCCAGGCAACAGTCAAGTCCCTCACTCCCCGTCAAATTGAGGAAACCGGAGCATCACTTGTGCTTTCCAATACATACCACCTCTACTTGCGGCCAGGGGCTGAACTAGTAGCAGAAATGGGAGGGCTGCATGAATTCATGCAGTGGCACAGGCCTATGCTCACAGATTCCGGCGGATTCCAGGTTTTTTCGCTTGCTGCGATGCGTAAGGTTGATGAAGATGGGGTAACCTTTAAGAGTCATATTGACGGATCTGTGCACCGCTTCACTCCTGAAAGTTCAATTGGCATCCAGGAAAAACTGGGAGCTGACATCATCATGGCATTCGATGAGTGCTCGGATCCCAACGATCCTGCCTACAATCGAAAAGCAATGGCACGAACTCACAAGTGGCTCGAACGTTGCATCAAAAGCAAATCACGTGATGACCAGGCATTGTTCGGGATCATTCAGGGTGGTGTGGATGAGAAAATGCGTGAGGAGTCAGTAAAATTTGTGGCTTCAATGGATCTCCCGGGGATCGCCATTGGCGGATTATCGGTTGGTGAATCAAAAACAGAAATGTACGCTACCCTTGATACTCTCAATCCGCACCTTCCAGAGGACAAACCACGCTATTTAATGGGCGTAGGAACACCGGAAGATTTATTGAACGGAATAATGCGCGGAGTAGATATCTTCGATTGCGTGCTTCCCACTCGCCTGGCAAGGCACCAGGCTGCATTTACGCATTCAGGTAGGATAAACCTGATGAACGCCGGTTATGCGCATGATGCAAATCCGATCAATGCTGAATGTGATTGTTACACCTGTCGTACTTTCACCCGGGCTTACTTGCGCCATTTGATTGTGGCAAAAGAAATGCTCGCCTCTAGCCTAATTTCAATCCATAATATTCGCTTCCTGATCAAACTAATGGAAGAATCCAGACAGGCGATCCAATCCAAATCATTTGAAGTCTATGCGAATACATTTCTGGAACGTTACCTTCATTCTAAGGAGACAAATTGACTCTTATCCAATCCCTTATTTTAGGCATCATCCAGGGACTCACCGAATTCCTCCCCATTTCCTCATCAGCACATCTTGTTTTAGTTCCAAAACTACTGGGGTGGCAAATCCCGCAATCCCAGGTTTTCCCATTCGATGTTCTCGTCCAGTTAGGGACGTTAGTTGCCGTCATCATTTATTTCTGGAAAGATTTGTGGAATATTATCAAGGGTTTTGTAAAAGCCCTGGTTGACAGGCAGCCTTTTGGAAGTAGCGATGCCCGCATGGGTTGGTACCTGATCCTCGCCACCATCCCGGCAGGTTTGGCTGGAATTCTCATTAAAGATACGGTAGAGGCTGCATTTAATTCAGCAACAGCAACTGCCTTCTTCCTTTTTGGAACAGCTCTTTTACTCGTTTTGGCAGAACTTTTAGGGAAACGCACCCGCACTTTAACCGAAATCAATTGGCTGGATGCATTGATGATCGGCATATTCCAGGTGATTTCCTTATTCCCTGGTGTTTCACGTTCTGGATCTACTATTTCTGCAGGAATGTTCCAGAAATTCGACCGGCCAAGCGCTGCCCGATTCTCCTTCTTAATGTCAGTACCGGTTATGCTCGGTGCAGGTTTGGTTAGTTTTAAAGACGCATTGGAGGTTCCGGAGTTTTCAGATTTCCTGCCAATTATCCTTGTCGGTTTTCTTGCAGCGCTTTTAGTAGGATACCTGGCTATACATTGGCTCCTTTCCTTTCTCGGAAAAAGGTCTCTCTACATTTTTGCTATTTATTGCGTAATTTTAGGTTCGCTGGTTATAATTTTGGGATTGGTCAATAAAGATGGAAAAGCACAATCCAATCCAAACCCACTAACTCCAACAGTCGCGGTTGCTACTTCGGAAATCTCCACCCTAATTCCGTCGTTCGTTGCCAATCCGGAAGAAAACCCTCTGACAATCGCTTACACATCATCACTTTCCTGGCTTGTTCCAGTGATGAATGTGTGTACCGATGCTGTTCCAGGTCTTACCACTGTAACAAACATGAAGTCATTTGGAACGATGGTCAGTGGTGCTGAAAAAGTGATTTTGCTGTGGGGCGTTCCAGTAATTCCTGCAGGATCGGTATTTACCTTGGGCAGAGAAGAACTCGCAATCTTTGTCAATTCCAACAATCCTCTCACCTCGCTTTCAGCGCCACTCGTTAATGCCATTTACAATGGTCAGATCCACACCTGGGGTGAGGTTTTTGAGCAGTGTCCTGATTGCTTCACCTCTACGCTCACAGATACTTACCAATCTCAACCGATTATTCTTCTTTCCTATTCATCCTATGAGGAACCTCAATCCCTTTTTTTGAATGTCTTTATGAAAGGGATGGTCAAAATCACCAAGCCGGGAATTATGGTCTCGGATAGCTCGTCAATGATCGCGGAAATTGAAAAGGATCCCACTGCTATAGGCTTTGCGGGATCGCATTTCATAACCAATCAAATAAAGAGAATAGTGGTTTCAGCAGTGGAATCACCTGCCGAGTTGGAGTCGCCGATCCTGGCTGTAACCGGAGTAGAGCCCTCTCCAACTATCAGTAGCTGGTTATCTTGTATCCAGAAAATATTATCTCCCAAACCCTAAAAAAAGAACTCACACGACTGTGAGCTCTTTTTTTGTTTTTATCAGGCTGTTTCGAGATAACGTTCGACTTCCCAATCCATCACGTGCAAGCGGTACGTTTCCCATTCCTCGGTTTTTGCTCTGACAAACGCGTTATAAATGCTTTCGCCCAGAGCTTCCTTTATTACTTTATCCTTATCCAATTCTGCTAAAGCTTCCAATAAAGACCCGGGTAATTCAGCTACATGCTTCCTTTTGCGTTCTTCACGCGTCATTTCATAAACATTGATGTTATTCAGAGGTTTTGGGGGTACCAATCCACGATCAATGCCATCCAGGGCTGCGGATAACATCACTGCGTAAGCCAGGTAGGGGTTGCAGGATGGGTCAGGGCAGCGTAATTCAGCTCGAACAGCCTTTTTCTGCCCGGCAACAAAGCGAGGAATGCGGATCAGTGCGGAACGGTTGGTTTGTGCCCAGCCGATATAAACCGGAGCCTCATAGCCTGGAACCAGGCGTTTATAGGAGTTTACTGTTGGCGCGGTTACTGCTGAGAAGCCGCGGGCATGCTCCAGTTGACCGGAGATAAATCCATGCGCGACTTTTGAAAGCTTGAATTCGTCGTCCGCATCGTAAAACAGGTTGTTGCCTTTCGCGTCAAACAAAGACTGGTGGCAGTGCATACCGGAGCCATTCATCCCAAAAATAGGTTTAGGCATAAATGAAGCCACCAGACCATTTTGCGCAGCAATAGCTTTGACCGTATATTTTAGGGTTAAAACATTATCCGCTGAACGCAGCGCATCGCTG
>Ga0209800_10001437_pt1 | contig 24917 bp, 27 predicted proteins | sample Higcelweek8metaG_FD_187174 | JGI IMG/M metagenome (GOLD analysis project Ga0209800, IMG submission 187174) | Freshwater pond sediment microbial communities from the University of Edinburgh, under environmental carbon perturbations - High... | ecosystem: Environmental > Aquatic > Freshwater >...
TATATGTTATATAATTCTAACATATAAGTCAAGCAATTAATAACGAGGAAGCAGTTTACTACTGGGACCGCGAGTACGCTTTTCGATCACACATCTTTTTCTACTGAAAAAGTTCGCGACCCCGACTCAGCTCGTCAGCTTCCGTCTTTGTTTCTTTTGTTTAAAAAGAAACAACCTTACAGGATCAGTACACCTTTCCCGTTCGCGAGTACACTCACATGGAAAAGGTCTTCGAATCCCAGACGCGACTAAAGCAGTTTACTACTGGGACCATGAGTACATGTTTCGGTCACGAGTTACTAAGTCTACTTGGATGATTACATCCTGCGTGGACTAAGTACTCTCGACCCCACCTCGGCGACAAGCCAAGCAGTAGCTTGCTTGTATACCGCCTGCGGTTTTCGAATCCCAGTAGACACCAAAAAATATAATCCGCAAATGTTAATACATTTGTTTCTTTATTTTTGGGTGACTACTGACTCGTGTACCATACCGTATGAGACACCATAAGAGTATTTTGAAAATATAGAAAATCTAATAAATAAGCGTCTCGGTCACTATAATAAATAAGGGAAAGTGTTCATTAGTGTACTACCCTCTTTATACTGAGTTAATTATAACAAATATCAATTTACAACAACACCCATAAAGACAATTCAACAGTTTCAACAAAATAGTTCCCAAATAAGTTAGGTATACGTCTCAGTCTAGAAACAAATCTAGTCCTTTATAATATTAGGTTCTTTCTTGAATTTAATGAAGGTGTAAACCACGATAACTGACAGAATTAAAAAGATTCCTAAGAATGGAGATATATACAATAAAAAGTTAAATGCGTTAAAGAAAAATGAGGTTATTTTATTTAAAACATTTATGAATGTTGGAACAATATAAAAATAAGAAACAGCTAATAACCCAAGCCAAAATACTTTTTTAGATACATAATACAAACCCTTATTATTAAATATATCTACACAGATAAAATGTAAAATTTCCCAAAATTTTAAAACATAATAACAAAATGCACCAATGGTAGAAAAAGTAAAAGCTGTATAAAAAATTTTATTCAAAATACTTGGAGCTTCAAATGGACTAATACTCTGCCACACAAAAGTATTTCCTATCGAATAGGTATAAAGAAGAAAAACTAACGCCATTATAAAAGAAATAATAGCGGATTGAATAATTTCCTTCTTATACTTTATTAACACATCTTTTTGCCAAATCATGCGTCACATTATATCCTTTTTAAAAAATGAGACAAATGAGACACTAAAACGACATCCTATATTCATCCTCATCTTGTATAACAAAATCAACCCTAGTTTGCCCATCATCGCCAATCCTATCATTTAATGAACATATAGGAGGTTTACCTCTAGCTAAATATTCCAAAGTTTTAAATAAATACCCAAGGAAAGAACCCGTGTATTTGTATCTATAAATACAGCCATTTATTTTCTCTACTACTTCATCAGGATATCCTTGCCATTTATATAACTGAGGATATTTATCAATCCAATCATCAGTAATATAAGTGACCCATTTAATTAATTCATCCTTGGCACAAACATTCCCTTTTTGAGCAAGTCTAACCAATGAGATAGTTATATAATTACAAGTCTTTCTTTCTTCTTCTGTTTTTCTTGTAATAAACAAATACATCTTTTCTTTATACTTCACCAAAACCCTATCAACTTCCTCTTTTTTTTCATAATATTTTATCTTCTTTCTTTTATACCTAACCCATCTCTTTTGATACCTTCTTTCTATTTTCTCAGTTATGAAATCCCAATCGATATCTCCATTTTCAGTACGAAAATTACTTGAAAAGTATAAATAGAGAGGTTGCGATTTTGAGAAGATCCACGAACTGCTAAAAATAATTGGATTGTTTTCCTCTAAAATATAATTTAATTTTTGTATTGATTCCTTAAAATTATCAATTTTCATTATATTGATAAATATAGATATTTTTAACAAATGTTACAAATGATACAGTCCATGGTGCTCAGTATCTAAATACCTAAAATTTCATTTACACCCTTTGCAGTATTTTGACAATGAAGAATATTGTATTTCTTTCATATTTTTATTGTTGCCATAACTATAATTTAAATTATATAATATAAACATATTTACGGACGGGGTTAGCAATACCTGTTGCAGTTGCACGCAATAAAACTATTGATAGTCACTCTCGCTTAATTGCTTAATAGAGGGGCGGTAATGCTGATGTCCAAGGCATTACTCCTTATCAACAATAATAAACATATCTATGAAAAATAATATGGTTATTGTTAGTGTGCCTGTCGCAGATCTCAAGCCTGCGATATACAATCCACGCAAGTGGAGCGAAGAGCAAAAGAAAGCTCTCGGTGAGTCTATTACTAGATTTGGAATGGTCGATCCAATAATAGCGAACGATGCTCCTAATAGGAAGAATATCGTAATTGGTGGGCACTTCAGGTTAAAAGTAGCTAAGGATTTGGGATATAAAGAAGTACCAGTTGTGTATGTTCATATTCCAGATGAGAATAAAGAAAAGGAACTAAATCTCAGACTTAATAAAAATACAGGGTCATTTGATTTAGAGCTTCTTAAAAAGTTTGATGAATCATTTCTACAAGATGTAGGTTTTAGTTCTGAAGAAATTGATGACATATTTAATGTTGAACCAACGCCTGAGAGTTTTGATCTTACCAAGGAATTAGCGAAACTTGATATAAAGAATATTAAAGTAAAGAAGGGTGATGTATATGAAATCAATGGATCAAGAGTCATGTGTGGTGACAGTACCGTAGAAGAAGATGTTCTCTTCTTGGCGGGAAAGGATAAGGTGGATATGGTAATGACAGATCCGCCATATTTACTTGACTACCTTCGTGGTAAGACAAAACAGAAAGATGGTGTGACTGTAGGATTTGGTGCAAAGAAAAATAGAAGATATCTAGAAACTGAATCTTTGCCTGATAACTTTACAGATCTTTGGATGGCAAATGTAGCCAAGATTCAAAAACCAGATTTCTCAATTATGATTTTTGAGAATCCAAAAAATCTCAGAACCATCTGGAATACCCTTGAGAAATTTTGGAAGTATAGGAATACAATAACTTGGCACGTACCGAATAGAATGCAAGGTTTTAGTGCTAAATTAAAGTTCTTTAACAAAACAGATATTGCATTAGTTGGAAGTAAAGGAAAAGTAGAACTTAATCTAACTGAAGAAGATGAACTATTCCAAAATGAATATGAAAATGCCCTATATGCTACTTCAGGTTCACCAACTTGGGAGAGCTATGGTAAAGGAAAGAAATATTGTCCTACTGATTTTATTGAACATATAGCAGCTGACAAGAAATCATCTGGACAAGATATCATCTTTGGAACAAAACCTGTTGAGTTATTAATCCCATATATTAAAGTTCTAACAAAAAGAAATGATTTAGTATTTGAAACATTTGGAGGTAGTGGTTCTACCTTAATCAGTTCATTAATGATTGGAAGAAGATGTTACCTAATGGAAAAGTCACCTGTATACACAGAAGTTATCTTAAGACGATGGTCAAAATATACAGGCAAAACTCCTAAACTTATTAGTTCAAAAAAGTAATATGGTTAAGGTAAAAAAAGTTGTGACTAGGATTGATAGGAACAAGGAGAAGCTTCTTCAAAAGTTTAGAGAGATGCCTATTATACAGGTTGCTGTTGCTCAACTAGGAATAACTCGAATGACTTATTATCGCTGGTGTGACATAGATAGAGAATTTGCTAGAGAAGCAGAAGATGCTAGAGATGAAGGAATTCTTTATATGAACGATATGATGGAATCATTACTTATAAAGAAAGCTAAAGATGGCAATCTTACGGCAATAACTACTTGGCTTAAGACATACAATCAAATGTATGCTGACCCTTCTCGTTTTGAATATATTCGACGAGACAAAGATGACGATGAAGATCTAACTGAAGAAGAAACTAAGTAGATAGCAGATTCTATAAAAGCTTGGGATAATCCTAAGATAAGTGAAGATGAAAGAGATGAAGATTATATATATGATCCTGATTCTGATTCATCATAGAATATTATAAAACCCTCCAATTGGAGGGTTTTATAATAAATCAGGATACCTTATAGAATTCTGGTTTCCTTTTTTACAATGTTTAGAAACAGATTTATTTATATATTTCTCTCTGATTTTTTGTGGAGCAACTTCACCATTAAAATAATAAAGCTTATTCCCCTTCTTATTAAACTTACCTGAAAATGACCATGTTTTAACTGTGTACACTTCTCGAATTATTCCAAAAGCTACTGCACAAACTATTTCTATTTTATTAACACGATCTAATCTCACACTCCAATTACCTTTAGTTATTTTATATAATTCACTAGAATCAATATCTAAATAAAATTGATTTCTTATATTTAAAAGAAGCACAGGTTCATCAAATATCGCATCTTCTGCTTCGTATTCAATCTTAATATTATTTAGGGTCATTTTACCTTTATCAAATGAGTTATGCCCTAAAACAATATTAGTAAGATTATCCATACCAATATAATCAATCATTGAACTTTCAATCTCGAAAGCTTCTTTTTCGGTAAGTCCATGACGTAGAATTATTAGTTCAACTTCTAGTCCAGCTTTTTGTATTTCCCTTATCTTTTTAATTTTATCAGTTTCTTTTGTCTTTTCTTCTAGAGCACCAAGTAAATGATGATTTATTCTATTACCACAACCCTTACCAACATAGAAAACTTTATCAGTTCTAGGGTCAGAAAGTAGATAAACATAATACCCAAGTTTTTCTATTGTTGATTGAGAGAGTTTATACATATAAATACTATTCCATCTTAATCCAATCAAAATAATTAGTAATATTTTCTGATATTTTTTTATTTTCAGACATAGATAAGCCTAAAAATTCAGTTATTTCGTTTAGATATGAAAAATTTCTTTCAAAAAAATCTTTTCTCTTAGCTGGATCCATCTCTATTATTCCGTCTTTAACTCTTTTTGCATCAGATAAAAGTGCCAGTAACACCTTTAACCCCATTGCTTTGTCTTTATCTTTATTTAAATAATAAAACCAATACTTAACTTCTGGTTCAAGTTTTTTAAAGTAGGTGACAACTTCTGGTATTTCATAAAGCTCTCTAGGGTCATCATCATATCCATAGACAAAAAAGCTTATTTTATCTTGGTATTTTTTTATCTCGCTTTTATTTACCTTAAAAGATTCAAAAAAAGAAACGGCACCAAGAGTATTACAAGCCTCAATACTTTCCCTTCCTATTGCAAGGAGAGTTAATTTTGAAGAAGGGATAACTTCTTTAATCATTCTTTTTGTTTCCAAATATTCTTTTACTTCAGAACTAAAATTCTTAATGTCTAATAAATCTTCTAAATATAAATTTAAACTATCACTAACCTCATTTATTTTAGGAACAAGTATTTTCCAATTATCTCCCGATTTATGAAGTTTGTTTAATTCAAAATGAACCCAATATATTTTCTCATCTTCTGGTTTAACTAGAAATATAAAGGTAGGGGTAATTTGATTTGCTAAAAAATTTAAATGTTTTTCTATTCCTGAATACCAATATCCATCAATAGTTTCATCATTAAAATAACTTTCACCGTATTTTACTTGTACTCCAACAGTACCTCCTGTTACATTACCTTCTTGAGTGACATAATCAATATACCCATCTAATCCATAATCATGTTCTTGAGCAACAGGTCTAAAAATATGATTCAAGTCATTAACAATAACTTTTGAAACGATATTTATTCCAATCTCTCCTTTCAATTTTTCGTCTGTTCTTTTTGGGAAAGTCATTTTTTATGTTTTAATATATTCCTTGGTAATTTTTACATTATATATCTAATATGTTTATTATAAAACCCTCAAATCTGAGGGTTTTATAATCTTTCAATTACTTCTTTTAATTCACTAAACATCATAGGTTTAATATTATTCTTTTCTAATTTTGCTAATGATACAGCACTTTTGTTATTAGACACCCTTTTCAATTCATCTTTAGATAATACATAGAATACCCATTGATTTAGATTTAGGATATCTAGAGTATCTGTCTCTTTATGATTCAATAACCCTAGAACATATATATCTGACTTATAATCCTTCTCTTCACTGGTTTTAAATTTAGAAACAGCAGACGACCAGTATATAGATTTAGCTTTTAATCCAGACCATTGGATATTTGTTAATTTCTCTTGATCCCAGTCTTGTAAGTAGGAACAGGATTTAACTTCAATTTTCTTCCCTTTATACTCCACATCATAATCTCCCCATGGATTTCGTATATCTATTTCCTTTTGATCTTTAAGAGCACTCTCAACAATGAATTCAGTTAAGGCACCACGTAAAACATTAGAGTTAAGATTAGAGAATCCATATCTCCAGAAATCTAGAACAGAGAACTTATTCTCACTATTTAAAAAGTTTTCATTACCAGTTAACTTTGTAATTGTTTTACGGGTGTACATACTAATAACAATTAATAATTTTCCCTACCGTTTTGCATGCCCCTGTGTAATTATTTGTATTGGTAGTTTCTACTTTCTTATAATTAGCACTACAGTTTACAGAACTACCATTATTACTTCCAACACATTGCCAAATATAACCAGTATTAGTTAAATTTAACCCTGGCGTTGTTGATGTTCCAGAACTACATAAATTAGAAGTTGGCGTTTGTGAATATGTTTGATTATTAGAAGAACCACAAGTTCCATTAATTTGCGGAAATTTAATTATTAGATCTGATTCTTTTATTTCTTTAAATCCAAGACATTTAGTTATTTCTCCTCCATATTCTCCAGAACAAGACCAGCTAGCTTGATTACTTATATAACTAATACCTGATGATATTCCGACTGAGCAAAGTTTTTCTTTATCATAATTAGTCGGCATTATTGTATTTGCTAAACTACCACATAATCCATCTTGTTTTTTATTAGCTCCACAATTAGCATCTTTACCTCCGCTTGTACCTAAACATTTCCATTTGTAACTACCATCTTCATCTGTAACAGAGGAAGCTTCTCCTTGAGTACAAAGATTGCTAGTTGGTATCTGAGTTATATTTTTATTATTACTATTTCCACACTGACCAGATACTTGCCTTATGATTATTTCTGGCTTTTTATTTTCAGTAACTATTTCAGTTTTAATATTAGAAACATTTTCTGTTTTCTTTTCATCAGAAACTTTTTGTTTATTAATAACTGGACTTTCTTTTTTGATTTCTTGAGTATTTTGAACAGACTGATCTTGAACAACAACTTGAGGTTCAGGAGATATTACTTCTTGAGGAGGAATAACTTGAGGTGAAGAAATAATTCCTATAGCAATCATTGCTTGAACAAATAAATTTTTTATTGAGGCGAACATAAATTGGACGGTTTTATGTGATTGGTTAGGTAGCAAAAAGCTCCCAGCCAGATCGGCAAACCCCGTAGGGAGTGCCCATATCCCTTTCGAGATATGACCGTCCAAAGTTAACTCTGACTAGGAGTTTTTTACTTTGGACGGATTTGCGACCATATCTCTAATAAATTAAAGGGTTAGGTCTCTTTATTAACTTGTAATGAAATTATACCTCATTTCTTGAGGTCGCACCATACTAGCTCATATTAAGATATTTGTGTAGTCGAGTTATCAACAGTTACTATTTATAGGTCTTAGGAAAATATTTCTTCCCTATTTGCCACAAATATTTATCTATTTGTTTTAAATCAAATTTATCAAGGTTATAAAATTTTCTAAAACTTATTAAAATATTCTTAAATTTGGGATAGTCTTTTAATTCTTCCCTTTTAAAAGAAAAGAATTTATCTCTATCTCTAAAATAAATTAATACTTTTTCAACATATGAATCATAGATTGGATAAACTGTCGGTTTATGATGACTACAATATTTAGTAGCAAATGAATAAAAATTCTTTATTTTATTACCATTCATTTTAATCAAAGCTATTTTATTAACTATATGTAAATCATCATCACAAAGATGACCATCTATTTTTAAAGAAATAATATGTTTTGCTACAGGAAATGGAGAAAATATATTGGTGCTATAAAAATCATTCAAAGCACATACTTTTATTAGAACATCATCTAAATCATTATTTAAAGGGTATGTTTTTGAAAATAATTTTTTTAAACTACTTTCCTGTAAAGTATAGCTCTCTAAATGATTCCATTCGTCAAGATAATGGGTGACTTCTAATTCAGAAGGTATTGGTATTTGTGAAATAATCTTCATAAGGTTTGTATCTGATAATTTAAATTAAGGATTTTGTGTAATCAGGTTATCATCAATTAAGATTTATTATCTTGAAGTATATCTTTTAATACCCAAAAGGCACCGCCCCCTTCTCTAATGAGATCGTCTATAAGATTATAAATTTCCTCCTTTGTATCTGGATTATTATAAAGAATTTTAAAAGCTTCAATCCATTCATTTTCAACACGTAAAGGAAAGTTTTCCTTGGGATGTCTTATTTGTCCTTCTAGGAAATGAAGTCTTGCTATTGATGAAATATCCCTTGGTGCAATTTTTGATAATTCTACTACTGATTTTGTTAAGTTGTAATCCCAATCAACATATCCATTAGATTTTTCAAAAGTCTTTTTTAAATGTCCTGCTAGCCAAACTGGTTCAAACAATTTTTTATTTAAATTAATCCACAAACCAAATTCTGCAAACGGCTTAGGATCATCACAATTAGAAAGTATCCAATCCCAAAATTCTTTTATTCTTTTTTGATTTAAGGGAGTAATAGTGTTATCACTAGACACATAAGATCTACCTACAAAGCTTACAAAATGACTATGTAGTTCTGAATCTTTTTTACTCCAAAAAATTTTAAATAAAGGGTGATCAAATCCAAACTCTTCATAATTTACAAAAGCTAAAGCTAAATGAATTGCAATTCCGTCATCTGGGTCTTTAAAATATCTACGGCCATGATCTTCTACATCAATAGAAAGGGCATATTTATATAATTCTTGAAAATTGGAATCAACAAAGATCTCTTTATATAAATTATTAGCCAAATAACCTTCCCACGCAGCAATATATAAATATTTCTTTTCAATTTCTTTTGGAAAAATTTTAGGAAGTAATCCCTGCATCCATTCAATGTCTCGAAAATAAAACGACGGAAGATAATGGCCAAACATAAACATTAATGCCTTAGTCTTTTCTTGATTTAAAACACTTTCATATAAATCTTTTACATCTTTTTTAATACTAACTTTATTTACATCTTTAGGATTCCGACCATCTGGATATATAAAAAACATTAAAGCTTGAAGAGCTCTTCCTCTAACACTATTAATGGCCATAGAGAATGGATCACTTACTTGTTGTTCACCATTAGAACCACTTGTCATCTTTGCTGTATCTATTTTCTCATCTTCTGGTGTAGGATCAGATTGGCTAAGTAAATATTTTAATATTTCAAATATTTTTTCACGATACTTATTAAAATCAATAGCTGTTTTATTATTATCCTCTCTTAACAAAACTTGTAATATATCAGTCATTGCTGAATGAACAGACTCCCAGTTAGATAACCATCCATCAAATGAATTAATATCTCTCTTCTCCTCACCAAAAGGATTATCTTCTCCCGAACTTTTAATTTCCAAAAATAAATTAATAAGACCATCCCAATTTGTTTCAACTACAATAGCTCTATTATTTTTTATAATCTCTTCTACTCCCCTAAAAAAAGAATATGTGTAGTGTTGATCAAGAATATCTCTTTCAAAAAATAAATTTGCATTATCTATATAATTCTGTAATCGTTTTTTAATATCATTTTGTAACATACTACCAACACCCTCCGCATTGTGAGGTCTATTAAACTCATCTATCATTTTATATCTTTCATTTAATTTCTTAGGCGAAAAATCATCCCTAAGTTTTTTAGATATTTCATATACTGACAGATCACCAAATTCCTCCTTAGACATTGGAGCTTGGGGAACTATAGTAGAAGCCATAGTTGGACCAACAATACTAGGTTCTGGTTTGTGATTAGGGTCTAAAATAAAACCTGCACCTTTTACTTGTTTTTTATCTTCTTCATCTAAATTATCTATAATCATCGAAAGAAGATCGGAGCCATATCGTAAATGCCATTTTTGCTCTGGGTCTTTTTCTTCACGATTCTTAAAATATTTAATTACTTTAGTGGCATAATCATGTTTATCTTCTTTTGATAAAACATAAAATCCTCTTTTTAAAGCCTCCTCATATTCTGTCCCAGAAATTATATCTGTATAATTTTTAACATTCTCATCAAAAAGTTTAAAAAATGATTCTCTAAGTTCATTTTTAAATGATTCTGGGCAAAGACTTAAAACATACAAACGCAAACGCCACATTGCTCGGCTTTTTGGGAGTGTTTTAATATATTTATTATATATATCTATCACATTACTATCACAATGTCCCCCAATTAATTTATCTGTTAAAATCTTAATAACAGCCGCAAGTTCTCGTACGTCATCTCTAGATGATAGTCTATTTTTTTGATTAATATTTAAATTAAAAAAATCAACATCAAACAAATAATACGCTTCTTTTACAGGAAAAATATCTTCTTTTTCTGATTTACCGCTTAATAATACAATTTTTGTCATTGTTTTAGTGACCAATTCTAGAGCTTTTTCAGAATAATCATTAGGAATGTTTGCTAAATACTCAAATACTTTTGTATAAGATAAATCATTAAAATAAAATGGATTATCTGTACTAAATCCGAAAGTAGTCTTTTCTAAATCTTCACTACTACGAACATCAAGAACAACTTCTGCTAAAAGTATTAAACTATTATAATCTTTTGAATTAGATAAAACATTAAACATTTTTTCATATTCAAACCCCCAATGACTAAATTTACTCATTAACCTTACCCATTTCTGTTCATATATTTTCTTAATAACAAGACTGAGTTGCAATGAGGATAAATTATCACACATTCTAAGGAACTGATCTATGAGTTCTGGATTAAATTTATCTTTTGTTGTTGCTGTTTCTTCACTAATAATTATCTGTGTTATCTTCTCAGAATCTTCTTTTACTATTTCAGATAAATAATTTATTTCTGGTGTCCTAAAATTATAAACGTTTGAATCTTTAGGTTTTGTTTTAATAACATCTAAGAATCCATTAGTCCATAACCAATCAATCCATTTTTTATCTGCTTTAAAAAAGAAATAATGTTTTGCATCATCATTAATAAGAATAATAGAAAGCACCTCATTTTTATCTGTTGAGTTAGGCCCGTTCTTTAAAATATTATCTATTTTTTTGTGTAATTCAATTTGATTCATATTTTTAATGTAGATAATAAATTACGGACAATTTTTTCAATAATAGACAAAATAACAGATACCCCTCCTTCTATATATTCACCATTATGCAAAGATTCCATTTTACGAATATTCTCTTCTAAATCAGCAAGATCTTGTTGTTTATTTAAAATAAAATCAGATACTTGGAAATAATTATTAATTCTAAGGTAAATTCTAAGTAACAGCGTAGCTGAATTATTACAGTCCCCTAGCGATAATAAACTTAGTGCATTATTATAATCACTTCGTGGATCAAAAATTTCTTTTTTACTTTCAGAAAGTCTTTTGATTTCAGCACATATAAAAGATTGGTTACTATTTAAAATATCTACCTTGGGTTGATTGAGTGTTTCTTCTTTATCAGAAATTACTGGGTTAAAGGGTTTTGTATTAACATTAGCAATTCCACCATCTTTTATTATAATTGTTTGCGGGTTATAAGTATTTCCATTAAATTCTTGATTTAATTCAATATCCAGAGGAACTGCTTCTAAATTTTCTAAAATAGATTTATTTAGATTAGAGATAATCCAAGATTCATGAGTAGATTTCCATTCTTGTAAAGTTTCTTTTGTAAAATCCAGACCATTATTATTATCAATCATATTAGCACAACCACTGCAAAGAAAAATGGCATTGCTAATATCTTTTCTTTGATCTGTAGTCATTTGATCATCAAAACGAGGACCACCCGAAGAAGCTGCACAAATATGAGAAGCTTCCCCAATATACATAACTTTATTCTCATCTACCTCTGATGCAGAAACACACATTTTTTTACATTTTGGATTTGAACAAATAAAAGCAGCTCTTTTTTTAAGTGTTTCTTTGATTTTTGGGGTAAAATCATCTCTTCCAATAGAGGTAACGATTTTTGTTTTTAAAATCTTTTTATTTGTCATATTAATTGAATACCCTGTCATTTTATCACACAAAACCAAATTATATATAATTTTTAGAGTTACCAACTTTACCCTCTCTGGACTCACGGAGAGGGTTGCGTCATTAATGTATATAGTCGAATTATAAAGATATTAATGAAATAAACATGGAACAAGTAAAACAAGGGTTTTCAGGGGCTCAGGTAGCCCGTGGAGAGAAAGTAGCTGATGTAGCAATCAAATATTGCCTATATGCTCGTAAAAGTAGTGAGGCAGACGAATTACAAGCACTTTCAATAGATTCTCAGATTAAAGAAATGCTAGAGTTAGCGAAAAGGGACGGTTTGGATATAGTAGAAATTAGAAGAGAAAGTCATTCAGCAAAAGCATCTAGTACACGACCAGTATTTGCTCAATTACTAGAGGATATTAGAAAAGGACAATTTAACGGCATCCTTACATGGGCACCCGATCGCCTATCAAGAAATGGTGGCGATTTAGGAGCATTAGTAGATTTAATGGATCAAAAACTTTTAATAGAGATAAGAACTTACAGTCAGAAGTTTACTGACTCCCCTAATGAGAAATTCCTATTAATGATTTTAGGATCCCAAGCAAAACTTGAGAATGACAACAAAGGAGTAAATGTAAAGAGAGGATTAAAAACTAGAGCTGAGATGGGATTATGGCCATCAGTTGCACCAACAGGATACATGAATGAAAAGATAATTGGAAGAGAGTGCTATGTAATAGTAGACCCAATACGTGGACCAGTTATTAAACAAGTTTTTGATAAAGTAGCATATGATAAATGGAGTGGGAGAAGAATATATAAATGGTTAGTTGAGGACATGAAATTTAAAACAAAGAATAATAAAAATCTTAACTTGAGTACAATTTATAATATTTTAAGAACACCTTTTTATACAGGGACATTTGAATATCCCCGAGGTAGTGGAAACTGGTATAAAGGTCAACATACTCCCTTAATCACACAAGAGGTATTCCAATTAGTTCAAGAAAAAATAAATGAGGAAACTAAACCAAAAACAAAATTCAAAGAATTCACTTTTGTAAAACTAATGATTTGTGGTAAATGTGGGTCGGGTATTAGTGCTCAAGAGAAAACAAAGAACCTAAGTGATGGTTCAGTAAATACATATATTTATTATAGCTGCACAAGACATAAGAACCATAATTGCACGAATCCATACATAAGAGAAGATCAATTATTAATACAGCTAGAAGAAATTATAGATAAATTAGATATTAATCAACTTGGAGCAAGGCACATCATAGACAGAGAGATTGAGAGACACAACAAGCTACGCTCAAATGTATTGGGTATCAAAGACGAAAGAAAGGTAAAAGAGAAAGAGATTGATATCAAAGCATATGCAAAATACCTTCTTAAAGAAGGTACTATTTACGAAAAGAGAGAATTATTAGAGCAATTAAAAAATAAAATTGTGATGGAAGATAAAAAAATTATTCTCCAACAATAAACTTAACTCTTTCAAAGAGTTCATCGTAAGTTATAATATCAATCCCATTTATTTGTTGTCTGTATATTTCAAAGGAAGAAAGCATCTCATGATTGATTCCATGATCTGTGTTAAAATCATCAAGTTTACCAATAACAATAATTCCACGTGGTTTTACAATAAATAATTCTTCACCCGTAGGCTGACCATTTTCATGGGTAGGTCTTATGCAACTTTCATGTAATTTTAAAATAACCTTATGAATAGTTTTTTGAATTTGTGATACTGCCCCTTGTAAATCTTCACTAGGCACAAAAGCAGAGGCTCTATAAGGAGTAGGTTTTATAAGATTCCCCTTTAAATGAGTCTTTATTTCACAAAATAATAATTTAGAAATAGCCCCTTTTGTTTTTAATAAAGCATCTATTCTCTTACCTGACCCATCAATAATATCGTTACCGACAACAGTTTGTTCTAACTTTTTTTCGTCTAATCCTTCACAATATACTAACTGTAAACCATAACCAAAAATCCATTGATTGTTTTCAAAAAACGCCTGCCAAACATCTTCATCTCTTTTATGCTCCCCTAGTTTATTTTTTTCTTGTATAAAGAAATCTGGGTCATCTAAAAGTTTTTTAAAATAATCTAGCTTATCTTTTCTGTTTAATAATAAAGCTGCATCTTTCTCTGATATTTCTGAACCAAATTTTTTTTGAATAGCTGCCAAAATTGATAATTTATCATAGTCTCCAACAACATCAATCGCCTCTTTCTTTTTTTTATCAACTACAGCATAAGAAGAAGACGGAAAATCTATATCTTGAACATTACGAATAAAATCTAGTAAAAGATTAAACTCTTCATAACAACTATCTAAACTAACCTTTGCTTTTATTAAGTTTTGATCAATATTAGTTTTTGAAAATGATCCAACAGCTTTATTTGTTGAATCCCATATTTGAAAATCAAAACGTGGTGTAAATTTACCATTATTTTTTTTAATAAGAGTAACAACACATACTTTTTCAACCCTCTCAGATCGTTTAAGAATAAAACGAGTAATTAACCCCTTCTTTGTATTTTTAAAATAATAAAAACTATCATTAGCTTTAGAACCATTTATTTGGACGTCCTCAAAAGAATCCTTCCCAACAAGAAAATCAGTATCTTGAAGATCAGGGAAAGATTTGTAAATATTAAATATATTAATTTTATCAACTAAAGCCATAAATTTGGCGATCCAGTCTAGAACTTAAATTTCGGGAATTATACCCTTCTCGGACTAAAATCCTACCGCTGACTCGTGGGTCCTTCCCACGATTCGAACCGTCTCGGTCGCTGAGTAGGGGTTATTAAAATACACTTATATTATAACACTTCATGAATTATCAAAGGAATATCTTTCTCTAGTTGAATAATATCTGTTATATCTTCCATGGGAGTATCTTTCCCCCACAACAAAAGGCGTATTATTCCAATTTGGTAGTTTCTGAAAAAAATTATATGGGAAAGTGTCTCTTTTTCAAGATTATTTAATGGACGGATACTTTCATATCCTTTCAAATAAAGTCTAAAAGCTTCAATACCACTATCATCTAAAACATTCCAGAGACTAAAACCAAGACACATAACTGATGGTGAATATCTTAGATCATCAAAATCTATAATCCCAGCCACTTTATTATCTCTAATAATTACATTGCCATCAAAATCTAAATCGGAATGATTATATCCATATGGTAATTCTTTATTAAGTTCATATTTGTAAGATTTTACTCTTTCTACAAATTCAACAACATCTTCATTTTGTACTGGTAAATTTTCTATTTTATTAGCAATGGATCCATTTAAATTATCTATGAGAGATTTTGATTTGTCTGACTTATTAGCGAATTCAATTCCTAATAAATGCATTCTGGCTTGTATATGAGCTAGTTCAATAATTAACTCATCACTAGGATTAAGGTTCACACTTTCACCTTCTATAAACTGCATAAGAATAATTTGCCAATCTTTTCCATCTATATTAACAACAGAAAGTTCTTTACTTTGTAAGTTAGGAAACATCAAAGGAATAGGTATTCCATTTTCTCTTAAATAATCTTGAAATTGTATTTCAAAAGATATATCTTCATTAGTTTTTCTTTTTTGACGATATACTCTGAGTACATACCTCTTGTCTTCACTTTCAACAAACAAAGAAGTATTTTCAATTCCTTGATTAATCGGTTTAAAAGAAAAGTTAGAAATTCCATAGGACTTTAAAATTAAAGCAACGGTATTATCTGTAATATTTATTTGATTATCAGAATGCATTTTCATATTTATATTATATCAAAACTTATCAATAAAACACTTAACCCTCTCAAGACATCAATCAATGGTGACCTCCAAGGACTTGAACTTTTGAATTTTTAACTTTTACATTGATATTCAAAGATAAATTTAATTTTTCAATCCTCAGGGTCTAGAACCAGATTTTAGGTGAATCTAGAAAAACCTAGACTGTACCGGTCTATTTTTTAGTCGCTGACTGCTGGGTCCTTCCCACGATTCGAACCGTTCGGGACTAGAACCAATTAAATAACAAATTACTTATATTTTAAATACTTTTTTACCTAACATAACCAATAAGAAAATACCAAGCATTAACAGGACAATCGTTCCACCTGTGGAAAGATTGAAATAGTAAGAAATAAATATACCAGACACAACTGAAAGTATTGAAATTATTTCTGAATATATAATTGTTCTCATAAAACTTTTTCTTAATTGAAGAGCTGTTACAACGGGGATAACTATAAGTGCTGTAATGAGCAATATCCCGATAATTGGTATTGCTAGAGAAATAGTGAGTGCCACAAGCATTATAAAAAGAGTATTTATAAATCGTACTGGCAATCCACTAACTTTTGCTGATTCTTCATCGAAAGTAATATAGACAAGTTCTTTGTAAAAAAGAATAATAAGGACGACAATAATTATTGCAAGAATAAAAATGGTTAAGACATCGTTTGTTGTTACTGTAACAATACTACCAAAGAGATAGTTAAGTAAATTTGAATTAAAACCCTTTCCTAAACTAAGTAATACAGTTGCAAGAGCAAGACCTCCAGATAAAAATAGAGCAAGTGCTGATTCTCCATAAATATGTTTTGTATTTCTTAATTTTTCTATTCCAACAGACGAAAGTGTTGTCACTCCTATTGTGGTTATTATTGGATTCCATCCAAAAAGAAATGCCATAGCAACTCCTGCCAGTGATATATGAGAAAGAGTATCAGCTATTAAGGAATAACGTCGCAATACAAGGAAGATACCAATAAGCGGAGCAATAAAAGCCACGATTATTCCTGCCTCAAGTCCTCTTAATATAAAACTGTATTGAAAAATTTCTAGCATATTATGAATTAATTATTCCATGTGATTTTTTAAATAAATCATCAATTGATTCGTGAAAGACTAAAGTATTGTCTTTAATACAAGCCACGTGCATGGCTTCATTCGCCATACTCTCTATGTCATGGGTGACTATAACAATAGTAAGATTGAGTTTTTCATTTAAGTCATGAAGCAATTGATAAAACTTTTCTTTAATATCTTTTTCCACTCCGACTGTTGGTTCATCAAGGAAAATTATTTCAGGATCTCCAGCTAAAGCTCGAGCGATAAATACACGCTGTTGTTGACCACCAGAAAGATCTCCGATGGGGCGATCAATGTAATCTAGCATATCAACATTTCTTAATGCCTCAGTTACTTTTTGTTTATCTTCTTCTGTGATTCTGTGAAATAATCCACGCTTGCCATATCTACCCATTGATACCACTTCTAAAACTGTTACAGGAAAATTGTTATCAAAATTAATTACCTTTTGAGGAACATATCCAACCTTTGACCAATCTTTAAAGACAGATATATCTTCTCCAAATAATTTAATGTTTCCAGATTCTGGAGAAAGAAGCCCTAGGATTATTCGAAGTAGTGTTGTTTTACCAGATCCATTACTACCAACAACTCCTAGATAATCACCCTTATGAATTGATAAATTCACATCTTTAATAACCACTTGGTCATTATAAGAGAAAGAGATATTTGAAACTTCTATAATACTTTTTGTGTGATCTACTGTGTGCATTGTAATGCTATCTTTAAGTTTACTAGATTACTTCTCATTTCACTAAAATAATCCTTACCCGAGTTAATTTCATCTTCTGTTAACCCTTCTATAGGATTTAAGACTAGTGTTTGTGCTCCTATTTCTTTTGCTATTGTCTCAGATAATTTTGGGGAAATCAAACTTTCAAAGAAAATATATTTTACATTATTATCTTTAGCAAATTTTGCAATTTCTGACATCTCCTTAGATGAAGGTTCTTCTTCTGTTGATAGCCCAGCAATAGAAACTTGATTGAGCCCATAAGCAGAAGCAAGGTAAGCAAAAGCAGAGTGAGAGGTTATGATATTTTTACTTCCACAAGTTACTAATCCTTTTTTAAACTCTTCATCTAAAACACTTAATTTATTTTTTAGAATTTCGGCGTTAGATTTGTAGTATGACGAGTTACTAGGATCCGAAAGAGAAAGTCCAGATTCTATTTTATCAACCATTTGACGAGCGAGTACAGGGGAAAGCCAAATATGTGGATCTATACCATCATGATTATGACCTTCTTCAGCAGATTCTTCATGTTCTTCCTCTTCCACTACTGTTTTTGTTGTTAGACCATCTCCAGCAACAACAACTTTGGTTTTATCTTTGTTCAAATTACTTTGGACATTTTCACTCCAGCCCTCTAATCCTCCACCATTTAAAACAAGTAAATTACTATTTTCAATACTTGCAATATCACGAGCAGTAGGTTCATATTCATGAGGCTCAGCTCCAGCAGGGGTTATATTTGAAACCACAGCCTTATCTCCTACAATTTGTGAGGTAAAGAAATAAAGAGGATAGAAGCTAGTGACGACTTTTATTTTAGACGAATTATTTGTTTCTTTTTGACCAAAATTTAATAATGCGACGATAATGATAACTGCAAATAAAACAATACCGCCTGCTAATAAAATCTTTTTGTTATTCATATATTTTAATAATTGTTAATTAATAAGACCTTTTATAATTGTTAATCATTTACATTTAGGATTATATACTATACGAATTATAATTGCAAATAGTTAACATTTAGTATAATATGTAAGTATTATGGTAAAAGATTTTAGCAGTATTCTAAAAGATAAAGGATTCAAAGTAACCCAAACCCGCTTAGATATTCTTGGTATCTTTTCAAATGACTGTAAACCGATAAATGCCGAATATATTTACAAAATACTCAAAAATAAAGGGGTTAATTTAGTAACAATATATAGGACACTCCTCTCTTTTGAGAAAGTGGGTATTTTGAAACGAGTAGATTTACATCAAGAATCTGTTTATTATGAACTTATAGGAGATCATCACCATCATCATATTATTTGCTTGCACTGCAAAAAAGTTTATAATTTTGATGGATGTAACGAAGATGCAAATTCATTAATTTCTAAGGCTCTTAAACAAAACAAGGATTTTGATTCCATCTCACATCATTCTTTTGATTTATTCGGAATCTGTAAAAAATGTTCAAAAAATGAAAAATAAAAATACATACAATATCATAGGTAGTTTAGTTGTTGCCATAGGGTTAATCACTTTTGGCGTTTACGCTACAAAATGTCATGGAGCCGAATGCAAGGTTCCAAAAACGGAAGTAAAAGAAGAACAGATAGTTTCTAAAATGAATCCCGGAGTTATTAATCAACAAGTAGAAAATAATGAAATTGTTCTTCTAGATGTAAGAGAAGATTCTGAATGGAATGATGGACATATCAAAGGTGCTAAACATATTGCATTAGGAAATTTAAATATTGATACAACAAAAGGAATATCAAAAGACAAACCTCTTTATGTATATTGCAGATCTGGTAAAAGAGCTGGGGAAGCAGAATTCAAATTAAAAGAATTAGGTTTTAGTAAGGCAGAAAAACTTGGAGGAATAATAGAATGGCAAGAAAATGGAGGAATCCTTGTTGCAGAGTAATATATCTTTAAATTCTAACTAGAAAACAGCAATTATTTAATTGCTGTTTTCTAGTTTAAGAGGGTTGACGAGATATCGTAGTGGGTATATACTCATAATAGATAGTAGATGTTTGGTCGAGCTATCTATTAAAAACTAATAAATTATATAAATATTATGCCTAATTTAGATGGAACAGGACCTAATGGTCAAGGACCAAGAACTGGTCGTGGAATGGGACGAGGATGGGGGTGTTGTGGTGGGTGCAGATGCGGGAGAGGTTTTGGATTTAGAAGATTCTTTTCTCGTAAGAACGATTTAGCCACATTAGAAGATCAAGAGAAAATGCTTGTTGAAGAACTAAATGCTATTCGTGAAGAAAAAGCATCTTTGGCAAATGGAGGTAAATAATACAAACCGACTTATTTGTACAGATAGGTCGGTTTGTGAGATTTATATTTTATTAATTATTTAAATATATATGGTTGAAATAGTTCAAGAAGGGAATAAAACATTAAGAGAGATTGCAAAAGAAGTTCCTATATCTAAAATTAAAAGTGCTGAGATACAGAAAATTTTAAAAGATATGAATGAGGCACTTGATAGTCAAAATGATGGTGTTGCTATCGCTGCTCCACAAATAGGTGTATCTTTAAGAATTTTTGCTGTTTCTGGTAAAATATTTGATAAAGAATTTATGGATGGTTCTAGTAATTTCCAAAGTATTAAAACTCATAAAAATTTATGTTTTATAAATCCTATAATTACAAAGATATCAAAAGATAAAAAAGTAATGGATGAGGGATGTTTATCTGTTCGTCCAATATATGGGAAAGTTAGAAGAGCTACACGAGCTACAGCTGAAGCGTATAATGAAAAAGGAGAGAAATTTAAAATGAATGGATCTGGACTTTTAGCTCATATCTTCCAGCACGAGACAGACCACCTAGAAGGAATTTTATTTACAGACAAAGCTAAGGACTTAAGAGAAATCTTACTATAATATATAATAATACTATGCCAAGACCACAAAATTGTTTTTGCAAAAATATAAAATTTGAACCAAATGTAGTTTATTTTAAACCACAAGGTGTTCCTATGAGAGAATTAGAAATAGTAGAGGTTTCAATAGAAGAGATAGAAGCATATCGTCTTCGTCATGTAGAGAAATTAGAACAGATACAAGCAGGAGAAAAGATGAATACATCTACTAGTACATATCAAAGAATTCTTTATTCTGCATATGAAAAGATAGGAGATGCTTTGGTAAATGGGAAGGCAATTAAAATTATTAAACATAAATAATATTATTAATTAATAAAAATATATAAATTATATGAAAGTATTAAAATTTGGTGCAGTTTGGTGTTCAGGTTGTTTAGTTATGAAGCCTAGATGGAAAGAGATTGAGACTGAAAATCCATCACTACAAACACAGTATTTCGATTTTGATGTTGATAAGGAAATGGTAAAGAAATATAAAATAGATGAATCCTTACCCGCATTTATTTTTTTAGATAAAGAAGGCAACGAATTTTTAAGATTGAATGGTGAAGTTGAAAAGGATGAATTACTAGAAGTGATTAATAAAAATAAAGATAGATAATATGAAGAAGATTTTTACTATTTTAGGTCTATCTATTTTTATTTTCTTTGGAGCTTTTTCTATATCTCTTGCTTCAAATAAAGTAGATGCATATCTATTTTATGGAAATGGATGCCCCCATTGTGCTAAAGAAATTAAGTTCTTTAATAGTATTAAAGATAAATATCCAGATTTAAATGTTACTGGTTATGAAGTTTATTATAGTCAAGAAAATTCTCTTTTGATGCAAAAAGTGGCTAATTATTTAGGAGCCGAAGGTGGCGGTGTACCATTTCTAATTATTGGAGATAAATATTTTGTTGGATTTGGAGAAGAATCATCTCCAGTAGAAATAGAAAGTAGAATCAATGAATGTCTTGTAGGTCAATGCTCAAATAACGTCGGTGGTATTTTAGGATTTAAAAATGAAAAAGTTAATCCTATGATACAAGAAGAATCTATTAATACAGAGATTTCTAATGAGGATGTAATTCCATATAAAGAAATAAATACAGAACTGAAAGAAAATGAAAAAATAATTAAATTACCATTTTTAGGTAATACGAATATACATAAATTATCACTGCCTGTTCTCGCTATATTAATGGGATTACTAGACGGCTTTAATCCTTGTGCTATGTGGACTCTCCTTTTCCTTATAAGTCTTCTTTTGGGAATGAATAATAGAAAAAGAATGTGGACACTTGGAGTCGCTTTTATTGTCGCCTCTGCTTCTGTTTATTTTATTTTCATGTCAGCTTGGCTCAATCTAGTTCTATTTTTAGGACTCATAATTTGGGTTAGATTGGCGATTGCATTTCTAGCTTTATTTGGTGGAGGTTATAGTATTAGAGAATTTTTTGTTAACAAAACAGATGGATGTAAAGTTACAGGTAGTGAAAAAAGACAAAAAGTTTTTGAAAAATTAAAAAATATAGTCAAACAAAATAATTTATGGATTGCTTTAGGTGGCATAATACTTTTAGCTTTCTTGGTAAATCTTGTTGAACTTATATGTTCTGCTGGATTACCAGCTGTGTTTACTCAAGTCTTGGCAATGAATAATCTATCTACATGGGGATACTATTCACACATCTTGCTCTATATTTTCTTCTTTATGATAGATGATCTATTTGTGTTTTTTATAGCAATGATTACTTTGAAGATGACTGGCATAACTACAAAATATGCTAAATATTCTCATTTGATCGGAGGAATATTAATGGTCATAATAGGAGTACTTTTAATATTTAAACCAGAGTGGTTAATGTTTGGATAAATTTCAGAACGTCTAGTAATGGCGACCTCTAAAGATTAGAACTTTTTGTTTTTTAACTTTTAGATTGATATTTAAGGATATATCAAGAAAATAACCCATCAAGGTCTAGAACTAGATTTTTAGCGTTTTCTAAAAAACCTATACCGTATCGGTCTATTTTTTAGTCGCTGACTTTTGGGTCCTTCCCGCGATTCGAACCGTTCGGGTCTAGAACTGAAATAATTTATCAATGGTAGTTTTAAGTGCTTCTGCTACATCATGAGCCAATTGTAATGATGGATTATATTTATTTTGTTCAAGAAAAATTATAGTCTCTCTTCTTACCTTGGCCTTTTTTGCAAGTTCTTCTTGTGTAATATGTAATTTATTCCTTAATTCTTTTATATTATTTTTCATATTTTATTTACATTCAATAGAAGGAATATCAAAACTTGGATTACCATGTTTTATCCATTGCCCATCTTTGCAAATCCAATTATCTTCCCCACTGAAAAACCTAATACTAAAGAAAGCGATAAATATTGCTAATATAATCACAAAAATAATATATTTCTTTTTGTTCTTTGAAAATGTTTCCTTATTATAAAATCGGAATATTATGGAATATATAAACATAAGTAAACAAGTAGAGTATGCGAGTGTCATACCAATAGGTTCATAAGAGGGATTTATATTTCTAGAAGCATATAAGATAAGCATCGCAATCACAGCAACCCAAGAATATATTTGTATTGCTAAGAGTGCAGATTTACCACCTAAGGTCATATCTCTTTCGTCTGAAATTATATCTTTAACCTTACGACGCAGTAGAAGAAGAACAAGTGATGCAATAATCAAAGTAATTATGGGTATAATGTAATTACCCAAAACTATTGATTGACCAAAAATTATAGCGATGATGACTGTTATTACTAATCTTATTTTTTGATATTGTTTATTTGACATATTATATATGTTAATTATTTATAACATTATCTATGTTATATAATTCTAACATTAAAGTCAACCCCGTCACATATAGACAAAAAATAAACTAATCAACCTGACCTAAAATAACAACGTAATTTTTACTATATTTCTTAGCACACTTAGGACATGTGGTATACCACATATACCACTTTTTGATATTTAAATTTTGAGACTTTGCATAATTCTTAAAATCAAGACACCATTTATCTGTATCAGTAAATTTACCTTCATAGACCTTGCTTAAAAATTTACCAGAAATATTTACATTATCAGCATTAGATATCTCTTTGTTCACAGAAAGATATATATCCATATTCCATCTTGAAGTATGATCAGATATACACATATTATCTTCTAAAATAGCACCTTGCCCTTCTATCTTTTTCATAGCTTTGACTATTTTAGAACCAAAGTTCAAAGGAAAGTAGAAAAAGGTACAAATTTTTTCTTTGATAAATTTTTTATTATTCCATTCTAATATTTTGTTATCCCAAGGTAATGGATTAAACTCTGGGCAACATATTTTATTTTGTTCCATAATAAATAATTATATCTTCTCTTATTAAAATAACCAACCCTCTAAAGACATCTACTAATGGTGACCTCCAAGGACTTGAACTTTTAAGTTTTAAGATTTTAAGTTGAGATTAAAAGATATAATTGAATTTTGAGGCTCTAGAGTCTAGAACCAGATTTTAGGTGAATCTAGAAAAACCTATACCGTATCGGTCTATTTTTTAGTCGCTGACTGCTGGGTGCCTACTGGGATTCGAACCCAGACTGAGAGTTCCACAAACTCTAGTGCTAACCATTACACTATAGGCACCATGGTTATGTTTTCACCCTATATATAAACATGGAGTGATTACACAGTTATACCAAAAAAACGACCATAAATCCAGGCCTTCGAGGAGTTTTTATTTTTTGGCTCTTATTTACAAACTACACCAGTTGGAGGAGCAATGAGTTCTTTTGTGGTACCAGTATTATCCAAACAATAAAAATATTTATATACAGGAGCAGGAACAGATGTTAAATCATAGTTATCAGATATTGGAATCGCGAAAGACCATGCCTGGGAAGTGGAGTAACAAGAACCTACTCCATTTGTTGTTTTTAAAATATCATTCAATAACATTGAAATAGAACTAACTGCGGCTGTTGAACCTTTGGTATGACCGACAGGAGAGAATAGAGAACCAGAGGTAGGATTCATACAGCTCCCTTTCAAATTGGAACTTTTACCATAAGATCCTT
>Ga0209800_10001438_pt1 | contig 24914 bp, 23 predicted proteins | sample Higcelweek8metaG_FD_187174 | JGI IMG/M metagenome (GOLD analysis project Ga0209800, IMG submission 187174) | Freshwater pond sediment microbial communities from the University of Edinburgh, under environmental carbon perturbations - High... | ecosystem: Environmental > Aquatic > Freshwater >...
CTCATCGAGCCTGCTTATGCATTCACGACCAGAGGAGATTGCATGAACATCTAAATTCTCATTTACTGAAAGAAATTTGTGCATTACTTTTAGAAACATGTTGTTGTCGTCGACAACAAAAACTTTGTACTTCTTCTGAGCCATTCCAGTTGTATTTTTGACTTCGGAACTAATTTCCGGAGCGGTGGATAAATCTGAGTTTTTAAATTAGAACTAAGTTAGTCTCTTTTCTATCGAGAATCAATAGAATTGTCCCAAATTTATATTTTATGTCCCAAATTGAAACACATTGATAAAACCCAATATTTACATATTTCAGATAATGAGTTAATTGTGAATTTGGCATTGGAATTGTTCTAATTGGTATAGTAGCCGGGACCGGTTATTTTAAAAGATAAAATTTGACAGATACTTAGGGAATAGATAGGTTGAATAAAAGTTAAGATTAGAGGTTTTAGTTTAGGTTGGTTTTTTTTAGAGGATAGATGAGAATGTAAAATTAATTGAAGAGAACGATTTTTGGAGATGAAATTAGTTTTACTGTGTTTGGGGGGTAAAGTGCAGTCTGAAGGGGCTGCACTTTTTTTATATCCTATTCTGTGGAAAACGGAAATTCAATAATACCAAATCTCAGGAAAAAATCGGGAATGAAATATTAGGACTTAAAAATAGCAGTAGCTGCAGCCTTGAATACAGCACTTAATCATCGTCGTGAATCTTAACTTCAAAAACTTGCATTCATCGTTCCCTGTCCCATACCTGAAATATTTGTCCCAAAAAGAATCACTTTAATTCGTTCAAAATACGTAACATATTGTATTGTAGATTGTTGCTGTTTTGGCACTTATCTTGTTTTCTTTAAATCAAGAAAAGAATAAGATTTAACATTTTCAAGGTTCATTTTTTATTGATAAAATCAATCGTCTTAAAAAAGAGATTCATAGTGGTTTTGTTTAGGTTTAGTTATTAGGGGGTTGATTAATTGGTTGAGGTTAGCTTACATTTTTCGATGATTAGAGGGGAACATTTGGAAATCATAAATGTAAGCACATTTTACTAAAGGGTGCAGTTCATGGCTGCACCTTTTTAACTGGAAAAGGGAGAATAGTTAGATAATTTACTTGGGTCAAAAGGGAAGGTTGAATAGAGAAAAGCCTTTTAGCTTTTAATCCGAAAAATGAAAGACAATGATAAAATTAAAACCAGAATGCTTCGGAAAATGCAATGATTGTTTTTTTTATTTCATTAACGGATGTATTGCAATGCCTGGCGAAGATTGTTTTTTAATGATTAATCAGAAACAAGCAGTCTTGATCGTCAATAACAAAAACAGATTTGATATACCGGATCAAATCACCTATAAATTGGTAAAGAAATTTCCGGCTGTTGAAAATAATGTTGAGTATTAATCCTTATTTCTAAAGAGATGAAAAAATCCTTCTTTATTTTGTTTAGCACCATCGCGGCCAATCGCCCTTATGACGTAGAAATATACCCCGGGAGAAGCCATACGGCTCCCGATTTTACCATCCCATACCGAATGCTCGTACGTGTAATCTCGGCCGCGTATGTTGCTGTAACTCCACGAATGCACCAAGCCGCCCCAGCGGTTGTATATGTGAATCGTCATACTTTTTAGCGACTGGGATTTTACAACAAACACATCGTTCATGCCATCTCCGTTTGGTGTAATTACATTGGGTGCCTCAACAAGCGATTCAAACACATCAATATAGGTGCCCGATTTCATGTGTAAGGTATCATAGCAATTACCCGTGGTGGGATTTACATGAACAGTTATAACTTTTACCAGATATTTACCTGTCCATTCATATTCATAAACTGGCGATTTTTCAAGTAGCACAAAGTCAATACTATCAATAGGGTTGCCGTCATTCTCTTCAGTCTCCAACGATAAAATTGAATCACTTTTGTAAAAGCACCAAAGAATTGAATCGTAGTTGATTGAACTATTGTTAAACGTAACTTTCAACACGGCTTCGCCTTCCATAGGGTCAGCTTCGAATCCCGATTTTGGAACTTTCGAAATATAATCGACGCTTCCTTTTCCTATGCATTCAAACTCATCGGTAATTGTAAGGTTGAATGGTATAGGATCTTCGCTGGGTATTGGTGGTGAATAAGGATTTTGAACATAGTATTCCATATCATCACCCTTCCAATAAAAAGCAAATGGTTTATTGGTTCTTCTGGTAATTTTCTCCCATTTTCCTGTCTGATTATCAAAATAAGAAAGCGGAGCTTTGGTGTAATCGGACCAAATTTGAAAACCGTCACAGGTAGAAGAAGAATCGGGAATTTCTGCTTTGGTAACCTCTATCCAGTTGTTAATTACATGGGCTTGATATTCTTTCACCGTACCTCCAGAATGGATGGTTACACGGTACAAGCCGTTACCAAGATTTGAGATGGTCGATTGAAGGGTGTCTTCTTTACTTATATATCCGTCAAAAGGGAGAAAAGTATTCGAAAGAGTATCGTATTTTTCCCAAATAAAAGAAGAGCTGTCGCCTGAATAAGAATTCGCAGTTAGTGCTCCATTTTCTGATTCCGGTCCGTCTGAGCAAAAAATATAAACATTTTCATCAAAGTGTATCTCTTTTTCATATTTTGCTAACGGAGCAGTAATTTGAGCATTCATCACCGTTGCTGTTGCCAATAAAAAAAGCATCAGCATGAAAATTACCTTTATTCTTAAACGAGCCATCTTTTGATTATTAAATCCATTCAAAATAACTCCATTTACCTTAAAAAATTGCATGTTGCTATTTTAAGTAAAATCAATGAAGTTCTGTACAAAATTAAAATTTTAACCGATAAAAGTCAGCTTATCTTTATACATCTGTTATTTTTGGATTTTTTAAATTCATAAAATTCAAATCCCTTTAAGAAAACTTCTTTTCAGCAGGTTGTTTGAATCGATAGAAACAAGAATTTTAATTTAAACTGCATATTCGATTGTAATGGATTACCCTTATCTAAAAGGATTGAATGGCCCTCAACGAGAGGCGGTTGAAAATTTTCTCGGTCCAAGCCTGGTAATCGCCGGAGCTGGTTCGGGTAAAACCCGTGTTTTAACGATGCGAATTGCCCATTTGATACGGATGGGAAACGCACCTTCTTCGGTGTTAGCCCTTACATTTACAAACAAGGCTGCTCGCGAAATGAAAGAACGAATTGCTGCTGTGGTTGGAAATGATATTGCCCGCTACCTATGGATGGGGACCTTTCACTCTATATTTGCGCGTATTCTCAGAATGGAATCTGAAGTAATCGGTTACCCTTCTACTTTCACCATTTACGACACTGCTGATTCGAAAAGCCTGATCCGAAGTGTTATCAAAGAGATGCAGCTGAACGACAAAGCCTACAAACCCAATGTGATTCTGGGCAGGATTTCTGCTGCCAAAAATAACCTGATTACGGCTTCGGCTTATGCGAATGACAGTATCTCGATGGAATACGACCGTTCTATTCAAATGCCAAGGATCGTTGATATTTACAAAGAATATGTCAAGCGATGTCGGGTCGCTGGTGCAATGGATTTCGACGATCTCCTTTTGAACACCAATATGTTACTGCATCAGCATCCTGATGTGTTGAGAAAATATCAGGATAAATTTCACTTCATTTTGGTCGACGAGTATCAGGATACCAATTTCTCGCAATATCTTATCGTAAAAAAACTGGCCGAAAAGCATAAAAATTTGTGCGTGGTTGGCGACGATGCCCAAAGTATATATTCGTTCAGGGGGGCCCGTATCGAGAATATCCTTAATTTTAGGAACGACTATCCGGGTTATCAAACATTTAAACTCGAACAAAATTACCGTTCAACCCAAACCATTGTCAATGCGGCCAACAGTATCATCAAAAAAAACCTGAGGCAATTGCATAAGGATGTTTTTTCCGAAAATGAAGAGGGTTTCAAACTAAAGGTGATGCAAGCCATTACCGACAACGAAGAGGGTGTTATGGTTGTTTCTGAAATCAATGAACACCGGTTGCGTGAACACGATCTTTTTTCAGATTACGCCATTCTTTACCGAACCAATTCACAGTCGAGGATATTTGAAGAGCAGTTGCGAAAACAAAACCTTCCATATAAAATATATGGGGGCTTATCGTTTTACGAGCGCAAGGAGATTAAAGATATGCTGGCCTATTTGCGTCTGATTGTTAACTCAAGCGATAACGAAGCACTGAAACGAATCATCAATTATCCGGCGCGCGGAATAGGTCAGACAACTCTGGATAAGCTTGAACAAACCTCGTTTCAGCAATCCATTTCAATATGGGAAATAGCCAATAATCCGGCGCAGTTTTCTGTTGATTTAAACAAAGGTACATTAGCCAAAGTGAATGGGTTCATTGAATTGATAAATACCTTCAGAAAACAATTGATCGAAACATCGGCCTACGAAGTAACGTTAATGGTTGCACGCCAAACCGGTATACTCGAAGATTTGTACCGTGATAAAACACCTGAGAACCATAGTAAATTTGAAAATGTTCAGGAGTTGTTGAATGCCATTCAGGATTTTTCGATTAACGCACTTGAAGAGGGGCGCCCAAACCGTTTGGAAAACTATCTCGAAGAGGTTGCCCTGCTCACCGATCAGGATACCAATAAGGAAGAAGACCGGAATAGGGTGACACTCATGACCGTTCATTCAGCCAAGGGGCTCGAATTTAAAAATGTTTTTATTGTTGGGTTAGAAGAGAAACTGTTTCCATCAAATTTTTCAGGTACAATTAGTCCAGAAAACCTGGAAGAAGAACGAAGGCTATTTTATGTGGCATTGACCCGTGCCATGAAAAACGCGTGGTTGTCGTATGCCAGGCAGCGATATAGTTGGGGACAGCTCAATTTTTGTGAGCCCAGCCGGTTTATAGGTGAGATCGATGAACAATATTTGATATTGCCAACGAATCAGAACATGCCTTCTTTTCTTGATCGTTCGAGCCAAAACTTCTTTTCAGAGAGGAGTTTCGAAAGAAAATCCTCAACATCCGAGCCGCCGAAAAGAACGATTGGAGGGACAACGATTCCTCAGTTTAACGAGCGGCTGACCAAATTGCGGCAAGCTGTTGCCCGCCCGTCATTTGAAGCCGATGATGCCACCTTGATCGATGTTGGTTCGGTTGTAGAACATCAGCGTTTTGGACGGGGAAAGGTGATTGAAATGGAAGGTGTTGATTCCAGCAGAAAAGCAACAGTATTGTTCGACAACTCAGGAAGGAAACAACTTCTTTTAAAATTTGCCCGGTTGCGAATAATTCAATAAAATCAAAGACTCGATAAAATAAATCAAACCCCATTCAAAAGCACGACTTAATTGTTGATCTAACAAATAGTTTACTAAATTTGCAACGGGTAGTTTAGAAAAGCATGATTACCTAATTGTTCGCCAAATTTTTAATCGATTTATTTTTTTTTTACCAATTTATATTTGATGGAATACAATACCAGTCTTAAAAAATTGAAACTAGCCGAATACGGCAGAAATATTCAAAACATGGTAGACTATACCATGAACATAGAAGACCGTGCCACACGAAATGCCGCCGCTCAAAGCATTATTGATGTCATGGGGAATTTGTACCCCTATTTGCGCGACATCCCCGATTTTAAACACAAGTTGTGGGATCACCTGGCCATTATGACCGATTTTGAACTTGATATTGATTATCCGTATGAGCCGCCTACACCAGCTGTTCTTGGGGGTAAGCCTCATAAGATTCCTTACAACAATGGACGGATCGCTTATAGACATTATGGACGGATCGTAGAGATGATGATCAAACGGGCTGCTGAATATGAAGAAGGACCCGAAAAAGATTCACTGATTCAGATGATTGCAGACCACATGAAGAAATGTTACCTCACCTGGAATAAAGAAACCGTTGAGAATGATAAGGTCATGGCTGATTTTAATGAATTATCTAAAGGAAAGATTGATGTTCCGGAAGATTTCCAACTTACTGAGACAAAAGATTTAATGTTCTCAAAAAACAATAAGAAGAAACAATTTATTCCTGGTAAAAAAGGTCAGGGCTACAAAAAAGACCCACGGAAAAATTAAAAAACTGATTAACAAACCAACTTCCCTTTTATGGCAACATTTATAGTAGAAGGAGGCCATTCGATGAGAGGGGATCTAAATCCCCAGGGAGCTAAAAACGAAGCTCTTCAGGTAATATGTGCTACTCTTTTGACCGAAGAAAATATTACAATTAAAAATATTCCCGAAATTAGGGATGTTCTAAAGCTGATTGATATTTTAAAGGAAGTTGGTGTCGATGTTATTCGGGTTTGTAAAGGGGAATATATCTTCAACGCAAAAAACATCAACCCCGAGTTCCTTAAATCGGAACGTTATTATAAACTTGCTGCCAGTTTGCGGGGTTCTATAATGATCCTCGGACCCATGTTGGCAAGGTTTGGTAAAGGATTTATTCCTCAACCTGGTGGTGATAAAATCGGGCGTCGTCGATTGGATACGCACTTCATCGGATTTCAAAAACTTGGGGCTGAATTCATTTTTAATGCCCGTGAGAAATGTTATGAGATTTCTGCCAAACAACTGAAGGGAACTTATATGCTCCTCGACGAGGCTTCGGTTACCGGAACGGCGAATATTATCATGGCTGCCGTCATGGCCAAAGGACTAACTACCATTTACAATGCTGCTTGCGAACCCTATATTCAGCAACTTTGCGACATGCTTGTTTCGATGGGAGCTAACATTTCAGGAATTGGATCAAATTTGCTCTTCATCAATGGTGTAGATTCGCTTTCGGGATGTACACACACAATTTTGCCCGACATGATTGAGATTGGCAGCTTTATTGGGTTAGCAGCAATGACCAATTCTGAAATAACCATTAAAAATGCAAGGATAGATAAACTGGGACTTATTCCTACTTCATTTAAAAGGTTGGGAATTAGCCTTGAATATCGTAATGATGATATATACGTTCCAGCACAGAGCCATTACGAAATCGAGAGTTTTATCGATGGTTCCATCATGAACATTGCCGATGCCCCCTGGCCGGGATTAACCCCTGACTTGTTGAGCGTATTTTTGGTCGTAGCGACACAAGCCAAGGGTAGCGTACTTATTCATCAGAAAATGTTTGAAAGCCGCTTGTTCTTTGTGGACAAACTGATCGACATGGGTGCACAGATTATTCTATGTGACCCGCACAGGGCTACAGTTATCGGCCTTGACCACAAGACTATATTAAGACCTACAACAATGGTTTCTCCCGATATCAGAGCCGGTGTTGCCCTACTGATCGCAGCTCTTTCTGCTGATGGAGTCAGTAAAATTCATAATATTGAACAAATTGACCGTGGTTATGAAGACATCGGATCGAGGCTCAATAACATTGGTGCAAATATTCAACGGGTTGAATAATCATCTTACCCATTTTATTTTAACATGAGCAAAACTTCAAAGAAAAAGATATCCCCAAGGGAAATCAACAATCAAAAACGGAAGGAGCTTTTTAAAGAACTGCTCCCTTTAATGAAATCATTTGGACTTTGGATCATTCTGGTGGTTTTTGTAGCCTGGGACTATACAAACCACCGGTGGTTCTCGATGCTTTTTGTTGATTTCACTACGTACCTTTCGTATGGATTAGCTAAAGCGATGTTCCTTCCTGCCAGAATCCTTGGCGATGGATCAAGCATGGTTTCAACGTTGGTTGTAAACTATAAATCGATTCAAATCAACAATTATCCTATGATCGTTGAGCTTGAGTGTTCGGCATACCATGCCTATATTGCCATGATTGCTCTTGTTGCTTTTTCAAAGTGGAATCTAAAGCAGAAACTAATTATTGGTTCTGTTTTGTTTGGCTTATTAGCTATAATCAACTCATTTCGAATAGTTATGCTTGGTGTTGTAGGCCGCATGTTTCCCGGTATTTTTAACCTGATGCACGATTATGTATGGAACATCCTGCTTGTCATTATCATTTGGGGGCTTTGGGAATTAGCGAATAAAAAAATGAACAAACTATCAGAACAATCATTGTGAAGAACGTAGTTAGAAATAGTGTATTTGTTGTAGCAAGCATCCTGTTTTACTTGTTATGGTCCAATGGAGGTGATCAATTTTATGGTAAAATGGTAACCTTTGGAATTGATAAAGTAACGTCAAGGGTTTCCTCAATTGAAAAAGCTGAAATCATCCAATATAAAGAACAGGAAAAGACCATCATCTATTGTCACTATCCCGATCGGAAAACAAACATCTCCCTTGAATTTTGCCTGCCCATTGTTTTATTATTGGCATGGCATTTGTCTCTTTTCTTCGACAAACGAATTAATGCGAAAACGGCGTTGAAAATGTTTGGAATCAATTTTTCGATTGTATATTTTTTGCAAATTCTTTTTCCCTTGTTGCTTTTTAATATCAGCCAGTCGAAGGTTAAGTCGGTTGGGTTCTTTATAGGGTTACAAGTTTTTGGTTTTATTGTGTTTTTTCTGATTCTGAAAGATTCTTTAGTGATTAAATATAAATATTCAACAGCCGACATAAACCAACAACAGCCAAAAGGTGTTGTATAAAAGGCCATAAAAAATTAGAAATAATGAGAAGAGTTTTAGTATTCATTTTGCTGACAGGGATTGTTTCCCTTTTCAACCTGACACAGGTCAATGGGCAAACCCAAGAACCAGTTATAGGAATTAACATTGGGAATAAAGCGCCTGATATTGCCGAAAAAGGTGTCAACGGAGAAGTTTTTAAACTATCTGACCTGCAAGGGAAGTTGGTGCTACTCGATTTTTGGGCATCCTGGTGCGGGCCTTGTAGAAGAGAAAATCCTTCGGTCGTTGCTGCTTATCAAAAATACAAGGACACTGAGTTTAAAAATGGAAAGGGTTTTGCCATTTACAGCGTTTCACTCGACCAAAACAAAGAAGCATGGGTTGCTGCAATTGCCAACGATAAACTTGAGTGGCCATCGCATGTGAGCGATTTAAAAGGCTGGTATGCAAAATATGCCGGTGTTTACAGGGTTAACAGTATTCCTTCAAATTTTCTGATTGATGGGAACGGTACAATCATTGCAAAAAATCTGAGAGGCCCCATGTTGGAAGATGCACTGAACCAAATGAAAAAATAGCGTAAGAGAACCTGCAATAAGCAATCAAGCATAACTGACGTAATTTTCAATATCAGATAGAGAAAGTCACTTGAAAGTGGCTTTTTTTGTCACGTTATGTCCATGGTTGATGTCAATATGACTGACAACGGCTTTTGGCAGAATATTTGTAATTTTGTGCCTCGAATTGAATAAATAGGTAGACGACAAAAAACAGTATAGATATGGATGAAGAACAAGTAGGAAAAGAAACTGTTGTTGAAGAAACTAATGCTCAGGAAGAACCCGCGCATAAAGAAAACCCTTCACAAAAAGAAGGGGTTTTCAATAAAAGATCGAAAAAACTTAAAACAGACAAAACTGCTGAAATTATCGAGGGATTGGAAAATTCTCTTGCACAAAAAAATGACCAATACTTGAGACTTCAGGCAGAATTTGACAATTATCGGAAACGTACCCTCAAGGAAAAAATGGAGTTGACTAAATCGGCCGGCGAAAATATTTTAATTAATATCCTTCCTGTGATCGACGATTTTGAACGCGCGATGAAAGCCATGGAAACTTCGACGGACGTTGCTTCTGTAAAAGAAGGAATTGACTTGATATACAAGAGGTTTTCTGATTTTATAAAAATGAACGGAATTAAGGAAATCGAAGCCAGAGATAAAGATTTTGATACCGATTTACATGAAGCTATAACAAAAATTCCTTCACCATCCGAAGAGATGAAGGGGAAAGTTGTTGATGTGGTTCAGAAGGGATACATGTTGAGTGATAAGGTGATTCGTTTTGCCAAGGTGGTTATAGGAGAATAAAGAAATATTTTAAAATGAGCAAACGCGATTATTACGAAGTGTTGGGAGTTTCAAAAGACGCTTCAGCTGATGAGATAAAAAAAGCATATCGAAAAAAAGCCATACAATTTCACCCCGATAAAAATCCGGACGATAAAGAATCGGAGGAGAAATTTAAGGAAGCTGCTGAAGCTTATGATGTATTGAGCAATCCCGACAAAAAACAACGATACGATCAGTTTGGTCATGCCGGAATGGGAGGCGGAAGTCAGGGATTCAGTGGTCAAAACATGAATATGGACGACATCTTCTCGATGTTTGGTGACATATTCGGTGGTCATTTTGGCGGTTTTGGCGGTTTCGGTGGAGGTAATCGCGGACGCTCGCAACATGTTAACCGAGGTCAGAATTTGCGTGTAAAGGTTAAACTTAACCTGCTGGAGATTGCAAAAGGCGCTGAAAAGAAAATTAAGGTTAAGAAATATGTGAATTGTGAAAGCTGTCACGGTACCGGAGCAAAGGACGGATCATATTCAACGTGTTCAACCTGCCATGGAAGTGGCCAGGTTACCCGTGTTTCAAATACTTTTCTCGGTCAGATGCAAACAACCTCGGTTTGTCCTTCATGTGGAGGCGAGGGAAGAATGATTACCAACAAATGTACATCGTGTTATGGTGAAGGAATTGTTCAGGGCGAAGAGGTTATTACACTGAATATACCTGCCGGTGTTGCCGAAGGGATGCAGCTTTCGATGAGTGGAAAGGGAAATGCTGCCCGAAGGGGAGGCGTAAATGGCGACCTGATAATTTTAATTGAGGAAGAAGAGCATCCCGAATTGATTCGCGATGAACACGATTTGATTTATAATCTGTTCCTAAATATTCCTGATTTAGTACTGGGGATAACGGTTGAAATCCCAACGGTTGACGGGAAAGTAAAAGTGAAGATAGATGCCGGAACCCAGCCCGAAAAAATATTGCGGTTAAGAGGGAAGGGCCTTCCCGATGTCAATGGATACGGCAAAGGTGATATTTTGGTGAAAGTACATGCTTGGATACCAACGCGGCTAACTTCTGAAGAGAAAAAGCTATTTGAGAAATTGGGACAATCGCCCAACTTTCAGGGTTCTCCGCAAAACGGACCTAACAAAAAAGATTTCTTCGAAAAAATGAGGGGGATGTTTGAGTAATTCCTAGAAATAGATTGAATAGGGTGTAATTTTCCCTTTTGAGTTTATTTCCAACGTTGGGAAAGGTATCTTTATAAAATTCAATCCTGAAAATACAGCTTTTAAAAACCTTGAATGGGTTGGGATTTTTTCCCAATCAACATCGAGTGAAACTAAAAATTGGCGGGTGCGATCGTACGATGGGAGTTTGTGTCCATGATAATAGGTCTTATTTTTGAATTCACCCAACATGCCATTGGAACTGTAACCCACTGCAATGTTTATCCAGGGAGGTAAAACATCTTTCAAAAAAAGTTTATTGGCATTCATCGAAAGCCAGAAACTATGACCATTATAATCGTAAAAAAAACCTTCAAACGCATTATCTCCCAAATATCCGTAAGCGTTTTTGGCTATTTCAGAACCGGAATAACTGATTTTAAACCTCGCAATCTGTTCATCAAACAACAGTTCCTGTCCAATCAGTAATGCGCTGCCTGCTGTGTTCGCAATGATGTCGCTCCACGAGAAACCCCATCCTTCATACATTCCATCAAAAATTTCGATGGGTGCCTGCATGATAAAGCCCATCGTTCCTCCGTAAAGAAGCGCCTTGTTCTTGCTTACTCCGGCCTTTCGTAACCAGTTGTATGCAATATAACTTTCGCCGTATGCAGCAAATGCATGACCGCATTTGTCTATTTGAAGATACCCTTTACTGTCGTTGTAAAATTCAAACGGTACCCGTTCTTTATCCTTGTACCAAACAAACTGCAAGTAGGACATTCCTCCCAAATACACCGCACTTTCAGTAAGAATAGCCGTAGCAAGGATTTTTCTATTTATTGGTAACCTCGCCGTTGAATCAGCCGGTTGTTGAGCTTTGGCAAAAAAAGCTAAAGCAAGAAGAATTAAAGAAATTGCAAATGCTTTTCTTGTCATTTATTGAGATCTATTTTGTTGAGGAGTTCCTGGAGCCTTTCGAAATACTGTCCCACGTGGCTTCCATCAGCCAGGGCATGGTGTACCTGAACCGAAAAAGGCAACAATACTTTATCGCCTTCTTTGAAGTACTTTCCCCACGAAAGCCGTGGTACCGAATCATCTCTATTCAGACCGATAGTGTGCGACATGCTCGTAAACGAAACCCAGGGTATGCAGGTAATGTAAAGAAAATCGTCGCGCCCTTCCAATGGTGCAAAATCAAAATAAGTTTGTTGGTTGACCGATTGATGGCGAGCTTTTTCTACAAAGGCCGGCAGTGTATTCTCCATTTCGACCGTTACAAATTTGAAGAGCCCATCTTCTTCTCCAGCTATATCGGTAAACGAGGGATGTACCCGGTCGTGAATAATAACTTGCCCTTTTCGTATCCTATACCTGAAATTTTCGCACTGGTTTGCCGCTTCAGATGCGGCATACGTCATCGCGTAATAAAAGGGCCAACCATTTTCTTTTATGGAGGCAAGGAAAAGGGTAATGTCAATGTTGGCACAAATGTTATATTGAGGATAATCCATCCGGTAGAAGAAAGCAAAATGCTCTCTACGGTTCCATGTTTCAAGGTCAATTGTCTTCATTTTTGTCTTTGAGATTGAATTTTAAACGATGAATTTTTGTCAGAATCTCCTTTTTATTAAAGAAAGCTCTTTTCAATACTAAATATTCATTGATGTTACACTGCATTTTACAAATTTCATCACCAATGTCCGATTTTTTAAAAATTACATCAAACTTCGGACAAGGAAAAAACTCACATTCGCCGCAATTATCTTTCCCCATAAGGTGTTCACAGGTTGTGAGACCATATCCGCAATTGGGTTTTTTGTTACAGCCGGTACATTTGATCTCTTCAATGCCAATCACACGATCCCGAAACCCCAATTTGTGCCATAACCGGGCAACATTTTCAAGTTCGGTGATACTGTTGTTTTTTGTAGCTATGTATCGCGGACATTCCGAACAAACATCACCGCATACCGAAATAATTGATTCCATTGTCATTCAAAAATAAACTTCATTACCAATTGCAGACCTACCGTCATTAGCGCCACTATTAGCACCCAGGTTACCGCAAGTTTAAAATAGGCTGAACGTGGCTGATAACTGCGATAAAGCTTAGGCAACATGACAAAGGTATATGGAAGGTAGAGTAAAACAGATGTGACAACTGCTGGTGTATAACGCTGTAGTACAATAGCCGAGACGATATGTGGGAACAGTGCATTGATTAAAAAAACAGTGATAGTAACTGCAAATACATCTTGCTTGAGGTTCTCCTTTTTGCTCCATACAGTGAACAGGAAAATCAGCCACGCGATAACGGTTATTGACACGATAGACCAAACCATCGGTTGAGCAGTTGGCGGTGAAAATGGCAGGTTTATGTTGTCTGGAAAGGTGAAATGGGCATATCCAACCGACTCTTCAATGTTGTGAAGTGTAAATATTACCCCGCAAATTAGAAGTTGTTTGTTGTAATTCAGTTCATTCATTTTTCTGGTTGAATATCTCTGGAAATAATTTTCTCCGCAATTTGCACAGCATCCTTCACATAGTGGGCACAACGGATACGGAAGTAATCGAGTTCCATAATGCGGGCCATGCCTTCGGGAGTACTCATGTTCAATCCATCGAGCAGTTCGCGGCAACATACTGTTTGGTGTGTTTTTTTGAACTCAGTCATAAAATGCTTCGACATGTCGTAAGCACGGGCTTTGTCTTCATTGGTGCCATTTTCGCCCTTGCCATACTTTAACCCTATGGCCATGAGCGCTCCACTTACGGCCCCACACGTTTCTTGCATGTAAGCAATACCAGAGCCAAAAGGGCTGGCCAGTTTCAAAGCCAAATCTTTTTTTATTCCCAATTCTTCGGAAAAAACTGTTAATACCGACTGTGAACAGTTGTACTCATTACGAAATAAATCAACAGCTTGCTGTTGTTTGCTGGTAGTTTCAATAGTTTGATTCATAATGCTAAGTAAAATAAGAATGCTCAAACGCGGATGAGAATGGTCGTTTTTTTTATCTTAGGTAATGATTTCTTTTCTTTTGTTAAAGGATTTCTATATCGGATGATACATAAATTCATTTTGGTAGTTAGGTTTCAAGTTATTTACAAAAGGGTAATGTCAAGCTTTTCATAATTTTTAACTGAATCTACTCGAAGCAATTGTATGTTGTTTTTATTCATTCTAAATTAGTGGCATGATAAATAAGAAAGAAGAGAATCAATTTTCCGAAAAATATTTATAGCGCATAACCACAACGATATGGAAAAATTATTATCATACAATCCTGTGCTATTGGCTTTTCTTGCTACTCTTTTTACATGGGGGGTTACTGCTTTAGGATCGTCAATGGTTTTCTTTTTCAAATCAATCAACAAAAGAATATTGAACCTGATGTTGGGCTTTGCCGCCGGGGTGATGATTGCTGCAAGTTTTTGGTCATTACTTAGCCCTGCTATTGCCATGACAGAAGAACGGGGAGGTATTGCCTGGATACCAGCTGTTGTTGGTTTCTTGTCGGGAGGAGCATTCCTGCTTGTGGTTGACAAAACCTTGCCTCACCTTCACTTGGGATTGGCACGCGACAAGGCTGAAGGGATAAAGACATCGTGGCAGCGTAGCGTACTGCTTGTTTTAGCCATTACACTCCATAATATACCTGAAGGTTTGGCTGTTGGGGTTGCATTTGGAGCCCTGGCACATAATCCAGATATAGGAGTACTTAGCGGTGCAATGGCGCTTGCCATAGGAATTGGGTTGCAGAATTTCCCTGAAGGGGCTGCCGTTTCTGTTCCGTTGCGGCGCGAAGGCTTTTCCCGGCTAAAGGCATTTACATACGGACAATTATCCGGCATTGTTGAGCCAATTGCAGGTGTTATCGGCGCTTATCTGGTGCTGATGATTACACCGCTTTTGCCCTATGCCCTTTCATTTGCAGCTGGTGCTATGATTTTTGTGGTAGTTGAAGAGCTGATCCCTGAATCGCAAACCGGCAATGAGTCTGATCTTTCCACTGTAGGGGCTATGGTTGGTTTTGCTGTAATGATGGTACTTGATGTAGCGCTGGGCTAATTCTCTAGGCACTGAATAGTAACAATTTGAGATACTACATTATCGTCTAATCTTTTTTTAACTGTGTTAATCTACTGGTTTGGTTTGCAATGTCGACCAAATTAATTATTCTTTACTGTTTACATTGCCTTATTCTTCTCCAATCTTTATCTTTGGTTTACTTTTTGTTTGATAATTTTTTAAATAACTTTTATGAAAATACTATCATTTTTGGGTTTGTGTGTTGTGGCAACTGTGTTATTGGTATCCTGCGATCCGTTGGTAGAACAATCGTTCGATGAAACATTGCTTTATGGTAAATGGCAATCGAATACCTTGTTTTATAAGTATTTGGCCGATGGATCTGGTGCTACATGGGATACAGCCGACGATGTGACCGAGGCTGAGGCGCAGAACTTCACTTGGACACTTGTTGAGTCTGAACTCACACACATTCATGTTTTGGAGATGGGAGGCTCGGTGCCCAAGGTTTATACTGTTACTGAACTCACAGATTCAACGTTGGTCTATGAGGATGATTTTGGAAAAAACTTTTCATTCGATAAAGTAACAGAATAAGAATTAACTCTCCATGAAGAAAGCATTGAAAGTATTATTCATCACCATTGCTACGCTGCTGATAGTTGTAATTGTAACCATTAGCATCGCGTTGTGGTTTGTTTTCACCCCTCAAAAGTTGACACCTTTTGTTCAGAAACAGGCAGGAAAGTACCTTGCTTGTCGTTCAGAAATAGGGAAAGTGGAATTGACTTTCTTCAGTACATTTCCAAGTTTTGGGTTAAAGATCGACCACTTTGTGTTGATTAACCCGGTTGCCGGCGCACCCAATGATACACTAATAAACATGGATCAACTGGTGGGTATCGTCGACGTGGTTGCATGGTGGAAGCGAGATGAAATCAAGATCAGCGAACTGATCCTCAGCAAAGGGTCTATCAACATCTATTACGATAGCCTGGGCAATTCAAACTACAATATCTTTCAAATTGATACCCTTGCCACCGCAGAACCTCAACCCGAGAGCAAACCTTTTGAAGCCGGGTTGGAAAATATAAACTTTGAAAACGTCGATTTTTCTTACAACGATCTTTCAATGAAGCTAATTGCCAATATCTGCGATCTATCAGCCGAAATGAACGGAACATTGACGTCGGATATCCTCACCAGCAACATCAAGGTAGATCACAGCATCGTTTCGTTAGAGTATGATGGCGAGAAATACCTGAACAATGTTACAACCCACCTCGAAATGCTTTCTGATATCTCATATTCGAACATAATGGTGAATATCAAAGACGCATCGGGTACACTCAACGATCTGCCTTTTCATCTGAATGGTTCTTTGGCAGAAGAAGCTTCATCAGAAAATCTGGTATTTGGCTTGAAGTATAATGTTGATGCTTCGCCCATAGAACAATTGTTAAAAATGGTGCCTCCATCTTATAAGTCCTATTTCGAAGGCATTGAAGCTGGAGGTCTGCTCGCAATTGACGGGAAAATTTCTGGTATTTACAGCGATTCAACCATGCCGGTATTTGATAATCGGCTAGTGATGGAAAAAGGAACTGTGAAATACGAAGGGTTTCCTCTTCTGCTTCATGATGTGAGTGGCGATATTACAATTAGTACTGATATGACAGATACTAAAACTTTTGTTCGCATCGATCGGTTTGAAGCCAAAACACCTAAATCGTCTTTTAGTACGAAAGGAGTTGTGAATCAGTTGTTTTCGGATATATATTGCGATTTGACAACCGATGCCGACCTTACACTTGATGAATTCAACTCGATGATTCCGTCCGATATGAAAGTGGAACTCAAAGGGAATGCCCAGGGACAGGTGAAATCAGCCTTCTCGATGGTTCAGGTCGAAAAGATGCAATTTGAAAAAATGAAGCTCTCTGGGACCGTCACTTTTTCTGATTTTGATGTAGTCTACGACAGTATCATGCTTAAAACCGACCGTTCGAAATTGCAATTCGCGCTTCCTAATCCTAAAGCATCATCGAATAATACCCGGTTTGTATCTGTCAGTATTGCATCGGAAAACCTGAAGGCAGAGAAGTTGAACAGTTACGTCGCTATTCTTCAGAAAGCGCGTATCGACTTGGAAACTTCCGATATAAGGGATACGACCCGCATACCTGATTTGATCTGTTCTTTCAACATGGATTCATTATCTGCCGGAATGGATACAATGAGCATGTCGGTGAATAGACCCATTGGGAGAGTTATTGTGTCTCCTCGGCCCGATCAACCCGATCAGCCGCAAATCCGATTGACATGCAACACACGTCGCATGGATGCTCACATGGGTAAAAATGCGGTTTCGATAAATAAACTTCATTTCACAACCGACGTTGTGAATCACAGCGAACAAAAAGATATATTCCTGCAATGGCTGGTGAAAGGATTTTTGGACATGGAGCAGGGAAACATTACGATGGATGGGTTTTCGTACTCAATTGAAATCCCTTCTATAAAAATGGATTTTGCTCCCGAGGCATTGAATATTAAGGAGGGAAAACTGAAAATTGACAAGTCTGATTTTCAATTGACAGGTAATCTGGAAAACATTCTTTCCTATTATCGGGGCGATTCAATTCTTCGTGGAAATTTTAACTTCAAATCGAATACCACCGACGTTTTGCAATTAATGACCATGACCAATGGAATTGGGTATGATGAAGAAAATGAAGATACTATAAAAACAGATAACGCAGCTACAGGCCCCTACATGGTCCCGAAGGGAATGGATATCTCACTTAATGCCAACATCAGTCGGGCAACTTTTGGAATCGATACAGCCACCAATCTTAGCGGAAATGTACGGGTTTATGATGGTATTTTGCTGCTCGAAGATATGAAACTTACAACACCGGCTACCCAGATACAACTCACGTCGATGTACCGCACACCGCGTAAAAATCACCTGTTCCTTGGTCTCGATTATCACATGTTTAATGTTGAGATTGAGGAACTATTGCAGATGATCCCTGATGTAGACTCCCTAATGCCAATGTTGCGTTCGTTCAGGGGCAAGGGTGAATTTCATCTGGCCATTGAGACCTATCTTGATTCGATGTACAATATTAAGAAATCGACATTACGGGGCGCCTCATCTATTAAAGGGCAGGATTTGGTGTTGATGGACGGCGAAACCTTCAGCGAGATTGCGAAGAAACTGATGTTTAATAAAAAGACTGTGAACAGGGTTGATTCTTTATCGGCTGAATTCACCATCTTCCGCGATGAAATTGATATTTACCCATTCCTGATTGTAATGGACAAATACAAGGCTGTGGTTGGAGGCCGGCACAATTTCGACCTTAGCTTCGATTACCATATCTCGGTAGTTGATTGCCCGTTGCCTGTTAAACTGGGTATTGATGTCAAAGGTACGATGGATAATATGACGTACAGTTTGGCAAAATGCAAATATGCTGAATTTTACCGTCCGACGTCGAGAAAGGTGGTCGAAAACAAACAACTTGATTTGCGGAAGATGATTCGTGATGCACTGACCCAAAAAGTGAAGGAATAGTAGTGTTTTTATTCATTTGTTAGTTTATATCGTTTGAAAAAAGCAAGGACGGAGGCGGTATAAATATCCGCTAAAAATATTTTGCTAAAGAAAAAACAAAAAAAGCGCCCATCTCTGAGCGCCTCTTGCATTTACTTTAAATAAAAAATGTGTCCTTAAAGTTGTATGGGTATCCCATTATAAAAATCGAGAATTTTTGAACGGAAAATAAAATCGTATTTAGCTTGGATCAGGTCTGACTGAGCAATGGCCAGTTTAGACTTTGCATCGTTGTATTCAACCGAATTCACCCTGCCCACATTGTATTTTTCGTCAATGTAACGGAACGATTCCTGCATGGATTTAACTGCGACCTGATTGGCATTGTACCTCTTCAATGCGGCAACGGCATTGGTATAAGCTTGCTCTATTTGTTTACGTAGCTCTTTTTTAGCGCTTTCCAATTCTAGCGAGCGGTTTAAAATCTGGAGCTTTGAATTGTCAATATTCGTTTTGTTCTGAAATTTGCTGAAAATGGGGATACTTAACCTTAGCCCTACATATTCATTGTTGTTATTTTGAAGTTGTTTTCCAAAACTATCTTCCTGAATATTTATCACGTTATAATAACCATCACCAAATCCAGCACTAGCAGAAAGAGTTGGATAGAGGGCGCTCTTTGCAATCTTTAATTGGGTTTCTGCACTTTTTAGCTGATAATCGGCACTCTTAATTTCAGGACGGTTCTCAACGGCTTTCCCATATATTCCTGATACGTCAATGATGGAATTTTGCGACTGCATCTCTGGTAAATCGGGCGTTTCAATATCAAAATTTGAATACGATTCAAGTTCCAACAGTTGAGCAAGGTTTAACAGTGCGATTTGCAATGAATTCTGACGGTTCACCACATCGAGTTCTTCCCGTGCCAATTGTGCCTGTATTTCCAATAAAGCGCCCGGGGCTAATTTCCCGGCATCAACCAGTTGTGAAGTACGTTCAATCTGCTTTTTAGTCTGTTCAACCTGGGCTTCCGACACCTTGATAAGTTCCTTTGCGAACAAAATTTCGAGGTAACCCGAAGCAATATTTAACGTAACATCGTCTTTTGCTTTTTGCAAATCTTCAAAGCTTTTCTTCAGTACGAAATCTTGATTTGTTATATTGTTTTTCAACCTGTTTCCACTGAAAATCACAACAGAAGTCCCAACATTGAACCCAGTCTGAGCTGTATTCATAGCTTTGTAGGTTCCATCAGATTGTTGCGAGCGGCCAAAGCTATATTCCTGCGATACACCTGCACTCAAATCGGGCAAACGATTGTTTTTTGCCTGGTTCAGTTCATTTTTCTCATAGTCGGTGCTTATCCCGTATTGCTTGATCACAATATTGTTGGTCAACGCATAGTCGATGCACTTCTGGAGCGACCATTTTTCCTGGGCCTGCCCCTGAACAAACAGCAACCCTGCAAAAAGTATCAATAGTAATTTTTTCATAACTGTAAATTTTAAAATCAGGGTTTATTTTTTCTTGGCAGCTTCTTCAGCAGCTTTTTTCTTCTCCTCTTTCGGGTCTATTTTTTCGGCTTTAATCTTATCTTCCATCTTCAATCCTTCCAACACTTCAATATTGATACCATCGGATAAACCAACTTTGATAAAACGTTTTTCAAAGACTTGCGAATCTTTTTGAACTTCAACAAAAGCTGAGTCTTTTTCGAATTTTAGCAAACCTTCGGGAATGACCATCACATTTTCACGTTTTTCTAATACAATACTTGCATTAGCGCTGTATCCAGCACGTATGAATTGACCCTCTTTCAATTTTACATCGGCCTTGATCGGGAACTGAATGGCTCCGTTTTCTTCAACACCCTTGGGCGAAAGGTAAGTTAGAACAGCATCAAAACTTGCCGATTCAATGGCTCCAATGGTAAGGATAATGTCCATGCCTTCATGGATTTTACCCACTTCGGTTTCATCAACTTTCCCTTCAAAAATCATATCTTTCATATCGGCAACCACGGCAATGGTCGTACCTGCATTGAAGGTGTTCGACTGGATAACCGAGTTTCCTTCTTTAATGGGTACATCCAAAATCATCCCATTAATGGTTGAACGGATCAGTGTATTAGTAGATGTTTGTGATTTCTTAGTGACCCCTTTCTGAATCAGTTCCAGGTTATCCTCCGCGGAGGATAGCTCTTCACGGGCTGTATTGAAAGAAAGTTGTGCTTTCTGGTACTCTTCGTATGGGATGACTTTCTTGTTATATAGTTCGAGCTGGCGATCGTAATCGATCTTGGCATCGTCGAAATTCAGTTTTGCCCGGTTAACGCGCGATTCCGCATTGTTCAGGTTAACCATGTCGGGAATGATTTTCACTTTGGCAATCACATCGCCGGTTTTAATCATTTGTCCTGCTTCGAGGTACACTTCTTCGACGATACCCGAAACCTGTGGTTTGATTTCAATCTCTTTTCGTGGAACAACAGAACCTGTTGCAACTGTCTTTTTTACAATCGTATCGATCTTTGGTATTTCAGTTTTGAATACGTCTGGTTTCTTTTTATTTTTTGAATAAAGGAAATAGAATGTGCCCAGGAACAAGACAACTAAAAGAACGATCCCAAAAATTTTTAAAAACTTTTTCATGACCTATTTTGATTAATGATTTATTATTTCAATTTATATTGTAATTTATTCATTTTCAATTTATAATTCCGCCCTCAATGCGTCAATTGGCTTGATTTGTATAGCACGGCGTGCTGGAATATAGCCTGCAATTGCTCCCGAAATAATCAGAATGGTTAAACATGCAATAGCTACAGATAGGTTGACCCCAGGTTCTTTGATAAATATATCTTTTGAACCGCTGGCCGCAGCCATTTCCAGAACTTTGTTAAGCCCTTCGAGTATGACAATTCCAACGAACAAACCAAGATATCCAGCCACAGTCGTGATGAATACACTTTCCATAATGATCTGTGAAATAATTTTGCGGGGTGTCGCGCCAATGGCCCGCATAACACCAATTTCCTGTGTCCGTTCCCTGACAATAACAAGCATGATATTGCTTACACCAATTACACCGGCCAATAAAGTGCCAATACCAACAACCCAGGTTAAAATCTGTATTCCCGTAAAGAGGGAGCTGAATTGCTTAAACTGTTTTTCAAGATTGACATGTCCTACCGCTTGAACATCGGACGGGGCTACTGAATGTCTCTCTTTCATAGCTGCAATTACCTTATCTTCAACAAAACTGGCGCTATAACCCTTTTTCGCGGTTATACCCATGATGTGTACAGAATTGCCGTAATTGTAGGCAACCTGCATGGTTGAGAAGGGAAGAAATACACTTTCTTCGGTACGTCCGTTTATATTAATATTCGAAACTGGTTTAATAACCCCAACGACCTGATAGTAAACACCATTTACCCGTATGTAATCACCAATTGGTTCTTCTTCTTTTTTAAACATTTCTTCAATAACTTTTTCACCAACGACACAAACTTTTCGTTTTTGAAGGATGTCAACATCGTTGAGCCAACGGCCTTTCACTATATCTACAGGGTCAATTTTAGTCCACTCTGGATAATCACCCTTGATATTGAAATTAGCTGTTTTGTCTCCGCGAACCGTGTTGTTTCCACCTCTCCATCCAAATAGCCTGGGAGAAACTACATCGGCTTCAGCAATACTCTTACGAATGTAGGCAACATCATCATTATCATAGTCCCAGTAACGTCCACGGATAAAACCTTTATAGGGTTCGCTTGTAGGTTCGGTCCACATGAAGAAAGAGTTCGTTGCTACCTGGCCAACCCCGCTGGTAATCCCCCTTTCGAGTCCCTTGCCGGCGCCAGCCATGATGATGAGCATGAAAATCCCCCAGAAGACCCCGAATGCAGTCAGAAAACTGCGGAGTTTATTCTTTTTTAATGCACTGATTATTTCGTTCCAACGGTCAATGTCAAACATGGTTTCTGCCTCCCAAATTCCTTAAATTATCGGAAAATTTTATATATCTTAAATACATCGTGTAGTTTTATTTGTAGTAATCAATGGGTATTTATTCGTCGTGCAAAGCTTCAATAGGCCTGATTGACGAAGCTCTTTTAGCTGGTATATAACCAGCCAGCGCCCCTGCGGTTACTAAAAGGATCATTGCACTTACGGCAATTCTAAGATCAACCGTTGGGTTCATAAACATGCGGAATTCACCCCGGTCACCACCCGCCCCAACTTGAGCCTGAGCTTGTTGTTCCATCATGAAGTTTATCCCCTCCATAATGCTGATCCCAAGAAACATCCCGATATAGCCAGCCACAGCTGTAATTAAAATCGATTCCATTAGAACCAACCCGATAATCGATCCGGGGGTAGCGCCAAGAGCTTTTCGTATGCCTATTTCTTTTGTACGTTCTTTTACTACAATGAGCATGATGTTACTTACACCTACAATCCCGGCAATCAATGTCCCAATCCCGATTAACCAGACAAACATTTTAATGGCACTGAATATATTCATGGTTTGAATATAGTCCTTCAGCGAATTGTAGGAACCCAACGCACGCTGGTCTTCAGGATTAAACTTGTGTCTCTTGGCTATATCCTCGCGAATATCCTTTTCAATTTTTTCACTTTCTTTTTTAGAAACGTCGGTAGTTGAAAGCGCGATATTGTGGATTCTATCACCTGCATTGAACAGCCGTTGTGCTGTAGTGATTGGTATCAATCCCTGACGGGTTCCTTCGCGGGCATCTTTTTCATTGTATACGCCAACAATCTTGAAGGGAACACTTCCAACTTTTATAAACTCACCGATCGGATCGACATTTTTAAAAAGGGCTTTCCGAATATCCTCACCAATAACCATGACTTTCCGTTCGTGTTCCATGTCAATATCGTTCAGGAACCTGCCATGCGTAATGACAAATTTTTCAATGTCAATGTAATCAGGATGGCACGATTGGGTTTGATAGGTTCCATATTCATTTCCAAAGGCATAAATGCGGTCGCCAATCCAATAACGTGCTGAAATTTTATCGATGTGATCCATTTTTTTGACGGCATTGAAGTCGTCCATCGTAAGTTGTATCCTTCTTCCGGTTTTATAGCCTTGAAAGGGCATACTGGTTTCGCGGCTCCAAATCCACATGGCATTTTTGGCATTGCCTTCAAAGTTTGAACCAACACCATTGCTTAACCCATTCCCGGCTCCAAGCAGAACCATCAGCATGAAAATTCCCCAAGCTATTGAGAAGCCTGTCAACAGAGTACGAAGCTTATTTTTCTTGATCGTATTCAGTATTTCCTGCCATTTATCGAGATCGAACATAGCCTAAAGTGTTGTAACGTTTTTTGAATAGCTTTCTTTAAACGAAGCCAATTCTCCGTTAATGATCATATCGCCGATAACGCCATCGCGTAATTTGATGATTTTATCGGTCATGGCAGCAATATCGTGCTCATGGGTCACAATAATGATGGTAATTCCCTGATGATTGATCTCCTTCAGAATTTCCATAACCTCATAAGATGTCTGTGTGTCGAGCGCTCCGGTAGGTTCGTCGGCGAGAATAACTTTGGGATTTGAAATAAGGGCACGGGCTATGGCTACACGCTGTTTCTGTCCTCCCGACAATTCGTTGGGCATGTGGTCGGCCCATTCGAGCAACCCCAGGCGTTCGAGGTAATCAAGGGCCATTTTATTTCTCTTTTTCCGAGGAACACCTTGATAGTAGAGCGGCAAAGCAACATTCTCCATTGCATTTTTAAACGAGATCAGATTAAACGACTGAAAAATGAACCCCAGTGTTTCATTGCGGTATTTAGCCGCATTTTTTTCGCTCATGTTTTGGATCAGCTTTCCGCCAAGCTCATAAGTACCCTTGTCGTAATTGTCAAGGATTCCAAGGATGTTCAGAAGTGTTGATTTTCCGGAACCCGAAGATCCCATGATGGAAACAAACTCGCCCTGGTCGATGTCCATTGAAATTCCTTTTAAAACGTGCAGGCTGTTTGTTCCGGTGTAGTACGATTTGTGTAGATTCTTAATTGTTATCATGGCTATTTAAAAAATATCATTTTCAACTTCGATTCAAAATTCTACCTTTCATTCTATTTTTATTATTTACAATAGATGAAATGTGGTTTTTTATCGGTAACTGTCATTTTTGGTTGATTAGTATCTGA